>Ga0209536_100001559_pt1 | contig 37753 bp, 42 predicted proteins | sample DeeMarSeWOR28_12_FD_187461 | JGI IMG/M metagenome (GOLD analysis project Ga0209536, IMG submission 187461) | Marine sediment microbial communities from White Oak River estuary, North Carolina - WOR-2-8_12 (SPAdes) (version 2) | ecosystem: Environmental > Aquatic > Marine > Intertidal zone >... | reverse complement strand
TATCAGCATCGTTATAATTATTTTCTTTAATGAATATTTTGGAACATTTGAACTTCTTACGGAAAACCTTATTCTGTTTAGTCTCAGGAATATTATCATCAATTATTTCAGATGTAGTAGGCCTTGATTCTTCAATATCGCCGTTTATATCTGATACCCTAGTCGAGACAATATCATTTGTTATTTTTGCCTCAATAGGATATTGTTCTTCCTCTATTTGTAATCTTGATGTCATAGATTTAATAGTTGATAATAATAAATCAGCCACATCAAATATTGCTGAAAAACTAAAAAATTCTACTCCTGCATCACTTAAAAGGTCAACCATTTTATCCTGATTTACTTGTGTGACTGGTATTGCGGTTGATTTAAGTTTTCTTTCATTCTGAAAGAATGTAAAAACATATTCTTCACGGTTTAAATCCTTACGTACTTCACATTCGACTCCACTTGTTGAAGGAAGCTCTAAACGTACTGAATTTTCTTCTCGTGTAGCCATCTAATATCCCTATAGCTATTTACCTTAATAATAAGGAGAGTTACTTATATCAAGAAATTGGAAAATTTAAAATAATTCTTACTTCCATAATTTTTTACTCTATTTTTTTATATCAAATGTAGCTTTTAGGACTTTCCAATTTCGTGATGTTCTAATAAATAATGAATCTGAATCATGCTTTAAACATTTAGATTAATAATTATCTTTCTTTATATAACACTTATCTGATCGATATTTCTACGTAAGCTTCTTCTAATCCTCAATATAACTTAAAAAATCAGTTTTGATCTATCTTATAAGAAAAATTTCAAGGATTTTTGGTTTTCTATAATTTACATTGATCTTTCGTAAAATATCTGAATTAGATTCAGTATCGTCTCAACTGATTTTTCTAAAGCTATTAAAGGGACAAACTCCTTTTTACTATGAAAATTCATGGCTCCAGAAAATATATTAGGTGTAGGAAGTCCTTTGTAACTTAATCTTGCCCCATCAGTTCCTCCACGGACTGGTTTCTTTATGACATCTATTCCAGAACGTTTTATGGCTTCCTCAGCATACTGAATGGTATAAGGGACTTTTTCAAGCTGATATCTCATATTTTTGTATTGCTCTTTAATAGATAAGTGGATTTTTGCTTTTGGATATTTTTCTTGAATATCAGCTACTTTACTTTCAATCCAACTAATCTTATTCTTTAACTCTGCATAATCAAAATCGCGAAGAATAAAACGAATTTTAGATTCATTAACAGATCCTTCAGCCTCATAAACGTGAAAATAACCTTCCCTCCCTTCAGTTGTTTCAGGAGCTTGGTCTAAAGGAAATTGATTAATTATATCCCCCATTATTCGAATAGAATTGACCAGTTTATCTTTTGCATAACCAGGGTGGAAATTAAATCCCTTAATCATAATAGTTCCTCCTGCAGCATTAAAAGTTTCATATTCTAAGACTCCCATCTCATCACCATCGATTGTATAGCCAACTTCTGCACCCAACGCTTCTAAATCAAGCGCATCAACTCCATGGCCAATCTCTTCGTCAGGGGTAAATACAATTTTAATAACTCCATGTTTAATTTCGGGATTTTTGTATATTGTCTCTACTGCTGTCATGATAGCCGCAATTCCTGCTTTATTATCACCTCCTAATAGAGTAATTCCATCTGCAGTGATAATATCACTACCAATAAATCGCTTTAACGCAGGAGTTTCAATTGGAGAGATGAAAATTTCAGAGTTATTAGGTAATAGAATATTTCCTCCATCATAATTCTTTATTATTTGAGGGTTAACATTTTCTCCTGGTTCTTCAGGAGAAGTATCCATATGGGCTAAAAAACATACTATTGGAATCTTTTTGGACTGTTCTTCGGGTAAATTAGAGGGTATTGAACCAATAACATAGCAATGATCATCTACTATAGCATCAGATACACCACTCTCTTTTAATTCCCTTACAAGAATTTTAGCAAGATCAAATTGTCTAATGGTACTTGGAATAGTGTCTATACCTTCTTGGCTCGTAGTATGGATTTTCACATATCTTAAAAAACGCTCTAAAATAGGAGTGGTCATCTTAACACCTTAATATTTTTGTAAAACTCCTTGATATAGTTGTTTTGATTTATTGATTACACATATTTAATAACCTATTAAAAAATAAAGATGAGAAAAAAGAATCCCCCTTCCTACCTGTAAAAAAGAAAATGGAGGAGATTTATCTAGTAACTGGGAGATGAGGAATTAATAATGCTGCTAATAACTCGATTTCACGATTTTGAGTATAAACAACTCCAGGACCACGATATCGAATTACAATTCCTTCTCCTCCAAGCATGAAACTTTTTCTACCACCTACTTTAGAGACAGTGTGGTTTATCTGCGATTGAAATGCCATCATAACACCATTGTCTACCACTAGTTCTTCGCCATCTTTAAGATCATGGCGTTCAACAAAACCATAACCACCAATCCAGACATCTCCTTCTGCTTCAGCATATAATTTTGTTAAAACAAGTCCTTCTCCACCAAGAATACTTTTAAAGCCTCCAAGCTTGGAAGTTACTTCAATACTTGGAGTACCACAGATATATGCGTCTCTACTTAATGTCCATTCTTCACCCTGATTGAGATGTAAATGAACAATATCTCCAGGAGCACCATGAGCAAAAGCAACCATTCCTGGAGGTGAACCATCAGGAAGGGTAAAGAAATTCTGAAACATTGATTCACCAGAAAATTTTCTTTGTAAGCCTTTCATAAGGCCACCAGCGGATTTTGTTTCCATAGAAATGTGTCCTGACATATAAACCATAGCACCACCCTCTGCTTTAACCTGTTGTCCAGGCTGTTCAAGATGAATACGGACTAAAGAAAACGCAGGTTTACCAACTATTTCATATTTTAAAAAAGATTTGTCTTGATTCATGTAATCACCAAAAGTTTATGTGTATCCAAGGTAAAAATTTTGAAGTATTAATAAGTAAGTAAATCAGAATGATCTTCGATAAGAAATTTTTTAGTGTATGAAAAAGAGGAAAAAAATTAGGGGAATGGATTTTGTTTTCTTATTGAATACATTTTTGATGTCATTTTTTTCCGACTTAGCTTTGAATAACTCTCTTCATCCAACATATCAGATAAAATGCTAACATTTGCACTCTGGAGCTTTTCTAATATTTCTGAACCCCCAGTTTTCCCTATTCTTTCCTTGAGTTTCTGTTGAAACTGATTCATTGTCCTTTGAGCATTTGAGAATTGTCCTTGATCTGCAAAATTAATCACTTCTTGGTGAATAAAAACTGCTTCAAGTAAATGAGCATTTTCGATGATCTCATCTACCTCTTGTATCAGATGATCTTCATTTTCAGTATAGATTATCTCACAAATAGAATGAGTTTTATCTTCTTTCAGCATTCCGCTTGCAGGAATCCAACATATTGTAAAGTCTAGGATTTTTTGCTTAGAATCTCTTAGATCTTTTGGTGGAACTATAACATCGAGGATTAGAATGATTTCTTTTTCACTTCGTAAATCACCAAGCTTGGTCGAATCAGAAAAACGGGATTCATAAGGGACTCCTAATACTCGATTAATTTTCAAACCCTCAATTCCCCTCCAATGCACTTCCAAATTGTAGGCAACTGTATCAAGTAATCCTTCGAACTCTTGTGCAATACATTTTGGTATATCATCTGCTGTCTCTATAAAATAGAAGGTACCACCTGCAGAATCAGCAATCGTAACAAGAAGATCCTCATCAAAATCCTCTCCAACTCCAAATGTGCTTATACCTATTCCTTCATTATAGATTCCTTCTACTCCAGATTTAATTCTCATTTTATCAGTTATACCTTCATTTGCTAGCCCATCTGATAGAAGCAAGATTATATTCCTAAACTCTTTATTTTTCCACATTTCGACTTGCTTTACTCCTTCCAAGATTCCTCCATATAAATTAGTTCGACCACGATCACGAATATTCCTAATTTTACTGATTACTGATGTTTGTGATGTTAAAACTCCAGAGGGTATCACATTCTCAACCGAATGGTCATAAACTGTAAAAGAAAATATGTCTGTACTTGTAAGATTATTGACTATAAACTCCACAGCTTCTTTAGCTTTTTGGAGTTTTTTACCTCTCATACTTCCTGATCTATCAAGAACAACACCCAAATTCAAAAAATTCCGCTGTTTAACAGGAATAAAACTTGTCCCAATTATTTTAAGCTGAACGAAAAGGTGTGTATTGCCCGATGTCAAAGCATAGGGAGAGCTTGGAGTAACTTCTATCTTAAAAGGTTTTTTGTCTTCCATATCATTCATTTTATTTCTTCCTTATTTTGATTGCCTTTCAATTGATTTTTGTTCGTCATATATTTTTTTACCCTTCTTTGTTAATTTTATCCTTTTAGTTGGCCTTCCAGGTTTGTTTTTTTTATAAATTTCTTCCTTTTCACGAGTTCTTGTTGTTTTTGAATAGAAATCGGTTTCTTCTATTAGGTCTAATTTGCTTAACTCCCGTAGACCTTGAACAACTGTATTTGGGGATAATTGAGTGGTGTCTTGAAGAGCTACAACGTTAATCCCCTCATTCAAATCTATTTCTTCAAGTAAAATTCGTTGTGATCTTGAGAGCTGTGAATACTCAGGTTGAGATACTAATTCTTTTTCTAATAGGTCCAATCCCTCAGGGGTTAAGGAGTATGATTTGGAATGTGGAGGATCTCTTAATATCAATCCTGCTAATTCCATTTCCTTAATTCTCCGATATACAGTTGCTGTCGTCACTTTTCCTCTAAAAGAGTAAAGAGAATTCTCATTTATCTCTCGGTTTATTTCTGGAGCACTTTTCTGAGGATTAGATTTAAGATAATTTAATATTTCAAGAGTTCCTTTAGCAGATAATAAATCCAACATCATAAATCATCCTTAAGTCTTTTGCGTAGGTTGAATTATTTTAGGAGATGCTTGATTTATTATTTCTTGTCTTTGCACTAAATTTCGAGTCTGATAACCACGAGATACGGTTCTTGGAGGTCCTCTCTCTTTTAAGATATCGATGTGTTTCCTGGAAGCATAGAAATGGGCTGGAAAATCTTCAAACATAACACAAATACCTTCCCATTTGTTGTCATTGAATTTATACAGTGATCCACTTCCAGTTGCTTTGAGTGGTTTGACTTCTAAATCTCCAAACTCATTCTTTAATATTTCATTTATATCTCCAGAAAAACCTTTAATAATCTTCTCATGGAAAAAAGCTTTATCTGTAAGAAATCCCTTCAATACACCTTCATTAAATTGAAGCCAAAGAGAATTAGATCCATAGATCTCTATCCCGAGTAATTTATCGTTATAGAAACATAACAAACCTACCTGATTGGGAATCATTAAAGCAGGTTTTAACTTTTGAAATATGTCCGACATTTTTTGACTTTTTTCTATCGATTTCTGTTGTATTTCGCGATAACTACTAGTAGGAGCTTCATCAATTCCGAGATTCAGGGCATTTGCGACCATTTCTATGCTATTCCATACTGTTGATTGATCTCGCCCTAATGAAGCAACATATCCCATTTGAGGGGTCATTCTCGTACCTGCAGATTTAAATTTAAATGTAGTTGCTTCACCAAGTGAACTTTGGTAATTCCACCTTGATTGTTCAATACATCGAGCTGGTATTTTCAAAGGATTGTCCTTTGTTTGACCTGATGGAATAATTATGGGCTCAAAAATTGTTCTATCTTGTTTTCCTCCTTCAACTTGATGAAGGTAAGGTATGAGAATAGGTAATTCACTTAGATTTATTGCTTCCAACCATTCTACTGACTCAGCTCTCTTATTTTCTTGGATCCAACCCAATTCACTTTTTTCAGCTTCAGTAATTCCCAATATTGAGAGTTTAGATTTATTGATTAAAGGGTAAATTGTAAAACCCTCACAATATTTAGGGGATTCAAATTCATAAATTTCTGTAAAATTATGTAAAATCTTCTTAAAATTCACTTCTGTCATTCTATAACCACCATCTGATTTAACATTCAACTTTTCTTTTAAATAAATTATAGAGTTTTATTATTAAATCGAACATACCTAAGTAATTCTTTTTGTTCTAGAATTTTTATAATTTGAAGGATTTTTGTTGTTGTTACTTTATTGTGCTTTTTAAAAATAAAATAGTAATTTAATTCGTCACTAGATACCCTAGGATTTCCATTAAGATATTCTAAAATTTCTCTTTCAAGTTCTGCTATTTGATTAAATTCACTCATGGTATGATCCAATTAATTATACTTTTTGATAATTTATAAATTTAACCATTTCTATCAAACATTATAATAAAAATCTAAAGGCTTTATCTTTTTAAATTTAGCTCAAATTCGATCAATTATCAAAATAAAGTTTTATGAAGAAATAATTTAATATATAAGTTGAAAATTGAAATATAATTGCCGTAAAACATGCATGAAAAATTTAATACATTATATTAAGAAATTAAAATAAATTAAGTTGTCAATTCTTATAAACTAAATATTTAATCAAAAAAAAAAGAGAAAATGGATCTATTCTCTCAATTAAACATATGGAGCACGTTTTCCTGCTAAAAATTCTTTGTGATAACTTTTTACACGAGTAAAGAAAGAAAATCCAATTAAGAATAGAATAAATAGAACGGCTATCCCTATTTTAAAAGCAAGTGCATTGGATCCAAATCCCTGACTAGATGAAAAAAAGCTAATGACTGCACCAAAGGCTAAAGATCCAATAGCACTACTTCCTTTACCAGCAAGCTTACTAAAACCAAAATATTGACCAATTTTATCAGGCGGGGCTAATTCAATTGTCATTGTACGCTGAACTACCCATATTGAACCCATACCAAATCCAACTAAAAGTGCCATCAGAAAAATTGTATAATTGGGCAAAAAGCTCAAGAAGAAAGGTAATTCTACCGTAGGATCAAAGGTGTCCGCAAAAATTGGAATAGAAAGGGCAATAAGCCATACAACCGAAACGATCATTGCTAGAACTTTAGGGCCATATCTATCAGAAATAGGGCCAGCTACTCCAGTAAGGGACACTGCACAAACTACTCCAATCAAAAGGAGAATTGATGCGGTAAAATCCTCCATCCCAAAGCCTAAAACGGCAGCAGGTTTCATAATAAAAATAATTGTCTGGACAACATCTACAGTAAAAAACCATCCAATAACAAACCATCTCATGTCTTTATAATTCCATATTTCTTTAGCTGTAACAATTGTATCACTTAATGCACTTTTAATTAGACTTCCAAAACCCTCTTCTTTTAGACGATTTCTACCTGGATATTCTTTGGTCCAAAGAAATGGAATAGCAATTAATAGGAATCCTAGTGCACATAACCACCACATTTCATCAAAATAACCAAACCAAGTTGATTCAGAACCTAAAATAGCTGTATATTGACTTGGATCGATTTCGCCAATGTTATCGGGTAAATCTATGACATCTCCAAAGAATAATGGTGCAACAAAACTGAAGGCTACAGCAAAAAAGGAACCAAAATACCCTAAGGCTACTCCAACCGCTGAAACCCAACCCAGATCTTTATCACGTGCTATTCGTGGAATCATCGTGTCATAGAAGAGATTACCCCATTGATAAAACACATTAGCTGCAATAAACATTAACATGGCGATAAATACGTTATTAAATAAAAAAACAATTCCTGTAAATAAAATTGTTACCGATCCGAATAAAATAGTACCAGGTTTCCCCTTTCCATTATTATCAGCAAAAGTTCCCATCACTGGGATTGTAATTGCTACAAATAAGGTGCTTATTGATACTGCTATGTTAGCAATGAAAAAGCTGAAGCTGTATCCTAAACCATTCATCATTCCTAATAATGTACCATATTGTAGCACAGTCATACTGACAATTCCCATACTAAAAACTGTATTAGCTATATCATAAGTTGTCCAGAGAAGAACATTTACTTTTGAAGTTTTAACTGTGTCATATACCATTATTATTTCCTCTTTTGGTAAAAATCAATATTTTTACATCAAATTTTTTTTTCAGAAATAAGAATTTTTCCTATTAATTTTAATTAAAAAAGCATAAAATTATTATTTGAAATGATACAAGAATATTTGACATCATTGTTAATTATTTTGTGATCTAACCATGGGAACTATCACACGTCCAATTCTAGGAAGATCAACTGACACGAAACTACCAATAATGGGTCATCGTCCAATGTATCTAATGCATAAATTTTTTGCCAGAAAACAGGCAAATGTTATCCGTGAGTATATTAAATCACATTCTTCTAAACAAGATGTAGTTTTAGATCCATTTTGTGGTAGTGGAGTAATGATTGGTGAAAGTCTTCGCTTAAAACGGCATGCTATAGGCATTGATATTAATCCAGTTTCGATTTTTATTTCAAAAAATACTTTAACTTTTGTTTCACCTGATTTAATATTAGATGAATTTAATCGAATAAAACATGATGTTGCAAAGGAAATAGATTCCCTATATAGATCTACCTGTCGTATATGTGGATTACCTATTAACGCAATTTGTATGACATGGAATCACTCAGAATTAGTTGATATACGCTATGATTGTCCTAAAGATGGAAAGCGTATAGATCCAGTAAATAAATTTGATTTAGAACTTATAAATTCTATTATTAATGGTGAAGATCTCCGCTTTTTTAATGAAAAGGGACACTCCAAATTCTGGTTTCCAAAATTACCTCTAATGTATCCTAATGGAGTACCCTTTCTTAAAAAGGAGCATTATAATCATATTCCTGATTTATTTACTCCTAGAAACTTAATAGCCTTAGCAAAATTGCTTTCAAGTATCCAAAAGATTTCAAAAGCCCAATTAAAACAGGCTTTTTTATTTGCTTTTTCCTCGATTATTCACTTAGCGTCAAAAATGGTTCCTGTTCGTCCTTCAAGACCCTTTAGTTCAGCTTGGGTCCAACAGAGTTATTGGTCAGCACCAAATTTTATGGAATCTAATGTGTGGAGTCTCTTCGATCGGGCTATTACAGGAAAACAAGGACTACTAAGTGCAAAAAGAGATTTAAAACAATCTATTGATGACATCCAGTATAAATGTAACATTAATGAGATATTTCAAAAACGAGATTCTGAAATTCTAAGGTTTACCTTGATAAATTCATCTCTTGAAAACCTTGAAATCATCCCTGATGATTCCATTGACTATGTCATTACTGATCCTCCTTACGGGCATTCAATACAATATGGAGAACTATTATACTTATGGGGGGCATGGTTAAACTTAGTTGATGAATATAACACGACATTATCTCAAGAACTCATCGAAAACTCTCATCAGAATAAAACAATAACAGATTATGAAAACCATCTCTTTATTATTTTTAAGGAAATTTTTCGTGTGTTGAAACCAAAAAAATGGCTTACTGTAACCTTTCATAATCCTCAATTAAAATACCGTGCTATTTTATATCGATGTGCAATCTTATCAGGTTTTTCTTTGGAGGAAATACATTATCAACCACCAGCTCGGCCATCAGCCAAAAGTTTGCTTCAACCATTCGGATCTTTAAGTGGAGACTATTTTTTTCGCTTTAAAAAGCCTTATACTCCAATTAATAAGGATTTTCAACTAATATCTGAGGATCAATTTGAGAAAATTGTAGTAAAGATGGTTTATGAGATTATAAAAGAATATGAAATTCCAATTCCTTATACCTTAATTCAAAATTCTTTGGACCCAAAGCTTTATAAGAAACTCTATGAACATGATATGCTTCTAACATTTCATCCTAAGAAGATAGAAAATATTTTATCTAAACATCTTGGTGAGCTATTTGTGTTGAGTGATATCAAATGGAAAATTACTGGAAATAAAGAAATTTCAATGAAAGGATGGTTCATAATAGAAAACTAACTTCCTAAGAGAATTATATCTCAAAACTAATTTTTATTAGAATTAAAAAAATTCTCTCTAATTTAGAACTCAAAATATTTAAAAGGCATATAATTTAACATTACACGCCCTATAATTTCGAGAATGAACCACGATACATAAGAAATAATCTGAAAATCTAGGATCTTCCTAGCTTTCGAATTATTCTTCAATCGTATCATTCACGGGATTATAGGCAATACTAAACCGAGAGGGATAAATATTTGAAAATTAACAAGTTTTCTAATGAGAATCGCGCTAATTTCCCAAGAACTGCTGCAGTAATTTTTGACGGAAGCTATTGGAGTACTATCAGGCGGGAATTAGGAATGCTTGATGTCGATTTAACCCTATTAAGTGAAGCACTTTGCAGTCCTGCTTATCGCTTAAGATCTTATTATTTTGATGGTAAAGATAATCAAAGGCAAAGCTTTCATGATGGATTACAGTTTCTACCACGCTTTGAAGTAATTCTTGGAGATGTAGTTGAACGGCAATCGGAATGTCCTCATTGTCATAAAGAAATAGTCTCACGAGAACAAAAACGGGTAGATGTACAACTAGCAGTGCAAATGGTTCACCTTGCTACAGCACGTCAAGTGGACATGATAGTCTTAGTAGCGGGAGATCGAGATTTTATACCATCATTAGAGATAGCAAAATATGCTGGTGTCGTTGTAAAATTAGTTCATGGGCCAAAAATTACCACATCCACTGATTTAAGATTTCATGCCGATGAAAACTTTGAATTAACACAAAATTACCTTTCAGAGTTCATACGTTCCGATAAAAAGCAAAAAACTAAGAAAATTACTGTACAGAAAGTTAAAAAAATTACCTCCGTCCAAGAAGAACCCATAGCTAAAGAATTAAAGGTTGAAGCGAAAAACCTTCTAATTAATACCCTAAGTGAGCTACAGGAGTCATCTGATGGAGATATATTAGCGAGTCAACTGGGTATTGTTCTTTCAAAACTTGAACCCAACTGGAAGGACTATTTTAAGGTAAAAAAACTAATAAATTTCGTTCAGTTAACAAATGACAGTATTCTAGTTCCTAGATTCAAAGGTAAAGTGTTAATATTCAAACAAAAGATTGATATTCCCCCATCAGCTAAAAAAGTTGAGAAAAAAGAAAATTTAGGAGCAGAATTCTTAATAAATTCATTGAATGACATACTTCGTGCAAAAAAAGTTCCTTTGGTTCGTTTATCAGTTTTAGGAAAATATATGTCATATAAAAACCCAAATTGGAAAAAGCAATATAAAATAAAGAAATTAGATGATTTAATTGAAATAAATAAGGAAGTTATCTATATAGAAGGTCAGGGGGTTGATAAGATGGTCGGAAATCTCCCTAAGTAAAAGCTTCTTTTATATTGATCGTCGTTCATCATAAATCTCTAGCATTTCAAGAGAAAGGGGATCTTCTGTCTTTTGGTAGATTTCAAGCCAAATCTTAATTTCTTGAGCTGTGTCGAGTTTAATCATCAAGTTCTCGTGGATTATCACTATTCACCTAGAAAACTATTCAATAATTTAGTACGAATTTAGCTTATATATTTAAAAAAAGATAGTGTAGCTGAGATTATTTTACATTATAACTCACCAAGATTTTATAAAAAGAAATTTAGAAGAAAATAATTTTGTAATCAGGTAGTTATGCACCTAAGAGAAATTGAGTTCTTATCTTTAGATCATTAGTAAACTATTCTTAAAATATTGTCGGTTTTTTCGTTGTTAGGGATTTAAAATATATCGAATTTAGTAATGAAATTTTTTTAAAATAAAAACCATCAGAGGATTTATTGAGATAGATGAATGCCTCATTTTGGATTAATGACACCAGAAAATATGACAGAGGATGAATCGGTGTTTATCCGTGCGCGACTTCATATTCGGGGTGCAAAACGGCGTTTAAGGGAAGGAAAAGTGTCATTAGGTTTTGTTACACTTTATGACGCCTTAATATCAGGAATGCGATATTGGGTACTCTCCCCTGATTTAAAAAATCATATAAAGGTAAAGGATTTAGATGATATAACAGATGATGTTAATCTTTTCCAAATCCTCAAACGATCTAATGTAATAAATGATCCAATTTCTTTATCTGATTTTAAGCTAATTCAGAATATAATGGAGGAAGCACTAACAAAGGAGCTCAAACTAAATCAGATTGAAAAGTATCTGGAGAAATTTAAGATGATAATGCTACAATTAAAAATTTTGCCTTTTAATGAATTAGATCTACCACCAGAGGATCCTAATACTTATTAGTTGAAAAAATCCTTTAAATTAAATTCTAAAATCTTTTTATTTACAGAAATTTCCAGTATTATTGCATATTTTTAATAAGATTTCCTCAAAGAAGAGAAATTATTTGTTTTTAACTTAGAATTGAACCTTTCAAATAAATGGATGAATAACTAATGGATCTGAAAGTTCAATGGAATAACCAAATTAAAGATAAGTTTCCAGAGTTAAGGATGTCAACTCTTGTTCTTATGAATGTTACAATAAAAGAAACTCCTATAGACATCATCAATCAGATCGAGCAGTCATATTTCACTCAAATTAAAGAAAAATTTAATTTAGAGAACCTGAAAGATGTTATTCAAATTAGAGCTTATCGAGATTTCTATTGGGCAATAAATGTAGATCCCACCAAAACTAGACCAGCTTCAGAAGCTCTTGTTCGTCGTATCTTAGCTGATAAACCCCTTTGGCGTATAAATGCGTTTGTTGATTCATATAATATCGCTTCAGCGGTAACTATGATAACCTTGGGAGCTTACGACTTGAATATAATTCAAGAAAGATTAGATAAAATATATTTAACCATAAGAATGTCTGAAACAGATGAAAAATTTCAAGGAATAGGAATGAAAGAATCAAAGTTTTTAAAAGGAAAGGAAATTATTGTAGAATCAAATAATAAGATAATATCTATTTATCCATATCGTGATGCTCATTTTTCAAGAATACGAAATCAAACCAAGAATATACTCCTTCTAGCATACGGGGTACCCCAAATTTCACCGAATGATCTAAATGAATCATTAGAGCTAACAATCAAAATATACAGAAATTTTGACTCTACATTTCGAACATCAGGCATTAAAACATTCTATCCCTGAAAAGAAGATATGTTTAAACATAAAGAGAAGAAGTGATCGCACAAAGGTGAGCCAATGGATAAGAAAAAATGGCCAAAATGTTTACCACGTTTAAGAAACCGGAAGGTACCTCGAATAAACAGTAATTCTGCTTGGTTTGAAGTTTACGAAGTCACTAAAGATACTTATGCACTCTTAGAACCTTTTCATTCTGAAGAAGTAATATCATATCTCATAATAGGGGATGATTCTGCTATCCTATTTGATACAGGTATGGGAATTGCGGATATTCAAGCTGAGATAAAAAGATTAACATATCTACCGGTTATGGTTATTAATAGTCATTCACATTATGATCACATAGGCGGAAATTCGTTGTTTAACCAAATTCTTGCTTTTAATAATGTATGGGAAATTCAAAGACTAAAACGTGGCTACTCGATAAATGAATGTAAATTTTTTATGGAACCAGAGAATTATATTAATCTACCACCCAAATTCGACCTTGAACATTACCAAATTCTTCCATCTAACATAACACGAATATTGGATAGTAATGAAACAATTGATCTAGGAAATCGAAGAATAAAAATCCTTCATACACCAGGAGAGACACCTGGTTCAGTTTGTCTACAGGATTTAGATAAAAATATCTTATTCACAGGTGATATTTTTTATCCTGGAACTTTATGGCTCCATCGTATTGAAAATGATCTGAGGTTATATCTTCAAACAATGGAAAAATTATGTTTATTAGAATCGAAATTAGAATTTATTTGTCCTGGACATAACGAAGTAAAGGTAGAGAATGATATCATTTGCGAAGTACTCCACTCTCTAATGAGTATATTCCAGAAAAAAGAAGTTCCTAGGAGAAATGGAGAGATTCAAATCTTTGAGTTTAAACGATTCGATATTAAACTTTCTGATCATACCTTAGATAAATATTTCTCATAAATTTAAGCATAAATCCATCTGAGTTTAACTAAAAATTCACTTTACAAATTATTTCAAGATATAAAAAATTTTATTCCCGAAGGAGTTCATTCCTTTATGGCACTCATTGAGCAAGAATTCCCTATGGAAATTATAAGTCGTCTTGCTAGAGAAGAAGCAAAAGGAGGGGTTACTAGACCCTCTTTCGAACCTCTTATCTATCTACATAAATGGTGGGCCCGTAGATTAGGATCTGTTTTTCGATCTATACTATTATTTACTCTTCTTGACAAAGATACTGAGATTAGAGAAGGAGACAAGTTTAGAAAAGTAACTCAAGATGAATTTAATAATCCCTGGAGTTTATATGATAAAGATATCAATTTTGGTAATAAGATAATTCTAGACCCCTTTATGGGATCTGGTACTACTCTGATAAAAGCATTACAGATGAAGTGTAAAGTTATTGGGAAAGATCTTAATCCAATATCTTGGTTATTAGTTAAAAAAGCTTTAGAACCATTAGATGTAAAAAAACTTCAATTTGCTATGCTTCAGCTAGAAAAACGTATTAAACATGAAATAAAAATCTATTATTATACTAAATGTCCGTTTTGCCATACAAAACATCATTATATGACGAATAAAGATGAAGCATTATTGAATAATCCAAAAAAAATTCCATTGGCTGAAGCTATCTATTTTTTTTGGACAAAAGAGATTGAGTGTCCACAAAAGAATTGTAAAAATCGTATTAAACTTCTAAAGAGTTATATGCTAGCTCATAAAAGATTGAAAGGAAAAACAATCGGTTTTCATGTATTTTGCCCAGAATGTCTACATTTATTTGAAGTAACAAATTATCGAAAATACACAACCTGCCCTTCTTGTGAATTCGTCTTTAATCCTTCATCAGGCCCAGTTCGAAAAAAAGGGGATAAATTTATTTGTGATAGATGTAAAAAGGAAGAATCTATTGTTAAAACAATTCAAAAGTTCGGAAAAGCCAATAATAAACTAATAGCATTAAAATATCAGTGTAATCAATGTAAAGCTGTCGATTATAAACAAGTTGACGATTTCGATTATGAACAATATTTTAACGCCGAGAAAGAACTAAAAACGGTTTGGTCTCAATGGATAGGCAAAGTAGTACCTGATACAGAGATCCCAATGGGATTAAACACAAAACAAATGATCAACCATGGCTTTATTAAATGGACTGATATGTTTAATGCACGACAGTTACTCAATCTAGGAAAATTATTAAAAAACATTTTAGAATTAAATATTGACTGGAATCTAAAGGAATTTTTATTATTAATATTCTCTCGAACATTAGAATATCAAAATATGTTTTGTGAGTATCATCGTGTAAATAATTATATCTATAATATGTTCAAAATACATGCGTTTCATCCAACTCTTAATCCAGTTGAAAATAATCTTTGGGGAGCATCCATTGGATTTGGAACATTTTCAAATTTCGTTAAAAGAACCATAAAGCAAAAAAAATATAATTTTTATCCCTATCTAAAATATTACAACCAAAATGGAAATATTGAGAAAAAATATACTACCAATCAAATAATTGGAATATTAGATAATATTTTTGAAAACCCATTAGCTAATTCATATATTTTGCAAGGAGATTCTCGTTTTCTCCCAATTCCTGATAAATCAATAGATGCTGTGATAACTGATCCCCCATACTTCGGTAATGTCATGTATTCTGAACTTTCAGAATTCTTTTATTCATGGCTAAGACTTTGTTTAAAAGATCATTATAATTCTTTTCAATCAAAGCATATTCAGAATTCTGGTGAGGTCATTGTTAATAAATTTCAGGGTAAGAGGAAAAGAGAATATTTAGAACTCTTATTCGAGATTTTCGTAGAAATAAATACTAAAATTAAAGATAATGGATTATTTATTTTTACTTTTCATCACCAAGAAATTTCAACATGGGTGGGGATAGTAGATGTCATATTAAGAGCGAATTTTTACATCTCAGCAATTTATCCTGTTCATGCAGAGATGATTACTAGTACAATGCATCTGAATAAGAAGAATGTTCAATTTGACATGATTTTTATTTGCAAAAAACGATTACACATTCATAAGAACATTGAGTGGGAATTATTAAAAAATATGATTACTGAAAAATCAGAGGAAGTTATAAACCGATTGAAAAAAGGAAAAATTACGTTTACTCCTCAGGACTCCTACTTCATTGTTATTGGAAAAGCTTTACAGCTCTTTTCAGATTATTATCCAAATATTTGGGTAAATAAGAAGCAAATAACTATTTCAGAAGTTTTAAATTATCTAAAGTCATTAACAGAAACCTAGATTATAGCACCAAAACTTTTACAGACTCCTCCTTTTTTCGGCTCAAAACTAGAAGTGAACTAAGAAATGATTGGAAAGGAAAACTGGGCTATTTTTGTGGAAGGGATAGAAATCAAATGGAGCTTTGGTAATCCCAGTGAGGAATTTCAGGAAATTATTGTAAATTTCTTGAAGGGGTTGGGTGAATTAGGGAAGGAAATGTTTGGAGAAGGCATAGCAAGTATTTCCTTTGATTTGAAAAAGCACTCAACCTTTAAAGGATCGGAAATTTTCATTATCTCATTACAAGAAGAATTTTACTTGATTATTAGTGATCCTCAAAATACACTCCTACTACTTTCAGCTAACTCCACAACAGGTATTCCATGGGAAGTTAAAGATGTCATGAAGGCTGTTTTAGTAGGACAGGCATCAATCCTATATGCCTCGACTACAGAAGATCTTATCAAGGAAGACAAAAAAATAATTGAGAAACTATATCAACAAATTATATTGGACATTAATGAGTCATATGAAGAAGATAATGTCGTTGCTACAATAGTAGGAAAATCTGGAAGTAATTTTGGAATTTTATCATTTGAGGAACTGATCTTATTTCATTTCTTTTTACGTAAACATGCAGAAAAAGCCTATCCACCTCCGCAAACAAGTTGGTGTTTAATTTCTCATTTAGATGGAGGGGAAATCCCCTTTGTCTATAACATTGAAGATGATTTACTTTATAGTGGGTATTTCTCAGCAATTATTACCTTTATAATGGCATTATTCAATTCAAAACCAAAATTTCTGACTTTTGGAACGAATTTCATTCAAAAAGTTCGATTTGTTTATGGAAAAAATTACTTTATGGCTATTGATACCTCTTTTATGCTTGACCTTCTTCTTAAACGTAAATTTCAAAAAAAATTTTTTGAAATGAGTTATTATATTATTAAAGATATGGCTTTAGGCTTAAAGGAGTTAATTGTTTCCGAAATTATTCAATTTAATGAAACGAAACTCGACGCGTTATCTGCAGAACTCTTATTAGACACCTATATTGATGAAGGAGTGGAGGATGTAGAACTGCATTTTGGGGATGATTCAGAAAACATTGAACTTTTGCGAGAAGAACGTCGAAATCAGATTCTACGAGTGTGGGGGAGATTATTAACTGAGCTTTAACTTGATCCTTAACCTCAAGATTGAAGCTGTTTTTAACACATTCTAATACCTTAAAGATAAATTTTCTGTAAGCTATCGAACAAAACAACCATAAAAAGAATAATATATTAACTATAATTTTGTCTTGGATTATATTTGGTATATTTCTTTGTAGGAACACGTTAAAAAATGAAGCATATTTCGAATTAAACTAATAAATAATGAAGAATTTTGTATTATAGCACCGACTTTTTAAGCGAACTTAAACCGTCACAACTCTGAAATTCCAATCTCTCGGGAACAATAATGTCTGATCATACTACTACTCAAACATACCGTAGTTATCTTCTTTTCTGGATAGCTCAAATTCTTTCTATTTTAGGGTCGACTATTGTTCAATTTGTCGTTATTTGGTGGATTGTTGTCAAATTTGTTAATCCGTTGTATCTCTCAATAGCATATCTTCTCGGGATTGGAATTCAGGTTATATTCATGCCAATAGCAGGAGTATTTATTGATCGCTGGAATAGAAAAATTGTTTTAGGAGTGTCAGATGGATTACAGGCACTTGGGGCTATATTCCTAATCTTGATATTTACCTTCCAAGATCAATTTGCCTTAAATGCAGTGTTCTGGGCCGTTATTGCATTAATAGGATTTCGGGGAATTATAAGCTCATTTCATGACACCGCAGCACGAGCTATAGTCCCATTAATGGTTCCTAGAAAGCATTTAAGCAGAATTAATGGATTACAATTTATTTTCTTAGGAGTAGTTAACATTATTGGCCCAGCTTTGGGAGCTCTGCTCTATTACGTTTTTCCACTCACAGAATCGGGGATTATTGTATGGATTGATGTAGTGACATTTATTATAGCAGTGATTCCATTATTTATAATAACTATTCCAGATGTCAAGATATATTTCACCATGGATGGAGGAGCAATTCAATCAAAATCTTTTTTAAGAGATTTTCTCGATGGAATCCATATTATTCGGTCGAAAAAGGGTCTCTTACCTCTTATCTATGTTTTTACTTTGATTAATTTCCTTGAAATTCCAATAATAGTTTTAGGCCCAATTTTTGTCTACTCAACTCACCTTGGTGAAGCAATTGACCTCGCTCTGGTTTTGGCAGCGAGTCAAATCGGAATGCTCTTATCAGGAATATGGATCCTTGTGAAAAGGGATTGGCGACGAAAGGCTTTTGTGATAATAATTGCCCTTTATGTCCAAATTTTTGGATATTTTCTACAAGTTATAACACCATACGGTTTGTTTTGGTTTATGAGTATTGGAGCTTTTATTTTTGGAGCAACACTTCCTATTTCGAATGCAATGTTTCGAACAATATTTCAAGTGATAGTTCCTCCTGAATTACAGGGACGTGTCACTTCAATTACCGCTGCAATGTCAGGTTCAATTATGCCAATAGCAATGTTAATTTCAGGACCTTTGGCGGATATGCTAGGTTATATTGAGCTGTTTTTATTATCTATCGTTCTTGCTGTAATCGTCATTACAGTCATGTGGTTATTTACAGATCTACCCGCACTTGATAAGCTCAGAGAAATGACTATTCAGAAAGATACTGTCTCTATGCAAAAGGTTCCAGGAGTTGGACAGAGATAAATTAGTCCAATAAGGATAGATTATCTTTTAACTCTGGATGAAGAGTAAAATATTCCTCTCGAAGTAAATCTACGACTAAATTATCAAAGAACTCTCCTCTAAGGAAGATAGCATTTCTTATTTTTCCTGAGATTCTGAAACCAGATTTTTGTGCTAATTTTACAGCTCTTGTATTCCCACTTTGTGTCCAAATCCTCACTACTCTCACGCCAAGTTCTAGGAATAGGAACTTTAATAGGATTTCTTGTGCATCAAATGCTACTCCAGTTCCCCAAAATTCTTTTTTGATAACGATACCAATCGTTGCAGAAAAACGTGGTTGAAAATCAGAATAACTAATACTTCCTATGAACTCTCCATTAGTTTTGTGGGTTATGATAAACCGACCATCAGTACGAAAGAAAGAAAATTTTCTTTCTAAAAATCTTTGTCTATACATTGGAAGAGTATAGTCAGGTGGTAAACGTTGAGACCATGCTTGGGTATCAAGATTATTTCGTAGTTCCACAAGTAAATCTAAATCCTCTTCTTTCTCCTCACGAAGTATCACATTCTCTCCTTCAAGAGGCATTCACTTAACCTCCTCTAAATCTATCCACTCTGATCTGAGCAAGTCAAATAATAAACAATCGAAATAATTCCCTTCATAAATTCCCACTCTCCTCATCTGCCCTGCATCTTTAAATCCACACGATTTAGCGAATAGTATTCCCACTTCGTTGTATTCATTGATCCAGCAGGAAATATTAACTGCTGGAGTATACATAAAAGTATAATTTAGGAGAAGAACTAATACTTCCTTTCCATATCCTTTTCTTTGAAATGAGGGGTTGATTACAATCGAAACTGAAGGAGCATGGGGATCCCAATTCCATTCTATTTGTGAATGACCTATTAATTCTTGAGAAGACTGAAGAGTGATTGCTAAATTTATTTCTTTCTCTCCTGTATCCCATTTTTCTATAATCTGATCAATTTTTTTGTAAGAAAGAGGATTTATATCACTCATCTGCCAAGGAATATATCTTCTACCAAATAATTCAGGATCATTTAAATACTGAAATAAAGAGACTCTGTCTTCTGGTACGAATGGTCTTAATTCAACCATTTTCCCTTTAAAAGGATAGATTATATTCATAATGATTCCTTTCCCACTTCTCCTTTTAAAATTTCACTCACTACTGTATAAACTTTCCTGCCTGATGAGGAAGACTTCCATTTTAGTAAATCCATATGTCCGACTTCGGGAATTAAAATATTTGTGGCATGGTTTAATGGAACATTTTGAGCGTCCACAAGCCCATCATTTGGTATAATTCCACGATGAATAAAAGGAAAAGTGGAATTAATCCAAAACTTCCTGAATAGAAAAGGTTGCCAGACTGATTCAAGAAGACCTGAGGTATTCAATCCACGAATTGTAAACCATTCAATGAATCTTTCTATATCATTTAATGATTTATTCAATTCCTTTAAGAAAGGAGCTTTGGGAACCATTTGTAAGAATTGAGAATTTAAGGTGTACCAATCACTTCCTGAGATTCCTCCCCGTGGAAGCTCTAAAATCAAGTTCAATCCTGTTAGAAAAATATCAGTTGGAATATTAATAAGTTTTTGAGCCAATCGTGTTCCATGATTGGGAGTACCTAAAAGAAAAACTTTTCGAATAGAAAAATTAAGGTTATATTTACTTAAAATGTATTTTATCATTGCTCTTGTAACCAACCCTCCCATTGAATGAGCAAATATATCCATTATGATAAATTCAGGATAAGGTTGGATTGCTTTAATAATCAGCTCAAAGAGATGGTGTGCTAGTGTTTGATTTGTTCTTGGGTCATAGATTGGTGTCCTTAAATCATATGGTAGACTAAAATCCAAACCATAAGTAGAGCTATAATAAGAGAGATTCAGGATAGTATTATAAATAGGAACTTTAGACATCTCATGAAGTTTTTCCTGGATTTCGTCCATAAAAGCTGTTTTACCAGCAAATCCATGTACCAGGAGAGCAATATGAAGCATTTCTTATCCTTAAAGAAAGGCTTAAAATGAACATATGTATTTTTCTTTGTTTCTCACTGGTTAAAATGAAGCTTAATAAGCTCTTGACCTTCATTTTAAATTTCAGGAATAAAATCTCAAAATTAGTATCTCGATACCTACAGCAATAATACCAATTGGAAAAATGATATTCACTTGACTAGGGAATATGATTCCCAAACTTAAGCTAATAATTACACTTAAAACTGTCATAACAAAAACAATTGATCTTTTTTTAGTTATTAGAACAGGAAATAGTGAAAAGATCCCAATTAATATGAAACTCAAACTAAAAAGGAGAATGGTATAATCTGGGAAGAATGCTACTCCTCCTAATACAACAACTAAAATACATAATGAAATTACCACATTATAATCTATTTTATATCTTTTTTTCGAATATAATAGTAAAAAAATCCCTGTAATAACAAAAAGAGATAAAAATGTCTCATTTAAAACCAAAATTTGACCTGAGTTATCAAGAAATGAATAAATACCAATTGTAACAAACGCAACACAAATAATAAATGGAAAAAAACGTGCAAATCTCACCCAAAGTGAACTATGTTTTGGTTTATAAGAAAAAATCTCATGTTCAAAACTAGAAGCTAGTTTTTCTTCAGAAACCGTTGGAGGAACTCTTCTAGACATATTTGGTTTACAGGATTCACAAAAAACAGCACCAGCTTCAATTAGTTTTCCACATTTTTCGCAGTTCGTCAAGATTCTTCACTTATCATTTTTCATTTAAAGTAGTCATAGATCTTTTTAAATATGGTCACTTTAAGACTTGTGTTCAACAGATGCTAGTTATTTCAGTTCATTTTACGAAGACTGAGAAATGAAATATCAAATAGGAAGAAAAATCTTTTACTTTTATTAAGCATATAGTAATTAAACTAGAAGTTATTTCGTTTTATTCATTAAATTTTCATAATTTCAATTTTGGTAAAACATGTTGAGCAAATTTAATACTCTGTTCATAATCATTCGGATATGGAAACATAATCTGAAAATAGTCAAATCCTAAATTGATTAGTTCTTGGAATTGCTGGATTATTATTTCTGGAGTACCTAAAAAAGTTCCCATTCCAATACTGTTCCGATATTCATCTACTGTCATTTTTCGCATCTGAGCACGCTGAAGAATTAATTGTTCTAATTCCTCAGATGATTCCCCAATCATAACAGAAGCAAAGAAAGATTTTCCAACTGAATCATAATCTCTATTAATAGTCTTACAATGATCCCTGAGAGTTTCTAATAAATCTTTTAACTTCTCAGGTGGATTGAACCATCCAAAATTACAATAATCAGCATATTGTGCAACCATACGTAAAATTCTCTTTTTTCCAGTACCTCCGATAAAAATTGGAGGTAAATTTTGAATAGGTTTAGGAGCAGAGAATGCATCCTTCACCCTGAATTGTTTTCCTTCAAAAGTGACTTTGGGTTCAGTCCATAATTGCTTAATAATCTGAATGGCTTCTTCTAATTGATCCATACGATCTTTAACAGAAGGAAAAGGAATACCATATGCATTATATTCTATTTCTTTCCAACCAGCACCTATTCCAAACTCTAATCTACCCTTAGAAATGTGATCAACGCTAGCAGCGATTTTTGCTAAAATAGCAGGATAACGATAACTATTACACGTTACTAAAGTCCCCAATCGTAATTTTGTTGTCCTAGAGGCCAAAGCAGCTATTAATGTCCAAGCTTCCATACAATTGCGCGATTCTGAGTTTAAGTCTAAGAAAAAATGATCGCTTGACCAAATAGATGTATAACCCAGTACTTCTGCTTTTAAAGCGATCTTTTCAATAGTCTGATAATCAAAACCAAATTGTGGCTCAATTTGAATCCCAAATTTTAGACTCATAAGAAAAAACTCCTATATTAAGAAGATGATATTTTTCTGATATAAAATTTAATATCAGAATCAAAAATTAATAATAAAAAACATTTCTGGTTAAAGAATTAATGATTGATAATTTTCCTAAGTAATTCTAGTATTACTCCATTATAAAAATCATTATTTGCCACATTCAACGATTATAAATCATTTCATCGTAAAAACTCTTGCTAACAGAGAAAAATAGTGTCAGGTCTAGAAGTGTCCTTCACAATCCCCCTATTCGCACATAATTGAGTTTTTCTAATGGAGATTTCAAAATGCTAGTCAATCGTCTGTTAGGTACTGAAGACCTACCGAGTTTAGCCCAGCTTCACTTACGCAAAGTCCTTACCTTGGGTATGCTGATTTCTTTTCTAATGAGTTTATCTAATACTTTTGGCGTACTTTATGCGATCGATAAAATTGGTTATACACTTGCTGCAACTTGCACCTCAATTATGTTATTAACACAGCTTATTTTTGATTATCCGAGTGGATCGCTTGGTGATTGGATTGGTCAACGCTGGGTTTTGGCTATTGCATTCACATGTTATAGTATTACTTTTTTTCTTCTGATCTCGGCTAATACCTTTATGAATTTTGCTTTTTTAAATATTATTAACGGATTTGGTAATGCTCAATCCTCGGGTGCTTTTGAAACATGGGTAGATAATAATTATCGTGAGATGGTAGGAGACAACGATTTAGATAGACGTATTTATGGTTTTACGATGGGTCGTATTGGTTCTCTGACAAATCTTTCCTTAGGAGCGTCATTTCTCATAGGAGGAGCTCTTTCTACAACTTTTGATCGTTCTTTTGTTTTTCGTATTCAATTTATTCTTGCACTTATTGTTGTTGTTCTCATCATTATTTTTATCAAAGATTTTAATAAGAAAAGCACTACCACCTCATCCCATTCATCCTTTCGTGATTATTTAAACTTCTTAGTTGGAGGGTTTAAATTCTTATTATCAAATAAGGTTAATTTCTTCTTTATTATTGGTTTATCCTTCTATAATGTCACATGGTTGATATGGGGAAGTTTGATCCTCTTTCCAATTTATTTTGGTTATACTGGTTCTGATATTTTAGCTAGTACACTACGCACGGTTCTTTTCTTTGTTGGCATCCCTGTGAGTTTTTTTATGGCGAATGTGATCAAAAAAATCTCAAATAAACGATTGAACTTCTTTATTTTTCTTCAAATTATTCTTTTTTTTCCGAGTTTTATCGCTTTAACTCATTTTATTCCCCCTAATAATCAATTTAATCCAATTGGAATACTTGGGACCTTCTTCCTCCTCGCTACCCTTGTAGGACTTGTGTTTGATGTGAGTAGAACACTTTCGCAGCGAATTTTGCTTGATTTGATTCCTTCGAATAATCGTAATGCTATCTATTCTTTAATGCCTTCAATTGTCTCCTTTATTGGAATTTTTATTCTCCCTTTTGCTGGATCAGCAGTTGATAACTTTGGCCTCCCGATTGGTATTTTTATAGCTGGTCTTGTTTGTATATTTAGCCTTTTTCTCCTTCTTCAAAGCCATTTCGCTTCTTCTTCCTCTTCCTAATTCCTGAAAAATTTTTTATCAATCATGTAAACTTTAAACGCATTTCATTACTATCTACAAAACCTAGGTTTATATAAAGTGATTTTCCTTCTTCAGAGGCGTGTAGTGAAACAAGTCGTATACCTTGCTCTTTTAACCATTCAAAACATATTTTCAACAGTTTGGTAGCTATTCCATGGTTTTGATATTTAGGATACACAGCTAGATTCATAATATATCCAATTTTTCCTGATAGATTTTCTGGTGATGGTGGGTGCCTATCTATAACCAAACCTATTGTGCCTATTATCTCTTCAGAATTATCTTTTGCGATCCATCCAATAAACCCATTCCTTGGTATTTCTTCCTCCATAAATATTTTTGATGCTTCAACCATTCTATCTAATTTCTCATTATCAGTAGTTCCCATTGATTTAAACATAAATCTACGTAATTTTATTATTTCAGAGATATTGGAGGTACTCGCTCTTTTAATAGTTACTATGTAATTTGTCATCGTTTTATCTCAGCTGGATTTTTTATGGCTAGTTTCAGCAATATTTGAAAAATTTAATCTTTTTCCTATGAAGTACGAAAAATAATACATCCTTTAGACATTCCAATTGTTTTAAAATAGACACTAATGTAATTCTAAAATAATGTTCATTAAAACTTGACCTTTATTCAGTAAAAAATTTAATAATATTGAATCTTATAATGGAATCATAGGTGCTATCAATTGGATTTATCATTGGACGAATTAAAAACTGTATTAGAGGAATCATCAGATTATATTATTGAATTTTTAAAGGCTATTTCTCAGGAAAACAGATTCAAAATACTCAAATATCTTATTGATGGGCCTAAAAAGTTTTCCTCTCTTCTTGTAGCCACTAAAATCAGTAAAACAGCATTAGCGAATCATCTAAAGGTTTTAATTGATACTGGGCTTATTAAAAAGCTCGATAGAGGGAAATATCATATTAAACCAGATGCTATTAAATTTATTCAATCCACTGTTTATATATACAAAGAATCAGAAACAGGAAAAGCATTAGAGAGAGAAAAAATGTTAAGACGTGAACATTTACGTTTTTATAAGGAGGAAAGACAGCAAATGGAAGAATATATACTTGATAAGAAACCTATTTATCAACCTGCTTGGATATCATATCTCTCTGCAGTTACAGGTGTACTAAAATGCCTAGGAATAGAATGTGATGTTTATGACGTCGGAGGTAGAACTGGCTATGCATTTATTGTCCATGTTTCACGAGGTACTACTTGTCCTTCAGGGCCAACTGCAATGGCTGATCAAGCATGGATAGATATTCATAAAGCAACAGGTAATGCATTTGGATACGAGTTCAATGTATGGTCAGATAATAGATCATTTCCTTTACAAGAGGGAGAACTTTCAGAGGAGGATCTATTACGAGCAAAACATTTCTTTAACAAAGTAAAAGAAATTGTTAAAATTAAAAAAACTCCAGTAATAATCTGGGGAATACCGATCCCTGAATACGGAATAGTTTACGGAATAAAAGGAGATTCATATATTGTCAGTACATTTAGATCGATTCATGACTCCAACTCAGACTCTCCAATCAAATTCACTGATTTACAAGCACCAGGCTGCTTAGATTTACTATTCTTTGGGGAAAAAAAGCCCTTAGAACAATACAAAGAGGATAGGGAATCATTAGAAAGAGCAATAAGACTAGCTCAAGGAGGAAAAGATATTGAGCGAGAAAATTATATTGCTGGCCCAGAGGCATATACTGAATGGGCTAGAGTGTTAAAAAATGGAAGTAAAAACCATATAAACCTACATGGTAATTCTTATGTAGCTGAATGTTATCATGAAGGAAAAGTGATTGCAAAAGAATATCTTAAAAGACTTGCTAAACGATATCCATCTGCTCCATATAAAGAATATTTAATTAAAGCATCAACATCTTTTGGAGAAGCTGAAAAACAATTAGGGGAATTTTGTAAGGTATTTCCATTTGTAAAATTTAAGGAAATAATATTAACTGCCGATAATCGGGCTTTAGGGGCAGAACTACTTCTAACTGCGAAAAAACATGAAGAACATGCAATTGAATATATGAAGCAGGCATTACAATTATGGAATGAGACCAATTAATCTTCAATTCGTTCAATTAAAAAATAAACAGGTCGTGACCAATCGCTACATCCTACTAAAGCAGAATTTTTATGATTTATTCCCTCCATAGTCCCTCCTGAGGATATACAGACAAGAGTATTACGAATATCTGCCCATGCCCAATTACAAAAATTTTCAGGAGGTTTTTGAATCGTGGCAGGATCAATAATAAACTCCTGCCCCTCTGTAAACTGATCACATATACTAATACTTTTATATTCCTCTAAAAAATATTTATCAATTAAATCCTGATTCAATGAAATTTTTACGACCGTGATTTTACATTTATGCATTCATAACACCAGTGATTATTATTATTGAGCTTTTTTATCCCATTATAACAAATATTATTGTTTTTTCCAGAATAATAATATTTTTATAATGAATGTTAGAAATAATTAACTTGATGTTAGAAATAGTTAACAGGAAGATCTGGTGATGTCTATTTGATTGTTGTTGAAAACCTTTCAAAGAATTTTAATGGATTCTCTGTCTTACAAGATATTAGTTTTTCAATCGAAGAAGGCGAAATTTTTGCATATTTAGGTCCTAATGGTGCTGGAAAAAGTACAACTGTGAATATATTAGTCACACTATTAAAACCAACCTTCGGTAGAGTAAAAATATCAGGATATGATGTTACGAAGAATGGAATGCAAATTAGACGATTAATAGGGTTTGTACAAGAGGATTTTGGTCTTTATCCATATTTAACAGTTTATGAGAATCTTAATTTTGCGGGATGTTTATACCGAGTAGAAAAAGCACAAAGAAAGGAAAAAATTAAGGAATTACTAAATTTTTTTGACTTATGGGATGAAAGGAGGAATTCTGTGTCATCTATTTCAAAAGGAATGAAACAAAAATTATGTTTGGCTAGATCGTTAATTCACGATCCGAAGATCCTTTTTCTAGATGAACCTACTTCGGGTCTTGATCCCTTAATGGCGAGAGAGGTTCTTAACCTAATATTAAACTTCAAAAAAGAAAAAAAAACCATTTTCATGACTACTCATCTTTTGTCTCGTGCAGAAAAAGTTTGTGATTCTATCGCTTTAATTAATAAAGGCAAAATTCTCTGTATTGGAAAATTAGCAGATATTAAAGCTAAATTAAAATCCTCATCATTAGAGGATGTGTACTTTGAAGTTATAGGTGAGAATCTTGGTTAATATTATAATTGAAATTTGCAGGAAAGAAGTAAAAACGCGTTTTGGATCAAAACGAGTTCTTTTACCGCTATTGATTTCCATGGGAATCCCAATCTTGGTATTTGTTCCAAAATTACAGGAACTTATGTCACGAACAGACCCCGAAAGTGAGTTTACGCGATTTTTACTTTTTTTAATCATTCCAATTATGGCAACAACATTAATCGGAATTACTAGTTTTATTAATGAAATAAGATGGAAAACAATCAAACCGCTCCTAGCAGCTCCTGTTACAGAAGAGGAAATTATTTTAGGCAAAAGTTTAGCATGTATAATTACTGGATTATCAGTAGAATTAGGTCTAGCAGGAATAATTTTCCTTACTATTAAACCAATTAATTCCTCTGTCTTAATGTTATTAGGTGTCGTTGGTCCACTTTCAGTGATCTTTACAACCTTTGTTTTTATAATAGGATTGATAAAATTACCTACGATTGCAGATGGAGGAGGAGCTATTTTATTACCAATGAGTGGTTTTTTAATTATCTTTTTAATTTTCATTGTTTTAAAAGGAATTATTCAAGAAGACTCGGTATTAATTTATACAATCTTGATTTTAATGCTTTTATTACTTATAGGATTGATATTTTCCCTCACAAAAAAATGGTTCAATAGAGAAACATTGGTTCTCTCTATTTAAGAGGTAAATCACTATGACTATACAAATTCAAAAGCAAAGAATTATTCTTCTTATAATCCCTATTTTATTGAGTATTTTTTTAATAATCATGGGTGTTTTTGAGATTTTATTAGGTGAAGAAACACTAGATCAATTACTTGGAGGATTTTTAATCGTTCCTGGAGTGTTTATTTTACTCCATTCACTCAGAGAAACAAAAAATCGTCATGAAAGACGATTAATAATTAAACATGATGAAAGATCAATAATAAACCGACTGAAAGCAGCTGATCTAGCATTTAGATTTCTTTTCCTAACTCTTGCTCTTTTAATTGTTTTAAATGCTTTGAAAATAATTAATGAGATTATTTTTGTTGCTATCACTGGACCTATTATCGCATTGGGTGTTTTATGTTATAATATTGGTTTTTATTGGTTTGAGAGGCGAGGATGAGTAAAACCAATGAAAACTCGGATCAAGGAGTTTAGAGTACGACTTAACTTAACCCAGAAAGAACTTGCTGAAAAAGTGAATGTAAGAAGAGAAACTATTGTATTCTTGGAAAAGGGAAAGTACAATCCTTCTCTTAAACTCGCGTATAGTATCGCAAAGGTTTTTGAAACATCTATTGAAGAATTATTCATCTTTGAGGATGAAGATTTAAAGATTCATTAATAAGAGATATATGTTAATCCCTTGAATAATCAAATCTGATTTAGAAAAATCATAAAAGAAGTTAAATCTCAAAGAAGAACCATCTTAAGTTGTTCCTAAATTTTTATTCTTTTGTAACTAAAATGAAAACTTGTGGTGAATAGATTGAAGATTAAGGTAGGTTCTGATCTTTCAACTTTTAAAGAATACTATAAGAATAGTGGAAGAGGAGAATTAGGACCCATTGAGGAAAAAATCTTAATCGAGGATCCGTCACAATGTATTCTCTGGATTGAGAACGAAGAAATCCTTGGCCATATCCTTTGGCATGAATGTTCAACGTCTGAACACAGAAGAAATGACCCCCGTGATAAAATAGATAAAGAGATTCTAGAATCCTTTTTTGGAGAGAATCAAAATTTAGTTGAATTGCATGAAGTATGGTTGAGAGAACAATTTAGAAGAAGAGGAATCGGTAAAAAAATCTTTGAGTATTTTGAGGACTATATTCTTAAAAAAGGCTTTGAAAATATCGTTTATTATGCAGATCATCCAGCAGCTTTAGCTATTTGCAGAAATAGAGGGTATAAAGAAGCTTATAACAAAGAAGAAAGGTGGTATATTTTAGCAAAATCTATAAAGCAACTTAATTCTCAAGGATAATGTTTTAGGTGTTTTTGTCGATAATAATATAAAAAGAATATTGCTACTCCATTTACTATAAAGGCCAAAATCATTGATGAAAATAAGTCAACTGTGAGGTTAGTAGTCTGGTTTGAGGAGAGGGAGTCTGTAAAGGGAAACCGTATCTCAAAAACAGATGTTTCCCCAAGGTTCAATGTTTGAATAAAAATAGGATCGGATGTGATATTCTTTCCATAAGATTGTCGTATTTCGGGGTTAAGATGAGACCAATCCCAGAATAACTTTACATAGTAATAATATCCAGTCCTATGATCAAGTCCTGTGAGAGTAACAGAAGTATTACTCAATAAATCAGTTTCAAACACCAGATTGTATTTGATTTCAGTTGTATTCTTTTGATAAAGCTCCCAACTGTTGAAATATATCCAAGGATTCACATTACAGTCAATATTACAATCTGTAATATCCCAAGATAATTGAATAGACGAATCAGTGATTGAAATCACCTTTAAAATAGGTTTATTTTCATCAGATTCAGCTACAACTGGAGATCCAGTATTAAGTGTAAATAAAAGAATAAATAAGATCATATTTATTATTTTTAGATAATTTTTCATTTATTTCAAACTTCGTTAATCTCTCAATTTCAGTTTAAATCTACTCTGTATGGTACTCAAAACTTTTTTTTACGTTTTATCCTGTTTAAAGTTATTACTACAGAAAATATACTAAGTAATGTAAAACCAACCTCAAAAGATGGTGTTGATTCTTGTCCTGAATAAGTTATCAGTAATTCTTTCAGATCTTTCGTTATTCCGTGAGTAAAATTCGCGATTGGAGCTGTAGGATCATGAGAAGATCCAGAAGAGGGGAACCTAATCCAATCAACAATTCCTGTATCCGAACTATAGGCAATATCAAAAACATATGTTTCTGTTTCATTTGTATCTATAAAAAAATCGTGTGTAGTAATATGTCCGAGAACGATACTATCTTTGGATCCATTTTCTCCTGTATTAGCTAAAGTTGCATTTTCCATATCAAATGTCCAGATATATTCGGAATAAGAAAGGGGAAGATAAGCATTGGGTAATTTGTAAGTATTAAACCATATACGTTCTAATGTATTAAGTCCCGCTTCAATTTGACCAAGTTTATTTCGAGTATAAAGAGGAGCAATCAGAAAATTAAAGAATGTTTCATCTTCATCAAAAACTAGTGATTGAGACCCAACTTTAACTGTTAATCCATTATAATTAAGAGGTCCAAGGATATCAATCTCACTACTTTCATCTGGATCAGACAACCATTCAAGTTGAATATATTCATCTTGAGAGAGTATTACATTATTCGCCCACTCCCACTCCCACTCTGTTACATTTGCTACTGTTTGGACTGTGTTAATTTTCCATTTAAATAGAGCGCCTTTTCTTACACTAGAATGAAATTTTACACTATCAATATTAAGTGAAGAAGTAAAAGTTAATCCTTCTATAACTAGAACTATTAAAAAAATTCCCCAAAGAAGATGGATATTTTTTTTCAACCAAACACTTAAAATTCTCATTTGTTCGTCTCTAAATTCTATCCAGAGGCATTTTTTATAAATTGTATGTGATTTTTTTCGAAAAATGGCCCAAAGTTTTGAGCAGATATTTAGGTCTAAAATTAAAAATTGGAACTCAATTACCAGAATTGATATAGGAAGCTTCTTTATTGATTCTAACAAAAAAAAATACTCCATACTTTAAAAGGAAGTATTTAAATTTAAGATTCTTTTTCCAATTGGAACTATGTCTGCATTAAGAAAACTAATTGTTATATGTAAAACTTTTTAACAGATTCTTTGTTAACTTTTTTAATATATTAAAATCAGAATCAGGAAATGGATACTTGTTTCCTAGTGATAAAAAAATTCGTGAAAAAGAGAATAAGTTAAGGAAATGGTTTGTAAGAAATCTAAATAAGACTAAAGCTGTTATTGATGGATTTGATATTGGTTGGGGTGGTACAGCTGTTTGGAGTACTAAAAAAATTTCTAATTATGTCGATAAAGACCTTAATTTGAATATTTTAGATGTTGCATGTGGTTATGGGACTTTTTTAGTGGAATTAGGGTGGAGATTTCCTAATGCAAACTTATATGGTTTAAATCTTGATTTTGATCCTCCTCATAAAGCAATTTCATCATTATTAGAGAAAGCAAATGTTTTTGCACAGCTAATTGCGTCAGACGCGTTATTTCCTCCTTTTCGAAAAGAATCATTTGATATTATTACCTGTTTTTTAGGACTACAGGATATTGAGATAACCAGAGGAATTAATAGGTTAGGATACCTTCTAAAAAACCTTATGAACCTCATCGGTAAAAATAAACATCTGGTTATTCTTGATAATTTTCCCCGTTCTAAATTTAATCTGGTTTTTGAGAAAGGATTAGTGAAAAAGAACCTTATTTTCCAAGATAGTTTTCAGCCTATTTGTAAATGGTCTTTTGAGATCGGGAAGGAAGCAGTTGAATTATACTCTTCTGGATACTTGCAACAAGAATTAATGAGTGAAAATCCTCCTGATAATCCTGAAAAGGCACTTATGGAGATTAAAGAAAAGATGTTTAGGGATTTAAAATCGCAACTTGAAGAAAAAGGATATTTTAATCCATGGGGAAGAATGATTCTTTCTATATTCAAAAAATGAATAGATACTATCAACAGTAGGTTTACAAAATACAATAGGCTATTTGAAATGTCTGTATAAAACTCCTAAAAATAAAGAAAGAATGTAAAATTATATTATAGGACGATTTTAGTGATTTGATTCATTTTAGGAATAATAACAGAGCATTCAGGCAATTTTTCCTCTACTAACTCCTTAAATTTTTGCATTTGTTTAGTAGTTCCGTGCATTGCTATTGCTAAATGTGGTTGTATATCCATAACCATTTTTGATCCTTCTTCAGGTGAGCAGGAAGGTGATGGACTCCCCGTTGGGATAAAAGCAAAATCGGCATTTAATTTAGATAAATTAACATATCCAGAATCTGCACCATGGAAAATACTAGTTTCTTTCCATTTAACCCGGTACAAAGTAATTGGCCTGGTATGGATTCCGACTGTTGAGGAGATCCCGAATCCTGAAATGTTGATAATTTCATCTACTGAAGTAACTCTAATATTATCTCTAGGGATTTCGTTGGGAATTTCTTTTACAATCATGGGTTCAACAATTAATGGAGCTTTTGTTAAATCAAAGAGTTTTTTTGTCACTTTTGGACTGAAATGGTCCCAGTGTGCATGTGAATAGAGATGTAGGTCAAGCTGTTGAATTGAACTAAGAGCTTCATTCGTGATTCCTTTTTCTCCAATGTCAAATGCAATGATCTTTTCCTTTGTTCTGAATAATATACTTGCCCAACCTGAATAAATGAAAATTGCTTGTTTTTTTTCAAGAGAAAGATTAAAAAATTCTTTAATAGTATCTGGAGAAGTTTCTACCTTTGACATAAAGTTAATCCCCAATGAATTATACTAATGAATATTAGAAAATCATTTTATTGAAATACTATGGAATTTATGCTATTTTTTCTGTTTTTTTTAGTCTTAGTAATGTGGTAATACATAGCAGAAAAGTCGTAATAGAAAAAGAAAGGGGTTAATGAAGCGTTAGAAGAACGCTTCCCAAAATCTTAAAGAAGGAGATTTTATAATATAACTGATATAAAGAAACTAATAATAGTAAAAAGACAAACAGAAAACATCAGACAGATAATAAGTCTTCCAAATTCAAAATAAGAAATACCACTTATTTCTCATGTCGTTAACTTTAAAATACTTCTTATATTATAATAATATTTGGAATGGAAATTCAACAAAATAATTCAATTGAATCATCTAATCTAATCCTTATCAGAAAAATAATATTTCGAACTTATATTCCATATTTTACTCTCTATTTAATTGTTTATTTAATTAATATCTTAGAAAGGCCCTCTGAGTTTTCAGAACTTACTTCACGATTTTTTGACGCCATTACTACTCTTTATGGTCTTGTAATTTGGCCTATCATTCTTTTAGCCTTAACCGTGAATTTTTTGTATAATAAGACAGATGTTAGAAGGATTCCAAAGGATTCTAGTGTATATGAGAGCATCGTATATCCTGTTATCCAATATGGTCCGATTAAAATAATTAATACCTTATTACCCGAGCAAGATACAGAAGAAGCAACGACTGAGCATCACGATTATTTAATTGAGATGTAATTTTTTAGTACAGATTATAAACATGATATTCTGGAATTTTTCCTAAAATCATGACTTCCTAAGAGCTAATATAATCTTATTAAATAAAAATACATATTCTGCCAGTTTTGATTTATATCCTGAGCTAAGAGAATAATCGACAAAATCTTCAAAATTAAAATTACACAAGAGTTCTCGGATATCAGAACATAAAAATACCTCTGAATTAAGGTTTGTAATTAAGTTTTTCCATTGACTAGTTTTGTATTTACTTGGTGTCAATATAACTAATTTAGGTTGGTCAACCAAAACAGGAATCTTACTTGAGTTGAGCAAGGTTTTTAATCGCTCTAAAATCTTAATAAAATTATTCTTTTCACCCCATTCAACTACTAAGACATTCATTCCCTCTAAATATGAGTACGTATCGTCAAATTCTTTCCCATGTTTCGAATGAAACTCCTGGACTATTCCTGTCTTTTCTAAAAATTCAAGATTAATGATATGTATGCTTAAGTCAATCGAATGATCATTAATAAGCTCCTCAAGGTCTGTAGACCATCCAAAGATTTCAGATACTCGTGAGTTGATAGCCTTATCTATATCATAGCCAATAAACGTGGAATAAGGAGTTTCCCACTCTTCAGGAAAATATTCTCTTCTTCTATCAGGAATATCAATAAAACAAATTTTTAATTTCTTTTTTATCTTAGAATTATTCTTCATAACGAGAAAGATCTATATTTTAATAAAAAAAGTTTCCTAAATTGAACCTTTAAATATCGAATCGTGTCTTAATCTGATTTTTTACGAAAAAAGTTCTCTAATCCTGTCGAATAATTTTAAATACAACTGGATTTTTATAATCAGGACAACATAAAGTAATACTATTAGGATCCTCTTCCCAAGGATAAGATGCTCCATATTGTAAGCCACTGAGATAGGGGTAAAGAGTATGCCATGCAGCGGAACATATTTTCCCTTTATCAAGGGGGTATTCAAATTTATCTCCGATTTTATGACCATAATTACATTTTCCACTTTCAAGAATCTTAATCACTTCAATCTTGAATTTCGTCATCTTCTTATAACCAAATGACATTATTTAATGTCATCAGATTAGAATTTTTTCCCATCCTTAATAATCTATAATGTTTTTATTCGCTACGAAGAGAACGGAAAAGCAAAATTTTTTCTAATAATGAATCCTTGCCTAGGCCTAATTTCATTAATTCAAGAGGATTAATATTTTCAACAAGATCTTGTAAAGTAAAAGGTTTTGGATGATCTAACATATCCCATACTGTTCTTAATTCAATGTATAACTGATTAAGCTCAAGATAATTATTTATCGTATTTTTGACTAATAGCTTAATCTCATTTAGTTTTAGAAAATATAAATATAATTCTCTTATTTCTATTGAAAAAGAAAGCTCTAATTCCTCCCGCATTTGATTGATTTCATGAAGAATGATTGAATAATCAGATAAAGGAAATTTTTCTCTCTTTAAGATTCTATAAAGCTCTTTCACTTCTTTTTCATAAACTTCCTTTTCGATTTCAAAATCATAATAGCCATTGGGGAGAATCGTCTCTACTCCTCCTATTCAATGTTATTTGGGTAAAACCGTGCCTCAAAAAATGTTTTCGGTCGTCCTTGTGAAGATCTTTGCTCATAAAAACTCTCTACATAACCTTTCAACATTAAGCGACGAAGACTATCATATATAGTAGATCTTGGAGCACCAATCAGTTGTACAAGTTGAGTCCGTGTTAGGGGGCCCTCCGATTGAAGTACTGCGAATATAATTCGATCTAAATCATGGGTTAATGGAGGGAGCTTCGACAAATGGGTAGTTTTTCTTCCTGAAACAGGAGTAGTATCCTCAAATAAATTCTCCATGAAGGGAAAATTCATATTATCACCATTTTTTCTTAATACCGATTTATTCTATCATAAATTCCTTTTTTCATAATTATTACCATTAGATTTTCCCGATAACCTCCTCAATTAATGAAATTAGCAGCAAATTATTTTGAGAGTAAGTTCTATCCTTTACTGCTCGCTGATAAACTATCTGTTTCATTTTAAGACTAGCCTCTAAGTTTACAGATTATTTAGCCTACAAGACATTAGAATCCCTAAAACTTGAAATAAATAGAGGTGGGGTAAAAATGACAATTTTTTAGAATACCTGTCAGAAAAACTTCGAGAATGTTTCTGAATACCTTCTCAAATCAAAGATTTTCTCATAAAAATTAATAAAAAAACTATTTTAAGAAAATTTTACATCAAGAAAGTCTTATAATTAAAAAAGAAAAGTATTCTCTAAAAATAAGAAAATTCTTTTCGTTTTGCCGTTATTTATAGCTTAAATTTTCTAAATGCCATAACAAGTCCAATGATCTCAAAATATATTAGATATAAGCTAAATTCTGAAATTATATTCGGTATAGCAGAATTAAACTGTTGATTTGAAGTTGATTCTAGATTCGTGGTGGTAGTGGTCGTATTAAACCAAAAGCCAAAAGGAAATGATATAATAACAGGATTTATGAGATTTTCACCTGGACTTCCTAATTCAATTCTAAATTCTCCGATCTGCTTTACATTGAAAGCAAATTCAATAATTCCAGTAGGATTCGCTCTATAATTACCAAATTCCATACTTGAAGTATAAAAAATCAGGTTATTCAACCCACTTACCCAATATGCATCAGTCACACTTGAAGTGATTTTTAAAGTAGTTATATCTGATGCGACAGTAGTATCAAATTCTGCTGATACAATATAATCCCCTAGCATAACGCCTTGATAACTTCCTGTATCACTTAAAATTATTTTAGTACTTTCTTTTCTAGAGTAAATTAATAGATTAAACCAATTTAAAGAAACTGCTCTAAAAATATCTTCAAATATGAAAGTTTGAGTACTGGTATCAGTTCAAGACCGCTGTCCATTTATATGAAGACCAATAGTATAATTATTAAATTTAGTAGCTGCATCTAAAGAAATATCAATTTTCAATCCTAGAATCCCTTCTATTTCACCTATTGCTATAGCAATATTCTGATTAACATCAGCTATAAATGTTGTCTCAGGTGAATCGATAGTTCCCTCGTTTAAATCATCAATCCAAGCTGCACATTTATCTACAAAATAATCTTCTGTACCAGTATTTTCAAACATAATATCTGTGAGTTTAAACTGTCCTCGTTGTTTTACAACAGAAGTTTAGGTTTAAGAAATCGTCTAATTTATAGCTTTAAGTGAAGAACTCGCATTTATTTTAACAAATGATTCAGATAAACCAGAATAAATGGTTAATTGGAGAATTATTAATAAAATAAAGACTTCCTCCTTTTTACTCATATATGAACCAACTCCAACCATTATCAATACACTAATTTAGAAGAAAAACGTTTTAATAAAAGGTTAATCAAATGTTTAACAAAGTTGTATTAAAAGGTATAAACTGGTAATGGTCTAAAGGTTTATAATATATTTAAAGAGATCAAACAAAAAAACGCGGTAAAAATTGAGACTTTTTTAATTAAAGGGCTCTTTGGGTT
>Ga0209536_100001558_pt1 | contig 37773 bp, 37 predicted proteins | sample DeeMarSeWOR28_12_FD_187461 | JGI IMG/M metagenome (GOLD analysis project Ga0209536, IMG submission 187461) | Marine sediment microbial communities from White Oak River estuary, North Carolina - WOR-2-8_12 (SPAdes) (version 2) | ecosystem: Environmental > Aquatic > Marine > Intertidal zone >... | reverse complement strand
CTTAACGGCTTGCTCGCGTGTCTCTTTTTCCTGCAGTTGACTCGTGCACGCAACGTTGAGCATCCGAACGCCAAACTGATCGCGCTTGCGGCGATGGCGCTGTGGCTGTTCATGCCGCTGCTGGCGTCCTCATCCCTCATGATCGTGCAGCGCATGGCCACTCTTACCGCAACCTTCATGTTGCTCGGCCTGAACGGTTACCTGTACGCGCGAGCCCGTATCCAATCAGAGCCGAATACGGCGCTCACAGGCCTGACCGTGTCCCTGATAGCAGGCACGACGCTGGCCGTGTTATCGAAGGAGAACGGTGCGCTGCTGCCTGCTCTTGTGCTGGTCATGGAAGCGACCGTGTTAAAGCCGCCGTCGAGCGTGACTGACAAGCGCTGGCGAACCTGGCATATCGTCTTTCTCGGTCTGCCGACACTCGCCGTCATTCTGCTACTGTTGAGTAATCTGCCGTATGCGGAAGATACGGTTCTCAGGCGCGGCATGACTGGCTGGGAACGCCTGATTACCCAGGCAACGATCCTCTGGGATTATCTTCTCAACGCCTTCGTACCACGGCCCGCCGAGTACGGCCCGTTCCACGATGGCTATCCGCTTGCTCGCACGATAACCAACCCGCTAACGCTCCTCAGCGTCGTTTCCTGGATAATTGTGATTGCCGCCGCGGTCCTGTGGCGCAGGAAGTATCCCCTGATCGCATTCGCGGTCTTGTGGTTTGTCGCCGGGCACTTGCTGGAATCCACGACGGTGCCCCTGGAACTCTATTTCGAACACCGCAACTACATCCCGATCATGGGGCCGGTATTCGCGCTGAGTTATTCGCTGTTGTCGATCAACGGGCAATATCGCAATGTCGCGCGAATAGCGGTTGCGGGTTACGTACTCGTAAATGCGGCCATATTGCTGAGCGTCACCTCCCTGTGGGGTAAGCCGCTGGAAGCAGCGGGCTACTGGAGCTTCAACTCGCCGAACTCTGTGCGTGCGGCGGCGCACCTCGCATCGCGGCAGATGACCGAAATTGCCGGTCCTGTCGGCCTGATTACGCTGCAGGAGTTTACTGCGCGGCATCCCGAACATGCCTATCTCAGGCTTCACGAGCTCGCGGTATCGTGCCGCCTCAACTCTGAACGTGACTACACCACGGTAATCGTGGATCTCGAGAAATCGCTCCCGTCCATCAAGTTCGACCAATCGGTCAGCACCTTGCTGGACAACCTGATGCTGGCCATCTCCGAGACAGGATGCACGACCGTTGATCGTGCAGCCGGCGAGCGACTGGCGAAGGCCGTCGCCAGCAACCCGGTTTATGCGAATAACGACCGTTACATGCATTCTCACCACTTGTTGATGGCTGGAATCGCACTGGAACAGGGCGATCAGAACAAGGCGATGCAGGAGCTCCAGCGCGCTAAAAGCGCAATGCGCACGAACATGGTCGATGCCCTGATTGTCTCCCGCCTTGCAGCAGAAAGTCGTTTCGACGAAGCAAGGGATTACATCGACGAGGCAGACGATGCGCTGCCCTTGCACCCATTACGACGGCTGTCGACCACGATCGCACTCAAGCAACTGCGCCGCGAGGTCGAGGTGCTGGAAATGCAGGCCATCAACGGCGCGAAGACAGGGCACGTCAGCGCGAGCGGCTGAGCGCCTCGTCCCAGGCTGCCAGGCCATAGAACACCAGCGCAGTCACGATCACCGCGTTGAAGCCGAATTCGATCGCCAGCAGCGTCCCAAGCACCGCGCTGACGACCGACGCGAAGCCATTGATACCCCACGCCCAGGGCACGAAAGCCGGCGCAGACCCGGATAATCGCTTGAGCCCGAGCGGGAACGGCATGCCCATGAAGAACGCCAGCGGCGCGATGAGTGCGAGCGACAGGACGATCTTGGCGGGGTCGGCAAGACCGATGAAGCGCCCGAATACGCTCGGAAGTAACAGCACGTAGAGCAGCGCGAGTGCCGCGATGGCGGCCACCGCCACTGTCACGGGTGAGACGCCCGGCCACGGCAGCCGTTGCGCGAGCCGCTCCGAGGACGCGCTGCCGAGCCCGGCAAACAACAGGAACCCGCTCAGTACGACCGCAACCGAATACAAGGGATTACTGAGGAACAGGATGAACTTCTGGATGAACGCCATCTCGACGAACAGGAAAGCGAGCCCGAGCAGCAGGAAGTAAAAGCCGAACTGCCGTCCCGTGCCGGCGGGCCAGGCTTGCCTGACGAGCGACAGCGGCAGCAGGATCAGGACGAGGCCCAGCACGGCCGCCTGCACGAGCGTGGCGACGAGAACCAGGTAGCCCCACTCGATGAGGCCGGCGCCGCCCGCCTTGCGCAAGGCCATTACTTCCGGAAGCGTGCGCCAGCGAAAAAAGTGGAAGAAGTAAGGCCGGTTGTCCGTCGCCGGCGCGACGTGGAACTTGTAGCGGTCGAGGAAGCTGCCGGCATCCTCGCTCAGCAGCGCGACAGTAGCCCCGTAGATGTATGGCTCCGGGAGACGGTTGTAGCGATTGGCGTCCTCCGCACGCATACCCGGGAACCAGGCGGTATCGAAGGAGCGCGACCGGGCGAACGTCCGGATCCGTTCGATGTCCTGAGTCGTGAAATCGCGGTTGCTGACCAACAATGTGCTCGTGTTCCAGCTACGGATCATCGCAAAGCGCTGGCCCGGTTCCTTGACGCCGGATTGTCGCAGGGCCTCGATCGCGGTAGCGACGAGTTTCACGCTGTCGCGCGGCGGCAACTTGATCCAGCGCGTGATGGCCAGCATACCGCCCGGCGCGAGGTCATCCAGGTACGCCGCGATCGCCTCGACCGTGTAAATATAGCTTTCATTGAGGGCCTGCACGCCTGCGCCGGACGCCCCGAACGAATCGAGCAGCCCGATCTGGATGAGGTCGTAAGCGGCGTCGTGTTTCGCGACGAAGCCGCGGGCCTCGCCGGTGTGCACCGTGACGCGCGGGTCCTCGTAGATATGCCCGGCAAAGTCGGCCCAGGTTTCGGCCACCAGCGCGGTCATCTGCGGATTGAGTTCCACGGCGTCGATCCGGCGCGCACCGTGGTAAAGCGACATCAGCACGTCGGTGCCGGCGCCGGCGCCGAGAATCAGGACGGCCGGATCGTCCAGCAACGCGAACGGCAGCGCGGCCGTCATGTCGCCGAGGTAGGCCACCGAAACAGGCTCACCGTCGTAACGCGTGATCGCGCTCATGCCGTCCGCATCCGTGAATACCGCGAGCTGCTCCGGCGGGATATGGCGCGTCGCGAAACTGAGCCCGGGCGCGTGCCGGATGGGTACGGACGGGCTATCCACGACGGTGACGAGGCCGAGCGGACTGGATGATTGCCCGAGAATGCGGCTGTCTATCACCTCCAGCGCCTGGCTGAGGCCCTTGTACTCCGAGATGCGCAGCTCGAGCTGCGCCTGCGGCACGCCAAAGGCGAGTAACAGCAGCCAGGCCAGCTGCACGGTGCCGAGCGGCAGGCGTGACGGCAACGTCGATGCGACGAGTACCGAACCGAGCAATGGCAACAGCGCCAGCAACACGAGCGCGATTTGCGGGCTGACAGCGAACAGCAGTGCGATGATCAGCACGGCACCGAGCCCGGCCCCGAACAGGTCGAAAAAGTAAATGCGGCTGGCGTCGTCGCTGCGGCAGGTAAAGGCCATGCCGATGCAGCCGGCCGCGAAAAAAAATGGAATGAAAAACACCAGGTAAAGAACGGACAGGTTCGCGAACTGGCCGGGATCCCAGATGATCTCCAGCGCATTGAACGGCACCCGCTGCGCGACGATGTAGCAAACGAGCATGGCAACGCTGAACAGCAACGCACTGGTTGCGAATGCCGTTTCGAATCTCGGCTCGATATGGCGTCGCAGCACCGCGATGAAGGTGCCGCTTGCGCCGTAGCCCAGCAGCGCCAGGCTGATGATCATGTAGGCAAAATGATGCCACTGCACGATCGACAGCACGCGCATCAGCAGAATCTCGTAGCCGATAGCCGCCGCGGAGACCAGGAGCGTGGCTATCAACAGGCGCCGCACGGGACTCAGTGTTCGCCGGTCAGCGGCACGAAGCGCACGGCGCCGATCTGCCGCGTCACGATCTCGCCGTCATCGCCCTTTTCCAGCAGCAGCAACAGCTGCGTCATGAATCGTCCGCCGACCGGAATGACCATCCGTCCACCGGGCTTGAGTTGCTCGATCAGCGGGGGCGGCACGTGGCTTGCCGCGGCAGTCACGATGATCGAATCGAACGGCGCATGCGCCTCCCAGCCGTAGTATCCGTCGCCGAGCTTCGTGGTCACGCTGTCATAGCCCAGCCTCTGCAGCCGCTCACCGGCCGCCGTCGCCAGCGGTTCGATGATCTCGATCGAGTAGACGTGATCCACGAGTTCCGCGAGCACGGCAGCCTGGTAACCGGAGCCGGTTCCCACTTCGAGTACGACGTCACTCTTGTCGGGCTCGAGCAGGTCGGTCATGAGTGCAACGATGTACGGTTGCGATATGGTCTGGCCGTGCCCGATGGGCAGCGGCCGGTTTTCATACGCGTACCTGACCTGCCCGGCCGGTACGAAAAGATGGCGCTCCACGCGGCCGAGCGTCGCAAGCACGTCATCGCTGAACGGTGCATCGCCCGCGTAGCCGGCGTAAGTGCGTACCTCGTCGACAAGGCTGGCACGCAGCGCAGCATAATCGCCTTCCGCCATTGCCGGCATGGCGAACAGGAGCACACAGAGGAGTAACGCGCGCATCAGGCAAGTATCCAGGCGCCATAGCCGACGACGAATTCGCGGTCGCCACCGGTATCGCCGGAGTTCCCCAGGTCGAGGGTCGTGGCATGCATGCCACGGCGCTTCGCCGCCAACAACAGGCCGCGCAGTGGCGTGGCCCCGCAGGCATCCTCGTAGTCGATCCGGGTATCGAGATGTTCGACGCGCCGGCGGGTCTCTTCGTCCCGGGCGCGGGCCGACTCGTAATCCAGGTAGTGGCTCAGGTCCGAACTGACGACAATCAGGGTTTCCGGCCCGTCCCACAGCATCTCCAGCAGGCTGGCTACCGCCTCCGGCTCTGCATCGCCGACCACGACGGGTACGACGCTGAATTCGCCGAGCACCGACTGCAGGAAAGGCAGCTGCACCTCCAGGCTGTGCTCATAGCGGTGCGCGGGCTCGAAAACCGCAATACCTTCCGCCTCGAGCGCTGCGGTCGCAGCGCGGTCCACGGGCACATCGCCGAGCGGCGTCCGGAAGGCATCGGCCGCACTCAGCGCCATACCGGCGACCGGTACGCGGTGACACGGACCCAGCAGCACGACGCGACTGTAAACGTCACGGTACGGGGCCAGGCGCGCATAGGCACGTGCCGCGACCGATCCCGAGTAGACATACCCGGCGTGCGGCGCGATCAGGGCCTTCGGCGCTGCCTCTCCCTTACAGGACACATCTCGCAGGAGGCCGTCGACGAGCGCCTGCAGTTCTCCCGGGTCTTCAGGATAGAACTGGCCGGCGACAGCGGGTTCCCTAACGATGTTCATAGCGGCTCTGCCGGACCCATCAGCATCATTCTAGGCCTCCGCAAGGAGATGAAAATAGGTAACTTTACGGGTTACGCATTGATTCCCGGGAGCCGCGCAACCATATATAAAAGACTCTAACCATGAACACTGCTAACGCGATATCGGGCAAAGCGGCCCGCTACTGGCACCGGCTCGACGACGGCCGCCTGCAGTGCGACCTGTGCCCCAGATTCTGCAAGCTGCACGCCGGCCAACGCGGGCTGTGTTTCGTGCGGGCCAACGCTGACGACGAGATGCTGCTCACGACCTACGGGCGTTCCAGCGGCTTTTGCATCGACCCCATCGAAAAGAAGCCGCTCAATCATTTCCTGCCGGGGACGCCGGTGTTGTCCTTCGGTACCGCGGGCTGCAACCTCGCCTGCAAGTTCTGCCAGAACTGGGACATCACGAAATCGCGTAAATTCGACCGGCTGCAGGCGACAGCTACGCCTGAGGACATCGCCATCGCGGCACAGGACGGCGGCAGCCGCAGCGTCGCGTATACCTACAACGACCCGGTCATCTTTCTCGAGTACGCCGTCGATGTGGCAGCGGCCTGCCACGAGCGCGGCATCAAAAACGTGGCGGTCACGGCCGGCTACGTCACGGAGGACGCTCGAGAAGAATTCTTCGCCCGTATGGATGCGGTCAACGTCGATCTGAAAGCGTTTAGCGAGCGCTTCTACTGGAAGATCTGCGGCGGCCACCTCGAGCCCGTGCTCGAGACGCTGAAATATCTCAAGGCAGAGACGAATGCCTGGCTCGAACTGACCACCCTGCTGATCCCGGGCGAAAACGACGCGGATGCCGAAATCGACGCCATGACCCGCTGGATCGCCGACAACCTGGGCGCCGACGTCCCCCTGCACTTCACGGCATTCCACCCGAGCTGGAAGATGATGGACACACCGAGCACGCCGAGGAGCACGCTGACGCGATGCCGAGAGATCGCGTTACGTAACGGCCTGCACTATGTGTACACGGGCAATGTCCACGATCCTGCGGGTGCCAGCACGTACTGCCCGGGCTGCGGTACGTTGCTCATCGGCCGGGACGGCTACCGGCTCGGCGCATGGAAGCTCAGCGTGAAAGCCGGCGAGGCGGCATGCGGCAACTGCGGCGAGCCGATTGCCGGCGTATTCGAAGCCGGGCCCGGGCACTGGGGCGCGCAGCGCCGGCCGCTTATCGGGATTTCTTCCGGGGTTTCAACGGCACGGCCTTGAGCTGCGCCTTGCGCTTGCGGCGCATCTCGTCGAGGTTCTTCATGCGCCGCGTATCCGCCGCGGTCGCGCGTCCCGCCGCCACCTGATGGGGCACAGGCACGTTCATAACCTTCAGACGATGGTGCCCGAGCGAAATGACGTCGTTGTTCAGAAGCAGCGTGCTCTTGACCCTGACCGAGTTGACCGTCGTGCCGTTGACGCTGTTCAGGTCGAGCAGCACGAGGCCGTCGGAATACAGCATGAGCAGCACGTGGAACTTGCTGCAGAACTCGTCATCGATGACGATATCGGCGAAATCCGAGCGGCCGATCAGTACCTTATTGTCGTCGAATACGAATTCCCTTAGCGTCTTGCCATCCCGCGATATGACCAGGCTCGGCGGCTTCCGCTCGGCGGGGAGTTGCTGCGGCCTTTTCATGATCCGGGTAACCGTGACGGGCAACTGCTCCGAACGCTTGATCGCGGTCAGCGCCAGGGCGTTCAGCCGTGCCGGCCAGCCTTTCGATATCTCGTGCAACTTGTCGCAGACATCACCGGGAAACACCGAGTCCGGTACGCCGACACCGCAGGCCTCGAGGCGGGCGTGCAGGTAGATGAGTGCCTCGTTGGCCGTCATTGGCGCGAGCTGCTTGACCTCGAACGGCCGCTCCGCTCCGAGCTTGCCGTCCTCCCTGGAGAGCGCGTTAAGCCTGCGACGACTGGTGAGAATGATCCGCAGGGCCGGTTTGCCGTCCTGGGTCATAGCGGCGATACGGCCGAGCGTCTTGAGCGTGCTGGGATACATCCTGTCCGCGTTATCGATAATCACGATAGGTGCCTGGTAGCTGCGTGTCTGCTGCCCGGCAAACATGGCGAGCAGTTGCAGCAGCTCCTCGGTCGTCTGCAGGTCCGTGGTGTAACCGTAGCGTGCGAGGATCTCCGCTACGAAGCCGCGCGGCTTGAAGCGCGTGCCATCGATCGCCGCGATCGACGTATCGCGTGGCAGTTCGCTGACGAACTGGCGCATTACAGTGGACTTGCCGGAACCCTCCGGCCCCTCGATCACGCCGATGGATTTACCGCTGCCGAGAATACTCCATATGAAGTCAAGCGCGTGCTGTTGCGATTCGTACTTGACCGTAACGGACTCTTTCGAACCCTTGCCGAACGCGCGTTCTCCTATATCGGCCTTCTTCAAATCCATGTTCAACGTTTTCCCATCCCGACCGCGGATTTTGGCACGCCACTCGATGCCGACTCTCGATGCGCCCCTGCCAGGCCTGGAGTCGCATGAGGTGCTCGCGCGGTGAGATTCTCCGGCGAGCGTGATACCGCTTTGGCCGCCGTTGAAAAACCACGGTGGAATGCACGCGCCCGGTAAAGCGCGGAGACGATGAGAATAATCCGGAGTAAAGCCGAGGCGACTGGCCACGGCTTGATGCCTAGCATGAATGCCATTGGTGGTAACCCCGCTGTCCTAGCAATGACCGTAGACCGGTGGCTTTGCGAAGCGCCCTTTCGAACGCCGTGCCTTTTTCATCCAATCTCAGAGTTTCACACCGTCTTCAATCCTGTCAACAACTTCGCAAACGCACGTCTAAGTTACGGATTCAAAAAGGCATCCATAATGCTTGAGCAGAATATGTTCAATGCATGACACTACTGACTGGCGAGAACAGCCTGTGGAAATTCGAAGACGCGAAGCAGGAGCGCTTCCCGAAGCGCTCCTGGAGCTGAGCGTTTCTACGGATACATCCGGTAATCGTACTGCGGCACGACGACCTCGTAGTACGGCTGCAGGAACATCACCAGGTCAATGAGTTCCTGAATTGTCATGTACCGGTTGTAAACATACATGTGCGACTCGCCTTCCTCCGATACACGGTCCGGGGGATAGCCGTCGGCCAGCTTGTGCGACGGGTTGATGATGGCAGTGACGAGTTCACCGTATGACTTCACCCGCGTGACCTTGCCGCCCAGTTCCACGTACGGCGGGTCGAGGCCCGGCAGAACCGGGAACTGCTCACCCGCGATGAAGTGACACTGATGGCACTGCATATAAACGAAGGTATCGCGCCCGGTGGCCGGATCCCCTTCGGGCAGGCTGAATCCGCGTTCCGACATGCGATCGCGCTCGCATCCGCCCAGCACGGCCAGTGCAAGCGCCAGCAGGGCGAGCATTGAGGTAAGTTTCATTGCGAGGCTCCTCAGCAACTGAGTGTTGCTACGCAAGTTATTAATATCATGAGAACTATCGCCACAGCATCCGGGAAAACCGCAGCGCATTGCGGGCTCTTGCGGGACAGTGCGCGGCAGCCCATACTGAATCCGACATGGGCCGTCGAGAACACTGGGAGCAGGTCTATTCCAGCAAGCCGTCCGAACGGCTCGGCTGGTACAAGCCGCGCCTGCAAACCTCGCTGGAGTGGATAAGCGCGCTAGGGCTGGATCCGGGCGCCCCCATAATCGACGTCGGCGGTGGTGCATCGACGCTGGTCGACGATCTGCTGGATCGCGGCTACACGTCCCTCACCGTGCTCGACCTCGCCGAAGCGGCACTCGAACTCATCAGGGCGCGCCTGGGCGACAGGGGCGCTACCGTGAACTGGCTGTGTGGCGATATCACCCAACTCGAGTTGCCGGCAAGCGCCTTCGAACTCTGGCACGACCGTGCCGTATTTCATTTCCTGACCGAGCCTGCGGACAGGGAACGGTACCGCGAGAACCTTTGCCGGGCACTGCGACCGGGCGGCCACGTCATCATCGGGACGTTCGCCCCGGAAGCGCCGCCGAAATGCAGCGGCCTTCCCGTACAGCGTTACGACCTCGAACTGCTCCGCGAGACCCTCGGCAGTGGATTCAAGCTGCAACGCCACAAGAAGGAACAGCATGTCACGCCGGGCGGCGTCGAGCAGATGTACCTCTATTGCGAGTTCCGCCGCGCGCTCTAGGCATTCACCGGCGCAGCCACTCCGGGTAGGACATGGACGCGTCACTGCCAAGCGGTCCTACGGCAAGTTCCGCGAGGAAGGCCGTAACCGCGGCGTTGAAACCCGCTTCAGTCGTCGCATCGCCGGGAAAGGCTTCGAACGCGACCGAGCAATAGCGCTCACCGTTCAGCTCGAGGTCGGTCATCTCGAAACCGACGCCACGCTCGAGGCTGACGCCCGGAGCAACTTCTTCGGGTTTGGCGGAGCCCAGGTTGACCATGCGCAGCGCCCGGGTCTTGTGAACCGCGGCAGTCTCGAGGCCGTGGACTCCGTTTTCCTCGAACAGCGCGCGGTAGGCATCGGGCACCTCCGAATACGTCCACTTGATCCAGCGTTGCACACCGCCTGTATGCCCGCCGCCGAAGCTGCGCGCACCGAGGTCGGCGACGCACCCCTTGATCTGCAACGTGCCTTCGCGCCATTTGACGCCCATGTCGGTGCAGCCGGGCATGATCAGGTAGATGTCCGGCGCGCCGCCGGCGCGGCCGGTCCACTCGGGTATCCGCAGGCCCGCAGCCCGCGGGAATGGCCTGCACGATTCGAACCAGAGCCGCAGATCCGGATGGCGAGACGAGTCGCCCTCGAAAAACCAGCGTGTCTCGATGCTCGCGAACGGTGACATGACCGATACCGGCCGGCGGCTCGCTAGCCCTTCCTGCCCGCGCCCATCAATTCGTAATGCCCGCCCTTGTCGAGGGCGCGCTTGTAGGCAGGCCGAGCGCGGATCGTCTCGAGGAACGCAGCAAGATGGGGGTACTCGTCCGTGAGATTTGAACGAACCTCCGCGGCTTCGAGGGCAAAGCTCATCTGCACGTCAGCCGCGCTAAACACGTCACCGCAGAACCAGCGCGACTCTCGCAGCGTGGCATCCATGAACTCGAGGTTCCTGGTGACGTTGGCATCCAGGTAGGCGTCCCGTACCTTCTGGGTAATCCCCTTCGCGACGGGCCTCAGGAGAAACGGCATGGGCGCTTCGTCGATCCGGCTCAGCACCAGGGACAGGATCATGAGGGGCGCGAACGTGCCCTCGGCATAGTGCAGCCAGTAGTTGTACGCCAGGCGCTCGCCGGTGCCTTCCAGGGGGCGCAGCCGGCCATCGTCGTACTCGTACATCAGGTATTCGATAATCGCACCGGACTCCGCGACGGTCTTGTCGCCATCGGTAATGACCGGCGCCTTGCCGAGCGGATGGACCTCCAGCAGCTCGGGCGGCGCGAGGCCGGTCTGCCTGTCGCGCCCGTAGCGCTTGATTTCGTAGTCGATACCGAGTTCTTCGAGCAGCCAGATGATGCGCTGCGAGCGGGAATTCTCGAGATGGTGGACGGTGATCATGGCGGGACCTCGCGGGGATGTCCGGCCAATTATAAGGTCAATATCCGGCTGCCGAGTGCAATATCCCTAGAAGCGCACGCGAAAACTCAACCGGGCCTGGCGCGGGCGCTGGAAGGCCGCGGGCTGCCCGAATGCCGGATCCGGCCACCGGAAATCCGCCGTTGTGCGGGCAGATTCGGCAAGCCGGTAATCGGATTCGAAGGCGACGAACGCCCGACTGAGGACATGCTCGAAAGCGCCGCTTGATCCCTCCCTGTCGCCGGGGACGATCGCCACCGGGTGTTCAACGTTACCCAACAGGGTCAGCCAGCGATATTCCATGCTGTATGGCATCGATTGCGCCACGGCCTGCGACGCCGCAATCATCAACGCCAGACCCGCCAATGTCCTCAGTGCTCTGCTGGTCATACCGTTTGCCCCAAGCTGGCAGTTGCCTGCCTTACAGGGACATACCCGCCATGCGGCAAAAAGTTGATTGATTTGACATAACCCGCGCTCCCGGGACCTCGTCTCAGGCGTCAGGTGAAGCTTTGCAGCAACTCCAGCATTTTCGCGCGCGTCGCCTCGTCCGGCAGGCGCCCCGTGCCGGCACCCAGATTGTCCACGAGGTGTTCGGGATTGGCGGTCTCCGTCAGCACGCAGGTGACAGCCGGGTGCGACAGGATGAACTTCAGCGAGAATTGCGCCCAGCTCTCGCAGTCGAACTCGGCCGCCCACTCCGGCAATTCCCGCCCGCGCACGACGTCAAAATAGTCGCCGTTGACGAAGGCACGGTTCACAAGAATGGCCACTCCCTTTTCCTGCGCCATCGGCAGCACCGTCTCGCCGGCCTCGGGCTCCAGCAGCGAGTAGTTCACCTGGATAAAGTCGACGACGCCCATGTCCATGAGCTGCATCATCGGCTCGTGGAACTCGAGCTTGTGCCGCGCTGCGCCGACGTATCGGGTCAGGCCCGCTTCCTTCAGCCGCAGGTATCTCTCGGGGTCCGCCAGGATTTCCTTGAAATCGTAGGTCAGGACGAGATCGAGCACGTCCTTGCCCTGCGCGGCTCGCACACGCTCGAGCTCGGCCGCCATGGCCTCGTACTGCACCGTGCCGAGATAGGTGCCGACGAACAGCTGCGACTGCAGATCGTGAGCCTGCATGACGCTCGCGACCGTAAAGCGGCTTGGGCCCAGCGTGTCGACGTAGCTGCCGCCGTAGGACGTGAAAAGATCGATCAGTTCGCGCGTTGCCTCGAGATCGCCATCCTGGAAAACGCGCGAGTTGCCGAGGCCCACCATCGGCAGTGCGTCGTCGGTGCCAGGAATGGGCCGCGAGTGGATCTCCGGCTGGTCGTGAGCAAGCGTAAGGCCGGGCATCGCCGTGCTCAGCGCCACGGCACCCGAAGTTTTCAGAAAATCACGACGGCTGGTCATCGCTCGCCCCTTGTTCACCAATCCGCAAGAGGAGTATAAAACAGTATTAATCGGAGGAAAGTCATGAATTACAAAGCAAGCGCTCTTCTCCTTCTCATCAGCAGCCTCGTGCCCGTGACGGCGTTCGCCGCAGATGCGCAGGACATCATCGACAAGGTCATGAAGCTCCAGGAGGAGCGCCGCGAAGGCGTCAACCGTTACATCGTCGAGCAGGAAGCCATGGGGTACGTATCGAAAATCACCTTCGAGCGCACCACGGTAACCGGGCCCGATGGCGAGCCCGTGGATACCTTCCAGATGGTGCTCCCCGACGACTTGTTGCAACAGGGCTCGGGCGAAGACCCGGTGATGTCGCAGGATGACTTCGACGACATGGCGCAGGAAGCCGTCTACAGCATCGCGGCATTTTCAGAATCGGCCGAGCTCGTCGGCACGGAGACCGTGGAAGGGCGAAAGGCCTACCACCTGGTCGCCGAAGGCCTCGACCGCACCCGCAGCTTCGATGAAAACCAGGAATTCACGCTGCAGACGATCAATGCGTGGATCGACGCGGAGGAATACGTGCCCTTGAAGCTGATCATGGACGGCACGATGGACACGGACGGAACGCCGCGCCCTGTCACCATCGAGAATATCGAGCGCGACTATCGCACGGTACCGGGCAGCAAAATGTACGAACCCTACGAGCAAGTCATGCGGCTCACCGGCGAAATGGCGGATGAGACGAAGCGCCAGATGGAAGAGGCCCGTGCCCAGCTCGAGGAGTTCGACAAGCAAATGGCGGAGATGCCCGAGTCGCAGCGCAAGATGATGATGAACATGATGGGCGAACAGATCGAGATGATGCGCAAGATGGCTGCCGGCGACGGCATCGAGATCGTTACCAGCGTTCGCTCGATTACCGTTGAGTAAGCAGGGAAGCAGCGTGGCTTTGAAAACTGCTGTCGTCTACGGCAGCGTGCGGAGCGCCCGCCATGGAATCAAGGCCGCGCGCTTTATCGTCAACAAGCTCGAAGCGCGCGGCCACGATGTCGAACTCGTCGATCCCATGGAACGGCAGCTGCCGTTGCTGGACCGGATGTACAAGGAGTTCAGCGCCGGTGAAGCACCGCCGGTTCTCGAATCGATCGCGGCCGTGTTCCGCGATGCTGACGGGTTCATCATCGTCAGTGGCGAATACAACCACAGCATCCCGCCCGCGCTCAAAAACCTGCTCGACCACTTCCAGCGCGAATACCATTACAAGCCGAGCGGCATCGTCACTTACTCCGCCGGTCCGTTCGCCGGCCTGCGCGGGCTCGCGAACCTGCGCGCCGTTCTCGGCGAACTGGGCACGCCGAGTATCCCGAGCGTGTTCCCCGTGTCGCAGGTGCAAAACGCGTTCGACGCGGACGGCCATGCGTTGGACAAGGCCTACGACGACCGGGTCGTCCGCTTTCTGGACGAGTTCGAGTGGTACACGCGGGCTCTGCGTGCCGGACGACAGGCAGCGCAGTAGATTTACGTATCGCGCACGGGTCAGCATACCGCTAGGGTGACGCCGGGCCCGCAGAGGTCATTGGAGTGAATTGCCCGTGAAAACCATCATCGAGCCGCATCGCGTCAAGATGGTCGAGCCCATCCGGCTCACCGATCGCGCCGAGCGTGAGCGCCTGATCGAGGCAGCCCACTACAACCTGTTCCTGCTGCACGCCGATGACGTGATCATCGACCTGCTGACGGATTCGGGCACCAGCGCGATGTCGTCGGAGGCCTGGGGCGCGATGATGCGGGGCGACGAATCCTATGCCGGCGCGCGCAGCTGGTACCGCTTCCGCGACACCGTCAGGGATATTTTCGGATTCGAGCAGGTCGTGCCCACCCACCAGGGCCGCGCCGCGGAGCGCATCCTGTTCAGCGTGATGGTCCAGCCAGGCTCTATCGTCCCGAACAACACGCACTTCGACACCACCCGTGCCAACATCGAATTCTGTGGCGGCAAAGCGGTTGACCTGCCCTGCTCCGAGGCAGCCGATTTCCAGTCTGATGCGCCCTTCAAGGGCAACATGGATACGGCAGCGCTCGAGAAACTGGTCGCGGAGCACGGCGCAGATAACATCCCGCTGATCATGGTGACGATCACCAACAACTCCGGCGGCGGCCAGCCCGTGTCGATGGCGAATATCCGCGAGATCAGCCGTATCGCGCGGGCAGCCGGCATACCGTTTTATATCGACGCCTGCCGCTTCGCCGAGAACGCGTACTTCATCAAGCTGCGCGAACCCGGCTACGAGAACACGCCGGTCGTCGATATTGCGCGCGAGATGTTTGCCTGCGCGGACGGCTGCACGATGTCGGCCAAGAAGGACGCTTTTGCCAATATCGGCGGCTTCCTGTGCACCAACGATGCCGAACTCGCGCAGCGTGAGCGCAATATCCTGATCCTCACGGAAGGTTTCCCAACCTACGGCGGCCTCGCCGGTCGCGACCTCGAAGCCATCGCCGTCGGCCTGCGCGAGATCCTGGACGAGCACTATCTCGACTACCGCTTGTTGTCCACGCGATACGTCGTCAATGGCCTGCTCGACACGGGTATACCCGTCGTGGCGCCGGCGGGCGGTCATGCCGTCTACCTGGACGCGCGACGCTTCCTGCCGCATATCGAACCGCTGCACTACCCGGGCCAGTCCCTCGCCGTCGAACTCTACATCGAGGCGGGCATCCGCGGTTGCGAGATCGGCACCGTGATGTTCGGCATGGACCCGCACAGCGGAGAGGAACGGCCGGCACGTTCCGACCTCGTGCGGCTCGCGATCCCGCGCCGCGTCTACACGCAGAGTCACATGGACTACGTACTCGAAGCCATACAGTACGTTTGGGACCGGCGCGATGCCATTCGTGGCATGCGTATCGTCAAGGCGCCGCAATTCCTGCGGCACTTTACCGCGCATTTCGACTGGCTCTGAGCGCAGGCCCGCTATAACTTTCATACGACTGGAATTCACATGAACGACATCAAACCCGGCCACCGGACCTGGGCCGAACCTTACAAGATCAAGTCCGTCGAACTCCTGAGAATGACCACGCGCGAAGAGCGCGAAGCCGCTATTCGCGAGGCTGGTTACAACACGTTCCTTACGCGCAGCCGGGACGTATACATCGACCTGCTCACGGACTCGGGAACGTCCGCAATGAGCGACCGGCAGTGGGCGGGCCTCATGCTCGGTGACGAAGCGTATTCGGGCAGCGAAAACTTCTACCATCTCGAATCCGTCGTGCGCGAGTACTACGGCTACAAATACCTGGTGCCGACGCACCAGGGCCGCGGTGCCGAGAACCTGATGTCGCAGATCCTCATCAGGGATGGCGACTACATCCCGGGCAACATGTACTTCACCACGACGCGCCTGCACCAGGAACTCGCGGGCGGCACGTTCGTCGACGTCATCATCGACGAAGCCCACGACCCCGATTGCGACTATCCGTTCAAGGGCAACGTCGACCTCGGCAAGCTCGACGCTCTCGTCACGAAGGTCGGGGCGGACCGGGTCCCGTACATCAGCCTCGAAGGCAACGTGAACATGGCGGGCGGCCAGCCGTTCTCGATGGCGAACCTGCGCGAACTGCACAACTATTGCCGCGAGCATGGCATCCTCATCATGCTCGACGCCACGCGCACTATGGAGAACGCCTGGTTCATCCGCGAGCGCGAGGAAGGCTACGCGCACAAGTCCGTGCGGCAGATCCTGCGCGAGATCTGCGACCTTACCGATGGCTGCACGATGTCGGCGAAGAAGGATGCGCTGGTCAATATCGGCGGCTTCTTCACCTGCAACGACGAGGAGATCTTCAGGAAGGCGCAGAACCTGGTGGTGGTCTACGAGGGCCTGCACACCTACGGCGGACTCGCCGGGCGCGATATGGAGGCAATGGCGCAGGGAATCCGCGAAGCGGCGACGGAGGAACACCAGGCCGCGCGTATCGGGCAGGTGCGCTACCTCGGCGAGAACCTGCAGCGTGCGGGGATACCGATCGTGCAGCCCATCGGCTCACACGCGGTATTCATCAATGCGCGGGAGTTCCTTCCACACATCGACCAGGACGACTACCCTGCGCAGTCGCTCGCGGCCGAGCTCTTTATCGAGTCAGGTATCCGCACGATGGAGCGCGGCAACGTGTCAGCCGGCCGCGACCCCGAAACCGGCGAGAACCGCCATCCGGCACTGGAGCTCGTGCGTCTCACCATCCCGCGGCGCGTTTATACGCAGGCGCATATGGACGTCGTGACGCAGTCCGTCGTCGACGTGTATTCCCGCCGCGACAGCATCCGCGGGCTGAAGATGGTGTACGAGCCGGAATACCTGCGTTTCTTCCAGGCGCGTTTCGAGCCGATCACGTAGACTCTGCAGCAACGTAATGGGCGTATTCGAATACATCGGCGTACTTATCTCGGTCATCATGGGCCTCGGCATTACGCACCTGGCGACAGGTGCGACCAAGCTCATCCAGCATCGCGACACCGTGAGGTTCTACCTTCCGCACGCGCTCTGGACCGTGAACATCCTGGTCTTCATCCTGCTGATCTGGTGGGGGCTCTACTGGTGGAGCACCCATGACAACTGGTACGCCTACGAGTACCTGTTTATCACCCTGTATTCCGTCGTACTCTTTTTCCTCGCCGCGATGCTGTACCCGTGGGACATGGACAGGGACATCGACATACGTGCCTACTTTTTCAGGAATCGCATCTGGTTCTTCGGCGCGATGCTCCTTGCCTGGTGCATCGATATCCCCGAAACGCTGGTCAAAGCCGCCGCCGACCTGCGGCCGTTGCCGCAGGAGTATTTTCTGTTTATCGGCCTGCACATGGGCATGGCGATTACCGGTCTCGTCACGCGCAATGCAATCATCCACATGCTGTTGCCGATCTGCTGGTTCGTACTGACCGTCTACTATGTGCTGATGTCGACCCTGGGCCAGATATCCGGGTGACGGCTCATTCGGCGGCCGGCGTAGCGAGCTGGTCCCACAGGTAGCTGTAGATAAGCGCCTGCACGCGGGCCACCTGTTCGTTGTCCGACGCCCCGGCGTGGCCCCCGACCGTGTTCTCGTAGTACAGCAGGTCGTGGCCCATCTCTTTCATGCGCGCGACCATCTTGCGCGCATGGCCCGGATGCACGCGATCGTCGCGCGTCGACGTCGTGAAAAACGGCGTCGGGTAGTCCGCCGCCGGGTCGAGGTTGTGGTACGGCGAGTACGCTTTGATGTAGTCCCAGTCATCGGTGTCCGGGTCGCCGTATTCGCCCATCCATGAGGCGCCCGCAAGAAGTTTGTTGTAGCGCTTCATGTCGAGCAACGGCACCTGCACAACGACGGCGCCCCAGAGATCCGGCCGCTGCGTCAGCATGACGCCGGTCAACAACCCGCCGTTCGAGCCACCGCGGATGCCGAGATGCTCGGGGCTCGTGATGCCACGCGCAATCAGATCCTCGCCCACGGCGATGAAATCGTCGTAGGCACGCTGCCGGTTCTCCTTGAGCGCAGCATGATGCCAGGCGGGCCCATACTCGCCTCCGCCCCGGATGTTCGCGACGACATAGGCACCGCCCCGCTCCAGCCAGCTGTGGCCGACGGTCGCGCTGTAACTCGGCGTACGGCTGACCTCGAAGCCGCCATAGCCGTACATCAGCGTCGGCGTCTTGGCATCGGGCTCGAATCCCTTCGGCAGGACAATGAAATACGGCACGCGCGTACCGTCTTTGCTGGTTGCGAAATGCTGCTCAACCGACATGCCTCCACTGTCGAAAAATTCTGGCAGTGACCGCAGTGCCTTCACCGTCCGGCCACCCTCATCCGCCACGTACAGCGTGTCCGGCACAAGGAAATTCTCATAGGTGAAGAAAAAGATGTTGGATTCGTCCGACGACGAGCCCAGCGTGATCGTCCCGAGGTCGTCGGTCTCGATGTCCTCGCTCACCCACTGCCCGTCGACGAACGCGAATCGCTGCAGCCTGGAGACGACATCGTCGAGCAGGCGGACGACAATGTAGTCGCGTGTCGTCAATATACCGCCGCGCGGAATCGCCATGGACTCGCCCGGAACGACAAGCACTTCGAAATCCCGGTCGCCGTCCATGAACCGGGCAAAGTCGATAGACATTAGCGCAGCCTGCGGGTAGCTCGTCTTTCCGATCTGCCAGTCCGTCTTGAGCTGCACCAGCATCTGGCCGTTCATCACCCCCAGGAAGTCGGCATCTTTCGGGATGTCGATATGCTCGAACCGGCCATCGCCCATGTAAAGGTAGCTGAGCGTTTCGAAAAAGCTCGGCGTGCGGTATGCGACATCGTAAGTCTCGTCCCGGTCCCAGGTTCGGTACACCCCCGCTGCGACGTCGGACTGCTCGCCGGCAAAGACCTCGCTGGCTTCTTCGATCGGCTCGCCGCGTTTCCACAGCCGCGCCGTGCGCGGGTAGCCCGAGTTCGTCAGGCTTCCTGCACCGAAATCGCTGCCGACCCATACCGAGTTTTCATCGATCCAGCTGACGCGGTGCTTGGCCTCGGGTATGGAGAAACCATCCATCACGAACGCCTTTGTCTCGACGTCGAACTCGCGAACGACGACGGCATCCGCTCCGCCGCGGGACAGGTTGATAAGGCAGCGCCGGTATTGGGGCCGCAGGCACTGGGCCCCTTTCCACACCCAGTCTTCGTCTTCACCCTCGGCCAGCTTGTCCAGGTCGAGGACGAGGTCCCATTCTTCGCTGCCTTCGACGTAGTCGTCGAGCAGCATGCGCCGCCAGCGGCCGCGAATATTGTCTTCGTCACGCCAGAAGTTATAGACGTAATCGCCCTGCATCGCGGGCGTTGCAATACGCTCGTCCGAATTATAGATCTCGAGATTGCGTTCTTTCAGGGACTCGAAGTCCGGCAACGACTCCAGGTAGCCGAGCGACGCATCGTTCTGCTCCTCGACCCAGGCGAGTGCCTTGTTGCCCTCGACCTCCTCGAGCCAGATGTAGGAATCGTGCGAGAAATCGTATGCTGGCGCCTGCTCGGCAGAGTCCTGTCGCCCACAAGCCGAGAGAACAAGGACAGCCAGCGCGCCGCCGATGACTTTCCACATGGTAATCCGCCCGTAACTCAAAGGCCGGGCAGTCTACCACGTTGCTATACTGCAGAGATTCGCAACCGCAAAGGGTGACCACCATGCGACACACGATCCTGATGAGCTTGCTCTTCCTTGTCTTTCCCGGACTCGCGCTGGCGCAGGGCGCGGAGACAACCTGCACTTCCGGCGATATGGTACGTCGAATCGTAATCATGACCGAGCCCGGCGTCAGCGTGCCGTGCGAGGTGCATTACTTCAAGGATACCGAGGCGCCTGGCGAAGACCAGGTGCTCTGGAGTGCAAAGCAGCAAGCAGGATACTGCGAGGAAAAAGCGGCCGAACTCGTGGCCAGGCTGGAAAGCTCGGGATGGGATTGCGGCGCCGCTGCCCCGCCTCCTCCTGCCGAACCGGCCGAGGCGCCGGATGCGCCATCCGACACGACCGGCGACCTGGCGCCGGCCGCACCGGAAGACGGCGAGGAATAATGGCGCTGCGGGGCCGTCCAGGCCCGGCAGCCGTCATTCGCTCAATCGCAGCTTGTCGGCTGCAAACACGCCACTCGGCGAGAGCACGAAGCGTTCGCACTGCAGGCCGACGAAGAAACTGCCTGTCTCGTCCGGGTTCTCGGAGACCTTGATCTCCTCCGGATTGACGTGGCGTTTGACGAATTCACTCAATAACGTCGCAATGCTGGACTTTTCAGCGGCGATCACGATGTTCATGGCGTTCTCCTTGCGGGCCGTCTGCGGCCATTTCCCTGAGTGTCGCCTGCAGCTTACTTGCGGGCCGCTTAACGCTCGCTGAAATTTGTATGAACACCGGCTGAAGGCCGAAAACTGCGACCTTCGTCTTCATGTCCTGGCACCGCTTGCCTGTACGCTAGGTGTCATGAAGCTCAACCGGATATTGCTCGCGGTCAGTTTCACCTGGCTGCTCGTTTCGTTCTGGCACCGCAATGACCTGCCGCGGACCATCGAGTACGTGCCCGAACTGCAGGACGAGCCTCTTCAGACGCCGACTCTGAAAAAGCCGTTCCAGGTCGACTTCAACGACGCCAGCTATGACATCGAGCCCGAATACGCCTACGAGATCACCGGCATGATCGTGTCGTACCGGCACCATGACGGCAACAGCCGAATGCACGCCCGCGCCAATGACCACCTGAACATGCTGGATGTCTGCGTCATATGGGGCGACAACCCGCTGAACGAACGCCTGCACAAGATCAGTTTCTGGAACGGTATCTTCACGTGCAACGTGAAGACCCGCGACCAGCAAGCCTGGGACGCATTCGACATGAACCAACTGTCGAACAATCACCTTATCTCCGACGACGAGTTCATTCGCAAGCAGGTTCGCAAGATAAAAGTGGGCGACCAGATACGGATCAAGGGATACCTCTCGAGCTATGGGGGCGCTGGCGGCAGCAAACGAGGCACGAGCACGACGCGCACGGACACCGGTGATGGCGCCTGCGAAACCATCTACGTCGAGCAGTTCAAGATCGTGGGTCCGGCTACCAGTTACTGGCGAATTTCCATGTGGATTTCTCTTGCGCTGTTGCTCACAGGCCTCGCCATCCACTTCACGCGACCGTATCGGCCTTACTGAACATCCTCGGCGTCCTTGTTCGTTAACGGGATACACGATGCGCAACTCGCGGTATAGTTGCTGCTGGACCGCCAACGTATAAGAGTCATGACTCAGCAAAACTGCTTTTTGGCGAATGCCAGAACGATTGCCGTTCTTCTCCTGCTTGCGACGTCAGGGAGCAGCATTGCAGCGACTCACGACGATCTCGTAAAACTCTTCACAGACTGGCGGGCATTCGAATCGCCGCCGCTGCTCGACGGTGCTCCGGACTACACGGCGGCGCGCTTCGACGCACGCCAGCCGGAATACCTTGCGCTCCGTGCGCGCCTCGATGCCTTCGACATCAGCGACTGGCCGATAGCCGAGCAGGTAGACTGGCACCTGGTTCGCGCCGAGATGAACGGTTACGACTTCAATCGCCGCGTTTTGAAACCGTGGGCGCGCGATCCCGCCTTCTACAAGTCGATCTGGACCTACCGGAGCGACGTCCCGGCGCACGAAGGGCCGACCCATCACGCCGTCGTAGAGCTTTGGAGCTACGAATTCCCGCTGTCGGAAGACGAAGAACAACGGCTGATCTCGGAGCTCGAGGTCATCCCGCCGCTCATCAAGCAGGCCCGCAAGAACCTGACGGGCAATGCGCGCGACCTCTGGGTCACGGGTATCCGCGACATCCGCGACGATCTCGAGAATCTCGAGCGCCTCGAGGACAGGGTCGGCGGCAATCCGGAGCTTCGAGCAGCGATCGAGCACGCTCATGCCGCTACGCTTGGACTCGCCGAGTGGCTAGCGGCGGAAGCGCCCTCGAAGACGGGCCCTTCCGGCATCGGCAAGGACAACTACACCTGGTACCAGCAAAACGTGCACCTCGTTCCGCTCACCTGGGAGGACGAGGTCCGCTTGCTCAAGCGCGAGCTGGACCGCGCCTGGTCCTCGCTGAAGCTCGAGGAACAGCGCAATCGCGACCTGCCGATGATGGTTGCCGCGGACTCGCCCGAGGAATACGACGCCAAGGCGCGCGAGGCGGTCGATCGCATCATGAATTTCCTCGAAGACCAGGAAATCGTCACGGTTGCCGACTATATGCGGCCTGCCCTGCTCGCGCACCTCGGGTCATACGTCCCCGAAGAAACGCGTAACTTTTTCTGGATCACGGCGCACTACGACCCTGCACCGCTGTTCACGCACTTCTACCACTGGTTCGAGCTGGCGCGCATGGACACCGAGCCGCATCCGAGCCCCATACGCCAGGGAGCCCTGCTCTACAACATTTTCGACAGTCGCAACGAAGGCACGGCCACTGGCGTCGAGGAGATGTTCATGCACGCCGGGCTGTACGAGGACAGCCCGCGTTCACGCGAACTCGTCTGGATACTGCTCGCACAGCGTGCCGCGCGCGGTCTCGGTTCGCTTTACGCGCATGCCAACGACATGACCATGGAGGAAGCCGGCGGTGTGCACATGGAATGGACGCCTCGCGGCTGGATGAAAACCGAGAAGGAGCTGCTGATTTTCGAGCAGCACCTTTACCTTCGCCAGCCAGGCTACGGCACCAGCTACGTCACCGGCAAGTACCTTCTCGAGCGCACGCTTGCCGATTACGCGAAGCAGGTCGAGGATCGTGGCGCAGAGTTCCGGCTCAGGGACTTCTTCGACGAGCTCAATCGAATCGACAGCATTCCCATCTCCCTGGCGCGCTGGGAGATGACCGGGCTTGATGACGAGATTCGTACGCTCGTTGCGCAGTGACGGATACACCACTGATAAAGCGGACCTTGCAGATCAGCCGCTGGATTGCCACCGTTGTCGGCGTATTGCTGCTGACCATCTATTTCGGCTGGGCTTTCGAATCACGCAAAATGCTTCAGCTCGGGCCGGAGCATCGTATCCGGTTCGACCACGAATTCCGGGCGAGACACGAAGCCCGGACCGACTGGGCAGCCTACCTCGAGATCGAGAAACGCCTCGCCGCGGAGCTCGCGGAAAAGGTCGTGGACAGGGGCCGGCCGGACAGCCTCGTCGATCGTTACGCTACCGGCAGTCTCACTAGCCCGGAACGCTTTTCGGCGAACTGGAATCGCTCGTACCAGGTTTCCGTGCCCTCGGCGCGCGGCGTGGCCGTGCTTTTGCATGGCCTGTCCGATTCCCCCTATTCGATGCTCGCCACGGCGCAGACACTCGCGGGGGCCGGCTATAACGTCGTCGTGCCACGCATGCCTGGCCATGGATTCGCAGTCGGCGGGCTGCTCCAGGCACGGTGGGAAGACTGGACCGCCGCCGTCCGCATCGCGATGCGCCATGCGGCCGGCCTGCCGGGGGCGGACAAGTCCTTGCTGATTGCGGGTTATTCGAATGGCGGCCTGCTGGCGATCGACTATGCGCTCAAATGCGATGAATTTGCTGACGTGCCCTGCGCCAACGGTATCGTGCTGATGTCACCGGCGATTGCGGTTTCGGCAGCGGCAATCGTCACGAATCTGCACCCGGCTCTATCCTGGCTTCCCTATTTCGAGCAGTTTCGGTGGCTTTCGATCCTGCCGGAGATTGACCCGTTCAAATTCACGTCGTTTCCGAAACGGGCCGTGTGGGAGATCTACCGCGTCTCGCGGCGCACCCACAAACAGCTGGCGAACCCCGTCGAAGCCGCCAAACTGCCGCCGATGCTTACGTTTCAGTCCGTCGTCGACAACACGGTTACCGCCAGCGCGATCGTGACGCTGCTGTATGACCGGCTCCCCGCCAGCAAGAGCAAGCTCGTCATCTACGACATCAATCGCAACAGTACGGCTCTGCACCTGATGAAGACCCAGCCGCGCGACGTCGTCGAGTACTTCGAATCGACGGCGCCGCACGATTTTTCAGTAACGGTCGTTCGCAATGAAGACCGCTCAAGCAACAAACTCGATGCTTACGCACTTCCCGCCGGCGAGGCACGGGCCGCAGCCGAATCGACAAACCTGGCATGGCCGCCCGGGATCTACTCCCTATCCCATATCGCAATTCCGTTTCGTCCGGATGACATCGTGTATGGCGACGGCGCCATGAAGCACGGCGATGACCCGGGTCTCAGGCTCGGGGCACTGTCGCCGCGCGGAGAGGCCGGCGTCCTGATGCTTACGTCAGACTATTTCCTGCGTACACGCCACAACCCGTTCTATGGCTTCCAGGCGCAAACGCTGACCGATTGGATCGACACACTGCAGCAGCAAGAGCTACGGTAACAGGGCATACCCCCTGGCCTGCAGCACGGCCGGCGATTACCGATGGGCGGCTTAAGCGGGCTATCGCTTCAGGCGATAACTCACGTTGTTCTGCTTTATCACGATCAGGTTGCGCTTACTCAGCTCTTCCGTGATGGCGTCCAGCTCAGCCTGGTCGAGCTTTTTCGTGAACAGCGTGTTGATCGTGTTCTGCAGAGTCTTCACCTTGCGCGGCCGCGAGTGTCCACGCTGGCGCAGGTTCTTCACGATTGCATCGATCTGCTCGTCGCGGCTTGTCGTATCCGGAATCCTGAGTTCCGGTATCTCGGCCAGATCGCTCTCACGCCGGACCCGGATCTTCTTGCCCTCGAGATGCTGTATCAAGGGGTCGAACCCGCGGTCCCTGCTGATGATGTGGAACTGCGCGTTCGGCTCTTTGGCCGCGAGTTCGCCGATGTAATAGGCGATGTGAAAATCGAGCGCGTTCGGGCCGCTGCCGGCGATCTCCACGTAATCCGCCTGCTCACCGAGCGCCTGCATGGCGACAACGAAATGTCGCGGAAACTTGGTCTGGTTGGCGCCGATGAACACGAGAACCCGAAACGGATGCTCCTTGAGCAACTCCAGGTTCTTCGGCTGCACATTTTCGAAATCGACCAGCACGTACTTGTCGCCGGACGCCGTGCCGGCCTGCGTCGCGACATCTTTACCGTCGGGCTTACTGCCTGCTTTCTTGCTCGCTTTCTTGCGTTTCGTAACCACCGCTCATCCGTTGCCTTAAAAGTTCTTCACGCTATGCGAAATAGCGGCGGATTGCCGGAAATCAACGTGTCAGGAAGCGCACGATCTCGACCATGGCCTCGGTATCGAAACGGCAATAGCGCCGCAGCTGCCGGTCGAGTTCCGCTTTGCGATCGGGGCTGACATCCGCTCGTATCGCCTCGATGAAGCCGTCGGACGCCGCGGTGCCCTCGTTGATGCCTTCGAGCTTTGCGTAGTCCATGTCGGGATTGATCGTGGGCATCACGGCCTTGATCGACCAGGACCCGAGCATTTCGGGGTGGTAGTAGTTTTCCTTCACGACCGGGTGCAGGTCGAACAGCCGATCGATGATCTTCGAAACCGGAGCGGCAAGATCCGGGCAGAGTTCCGCCAGGTTCTTCAGGACGCCCTCCTCGTAGCGCGTCCACATGAAGACCGGGCCCTCCTCCCCGAGGCACTCGATGAGTTCGAGCGTGAGTGCCCGCATCGGCGGATCACCGGACAGGTCGAGAAACTCCTTGTGCCTGAAGCGGCCCGGCGCCTCTTCGATGTGACACGACCACTGGATAGCGAGGGCTTCGTACGGCCGCGTGCCGGCCCAGAACGGCACCGCGGGTGCGACCGTCTCGAAGTCGAGGTAGTACCGCGGGTATGCCAGTCCCCCGAGCGTGCGGCGAGCGCCATCGAGCAGCTCCGGTTCGCCACTGCAGGTGACCCGGTGTATGCGCTGCTGCGTTTCCGCATTGATGTGGCCCGCAGGCACATCACGGATATCGCGGTAACCGAGCGCAACGTACTCGCCGAGTTTCGCCTTGCCGCCGCCGAGGCCAGCGACCGGATACTCGGTATCCGTCGGCCAGCAGAAGTCCATGAACTGGCAGTCATACGGGCTGCTGCAGTGAGCACCAACGTTGACATCGGGCCGCGGCCCGGTCACCGCGTCGCGAGCGCTCGCTACGAGGTCGATGACCGTGGGCTCGAGCGTACGCACTTCATCCGTCAAATCGTGTTCAACCAACAGGCCTTCGTAGTTGCCGTTACCCGGATACACAAAGCGATTGTTGACGTGCGCGAGTGAGACGCCGCTTACATCGATATCGGAATTGCGCACCACCCAATCCTGGATCGCGCAATCGAGCACGTGATAGTCCTTTACCGACGTCGAGGCCTTTACCTCGATGATGCGCCAGCCACCGGCATCGGGAATCAATACATCGACACGCACCAGCACACCCTCATAGCGGAACGTTGCCTCGAAGATCGGAAAGTCTGCACCGCCGTCGATCAATTCGCGCGTCTTCGCGAGCAGGCGCCCGACGCGCTTGTCGAATTCGATCTCGACGGAGTCGGGCATGCCATAGACTTGCTGTGATATGGCACCGACCGCGTGGCCCGTCGCCCACAACGACCGGACCTGCGGCGTGATCACACCGAACTCGGGGTGGTGCTTTTCGAGGTGCACGCGCTTGGGGCACTGCCATGCCGAAATCAGGCGCGATTTGGAAAGAAACGGTCGGCGAGCGGCCATTCGGCCAGTCTACACGATGCTCGTAGCGTTGTTTATCTGCAACAAACAACCAGCGAGTGCGGCCTTCAGCACCAACAACAAGCTCCTATTTTAACCACCCCGATCATTTGCCTGAATCTGTGAACCGAAGCACAATGCCGGTCTCACACCCCGTTAGCATTCTACTTACTTGGGCAAAGCTAAGGACAACGTCATGTTGCGTTCATCACTATTGATTCTGTTTCTCACATTCTCGGCCGCGGCCAGCGCCGAGGATTTCGACTACAACTGGCTGTCATTCGGTTACGGCATCATCGACTTCGATGACATAAATGTCGATGGCAACGCGCTCGGCATCGATGGATCGTTCGCGTTTCACGAGGATTTTCACGCGTTCGCATCGTATTCGACGGCGGACCTCGACTTCGGCGTCGACGCGACGAACTTCGACATCGGCGTGGGCTACAACACGCAGCTGTCGAACGTGGTTGATGCCTGGGCGCGCCTGTCGTACAAGTACGTCGAAATCGACGTACCCAATTTCGGCAGCCAAGACGACAACGGCTTCGGCTTCGGCGTCGGCATGCGATTCGCAGCCACCGAGCAGATAGAGCTGGAGGGCGCCATCGAGTACGTCGACCTCAACGACAGCGGCGACGAGACCGCGCTGGTTCTCGGCGGCCTGTACAGCTTTACGCCTGCATTTGCCGTCGGCCTCTTCGGTGAGTGGGGCGACGACGTAACGTCATACACGCTCCTGGGCCGCTTCTACTGGGGACAGTGACCTTAATTACCAGGCATTAACAAGCCCCGCCCGGCGCGGGGCTTTTTTTTGACCCCCGGGCTATCGCAACCGACAGCACGCGCTTCGAGAGACGCTCCTGCTTAAGCGAGGCAGCCAACCGGACACCCCGGTAGGCACGAGCGGCCACAAGCTGGTAACCTTGCGCAACTTTGCGGCGCGGCGATCCTCCGCGCCGATGCGCCAATCAACCAGTTTCAAGGAGCATGCCCGTGAGAGTTTGGTTCCCGCTTGTCCTGTTATTCCTGGCCGGCCTCGCCCAGGCCGGCGAAATCGATGCCAAGGTAGAAGCCGCGCTCGCCGCCGATTCCCGCCCGGAAGCCGATGCGGAGCGTGACCGCAACCGCAAGCCGCTCGAGACACTCCGATTTTTCGGCCTCGAGGACGACATGACGGTGCTCGAACTGATTCCGGGGGGTGGCTGGTACACGCGCATTCTCGCCCCCGTGCTGGCAGATAACGGCAAGCTGTATGTCGCGATCGGCACGCGCCGCCTCTCCGAGACGGTGCTGACCGAGCCCGGCTTCGGGCAGGTCGAAGTGATCGAGACCGACGCCAACATCCGCCGGCCGGAAGGCAGCCGCTACTACGCGCTCGACGAATTCGATTTCGGTATCTCCGGCATCGACATGGTGCTCACGTTCAGGAATGTTCACAATTTCGATGCGAAATCCCGCGGCCACATGAACCGTGCCGTCTTCGACGCGCTGAAGTCCGGGGGACTGTACGGCGTCGTCGATCATACGAAACGGCACATGGAGCCCGAGACCCCGGAGAACCGGCGCCGCATCGACCCCGTCCTGGTTATCAAGGAGATGCTCGACATCGGTTTCGAGTTCGTGGGTTACAGCGACCTTCACTACCGCGCCGATGACGAACTGCGCTACGAGGTCGGACGCCGCAGCGTAACCGGCAATACTGACCGGTTCACCTTCCTGTTCAGAAAGCCCTGACCCTCGCCCGTCCTGACACAAGAGACAAAACCATGAAAAGACTGCTCGCAATCATCCCGCTCGGCGTAGCCCTGATTATCGCTGCATGCAACCAGACGCCGCCCCCCGGAAACCCGAAGATCATTGAAGACCTCTCGACCGCATGGAACGAGGCGCTGAATACCAAGGATCTCGAGACCCTGACGATGATCTACGCGAGTGACGCGCGCATCATGCCGCCGAACGGCCAGATGATGCGCGGCGCCGAAGGCGTGCGCGCAACGTTCGGCGCCATGATGGACGCCGGACTCACCGGCGAAACATCGATCGAAGAAATTACGATGCAGGACAATATCGCCTACAAGATCGGCAGCTACAAAATCATGGACGGCGACAACGTCGTCGACAACGGCAAGTTCATCGAGACCTGGGTCCGCGGCGAGGACGGCAAGTGGCGCATCTCGAACGACATCTGGAACAGCGACAACCCTCCTGCAGCGCCGCAACGCGCCATGCAGGGCAAGCATCGCATGCAGGGTGAAGGCAGGCGCCATCAGCACGTCATGATCATGCACGAGGTCGAGGACGCCGAGCGCTGGCTTGCGGCATGGCGCGGCGAGGACAGCCGCCACGAGCTGTTCCGCAGCAATGGCGCTGCACACGTTCATACTTTCCAGAGCGAGGACGACCCGAACCTTACCGGGCTGATCATCGCAGTCAGGGACCTGCAGGCACTCAACGACATGCTCGCCTCGGACGAGGGCCGTGCGGCCGCGAAAGAAGACGGCGTCGTTGCCGATTCCATGAAAGTGCTCATGCAAGCAGAGTAACGCCTGCAGACATACCCTGAAGAAGGGCGCGGGAGGCTCCCGCGCTCGCGGTCTACTCGAGGTTCTTCTTCATATCGTTGAGCAGGGCGATGTAGATGCCGTGGCAGAAATCGTGCACGGGTTCGTCGTTCTGCTCCCAGCTCGAGGTCCACTCGACGCGCGTGCCGCCGCCGGATGATTCCACGCTTACGCGACCAATGTAGTTGCTGACTTCGTCTTTCGATACCGGCGACGGACCGTCGTCGATGCTGTAACTGAACGTCATGGCATCGTCGTCGATACTTTGCAGCGTCTCATGAAACACGCCGTTTAGCACACGCCCGGCGCCGGGCTGGTCGCCCGCGTTGTCGCCGACCCTCGTCACCTCGGATACGACGTTCGGCGCCCAGCCAAGCTCGTGAAAATCGCGAATGGCGTTCCAGACCACGTCCGCAGGCCTGTTTATCAGTATTTCCTGGTGTGTCGTTCCCATGGTTGTTGCCCCCTTCTCACCGATTGATGTTGTCGTCAGGAAAATATCGCATCGATAGCTTCGACCACATCGGGCGTAAACCGATCAATAAACTCGACCGCCTTCATGTTTTCGTGAACCTGTTCGACCCGGCTCGCCCCCGTGATCACCGTGCTGACCCAGGGGTTCTGCAGGCACCAGGCAAGTGAAAACTGCGCCAGCGAAGCGCCCATCTGCTGTGCAAGCGGTTCGAGCGCGGCGACTTTGGCGAGACGATCGGCGTCCGTAATCTGGTCGCGCAGCCAGGCGAGGCTCTCGAGCGAGCCGCGGCTGCCTTCCGGCACGCCCTTCTGATACTTGCCGGTGAGGGTGCCCGAAGCGAGGGGGCTCCACGTGGTCGAGCCGTAGCCGTGGTCTTCGTAGATGCGCCGGTAGGCGTCGCTGAACCGGTGCCTTTCGAACAGGTTGTAGACGGGCTGCTCTACGACGGGCTTGTGCAGGTTGTTGCGTTCCGCGGCATCGATCGCTGACTGGATATCCGCTGCCTCCCACTCCGAGGTGCCCCAGTACAGCGCTTTGCCGCGCTCGATGATGTTATGCATCGCCCAGACCGTTTCCTCGACAGGCGTGGCGGGATCCGCGCGATGGCAGAAAAGCAGGTCGACGTAGTCGAGGTCGAGGCGCTGCAGGGATCCGTCAATGCCCTCGAGCAGGTACTTGCGGTTCAGGGTATTCGTCTCGTTGGGATTATCGTGCAGTCCCCAGAAAAGCTTCGTGGAGACAAGGTAACTGCCGCGCCGCCAGCCGAGACGTTTCAGAGCCTCGCCCATAATCTCCTCGGACTTGCCATTTGCGTAAGCTTCAGCGTTGTCGAAGAAGTTGACGCCGGCATCGTATGCCGCCGCCATCATCTCGACCGTGTCCCTGACGTCGACCTGGGTATGGAACGTCACCCACGAACCGAATGACAGTTCACTGACCTGGATGCCGGCTTTGCCGAGGTGGCGGTAGTTCATAGTCTGCCCCATTACGCTGTGAATGCGCCATGATAAACAAAAGCCGACATGACCGCCGATCAGCCCCGCTACGATCAGGGCGGGCAGCCGGGCTGCTCGTGCGAGGAATAGACCGCCGCGGTCAACTCAACTCAGTTCGCGGCCGCGAGGATAGCCTCCAAGTCCTTCTTGGCGCCCTTGATCGCCTGCTTGGTGCAACGGAATACGTCCGTTGGATCCTGCTTATCCCTGTCCAGCATTTCATCGAGCGCCTGGCACGCTTCCTTCGCCGTTGTCTCTATGCGCTCTTCGAGTTCCCTGACGTCGCTCGCATCGGTGAGATCCAGGTCGGCAAAGGTAACCTGCCGTTTGAGCTGGATCATTTCAGTCGTGTAACCGGTGGGACTTGTCGCAGCGACCTTGCGGCGCACGACGGGCGCCTCGACGACGACTTCCTCGATGGCGCTGCTGGCCTCCGTTTTTCCGGTTTCCTGCGCGACTGCAGCGGTCGTCCACACGAAAAATCCGGCCGCCAAGAAGATGGAGGGGATACCTGATTTGAATCTGTACATGACAACGCTCTCCCGCAGTGGCCTGAAACACGACCTGCCCTAACATCTGAGGCGGTATGAAGACGCGTACCGTATGGGTCAATGCGCGGAAATACCTACGCGGTGCCCGGCTGAGATTCTTGCGCTGTTAGACTACGCAGATGTTTCTGGTGGTGATCGGCGCCCTGCTGGGCGCGTTATTCGGCGGCGTCCCGGGGCTCCTTATCGGGGCAGCACTCGGCTATGCGGCCGGTGCCATTCTGCGGCAATCCGTTATCGGCGGGTTACGCGTCGTCCAGTCACAGTTGCTCGACTCGACTTTTGCCATCATGGGTGCGCTTTGCAAGGCCGACAGCGTGGTTACTCGCGACGAGATCGACGCTGTCGAACGTATATTCACCATGCTCAGGCTTCAGGATGAGCAACGCAGGGCAGCGAAGGCCGCGTTCAGTCGCGGCAAGCAGGCCGATTTCGACCTCGATGCCGCCGTCGATCGATTCGCCCGTGTCAGCCGCCGCCGCACGCCGCTGGTGCAGCTGTTCCTGCAGCTCCAGGTCATGGCCGTCGCGGCCGATGGCAAGGTGGACCCGGCCGAGCACGAGATGCTGGTGCGCATTGCGCGCCGCCTGGGCCTCGGCGAACACGACGTCGCGCAGCTCGAGGCGCTGTTGCGCGCCAGCGCGGCCGGCGGCCCGTCAGCTCGCGGCGCGCCCCCCGCCAGCGACCGTCTCGCTGACGCTTACGCAGCACTCGGCGTGTCACCAGACGCGAGCCCGGCAGAGATCAAACGCGCCTATCGCAGGCTGATCAGCCAGAATCATCCGGACAAGCTCGCTGCACGCGGCCTGCCCGAGAGCATGCGCGCCGTGGCGGAGGAACGTTCGCGCGAGATCAATGCCGCTTACGACCTTATCAAGAACGCACGCGGAATCGTTTAGGCATGCAGACGACGTCTTCTCAGGGCTTGTCCGGCTTTTGGATGCCGTTGCCAACATAATTGATCGGCAAATCCATGTCTTCGGCGGGGCTCTCGAACGTGTCCGTCGAATCCAGATCGATGCCCTCTCCTTCGGGGGCGCCCTTCGACGAGTAGATAATGCGAACATCACCAACGGCGATGACGTCATTGTTGGTCAGCACCAGGCGTTTTGCCGCCTCACCGTTGACCGCCGATCCGTTCGTACTGCCGAGATCGAGGTAATGCACGCCGGCATCGGAACGGGCAAACAGTCCATGGAAGCGACTGACCTGCACGTCCTTCAGGCAGATCTCGCACAGTCTGTCGCGACCTATCAGCAGCTTGCTGCCATTCAGCGGGATCGTCTTTTCCGGTTCGCCCCGGACCTTGACAATTAGCTGGCCTGACACATCTTCGGGCACGCCATGCTCCGGCGCCGCATCTTCCGTCGCTTCGTCAGGCGTGTCCTGCATCAGGCCGAGGAGCGTGGCGGCGGCTTTGACCTCGGTCGTGGAAATGGCCGCCTTGCCTGCGCCTGCGGCAATCTCGACGGACTTGCGGCACAGCAGGTCCACCGTCTCCAGGACACCGGAACTCAACTCATGGATCAATCGAATGGCATAGAGTTCGAAACGGGGCGCAGCATCTTTCCCTCCCGCACCATTCATCGCGCGGCGCTCGAACCGGTCGCGAATGAACTCCCGGGTCTCCGACAGCACGAACGGAGTCAGGAGGATGCGCTCGGCGCCTCGCGAAGAAATCGTTTCGAACGCGGGTTGTGTTGGTTCGAGCGAGTCGTTGGCGGGGCCCGTCGAAACGAGCAGCAGGCCGAAGTGGTTTGCGGCTTCTTTCTCGATCAGGTCGCTAATCCTGTCCAGTACCTTTTGACCGTGCGCATCAATATCTCTGAGTACGAGAATCGTGCGCCGCCGTTTCAACTTCTGATGTCCAAGAAACAGCATCAGGATATTTTCATAATCCGAGAGACTCATGCTCTCGGTTTCGAAGCCAATGGAACGCACGATGTGGTCCATGAAAGCGGCAGGATCGTCGAACGACTGCTCCACTAAAATTATGGTCGCCTGCCCATCAAGCGTGGCAAGGAATCGGTCAACAGCGTAGCCAAGGGCAAACCGGCTGTGACTTACCAGCATTGCGACGGGAATGCGGTCCCGAAACGCGCGCGCAAGACGCTTGACGGGTGAGCGGCTGAGACGGCCAAGGACCGTGAACAGGGGATCGTCCGGTTCCGGCGTATCGACGTCCCGGCACGAATTGTATTGTTCAACAATTGATTTCATATGTTCGGCCTTTTTAAACAAGGGGTTAAAGGCTCTTGTTGATTTTCTGTCGAGCTGACGCAGTCTATTTGCTTTCCTGTCTTATGTAAAACTCATTGCAGCGACGAGTCGTAAGTCATTGATATATTGACACTACAGCGCCTCGAATTGGCGCAGAGCCGCGGGTATCCGCGGGCGCAAGCGTGTTAACAAAATGCACCCGGCAAAGGCATTTCACCGGCCTCCACGGCGATTTCTTCCCGCTCTGACGCGTGACGATTGCCGCAACTGCCGACCCGCGGTATTGTTTTTCGACTACCCCGAATAAGAAAAACGATGAGGGTTGGCAATGGGAAACTCGAAAGCTGCAGCCATAGCGGCTGCTCTCCTGGCCGTCGTATTGATTGCGATCGCGTCATCGGCAGGCCATGCGCCCGATAACGGCTACTCTGAGCAACGTCCTGACGAGCCCGGGATCCGGGGCATACAGACCCGGCGCATACTGCAGGGCCAGGCGTGGGCGACAGAGCTCTTCGGCCGACGTTACGGCCGGAACCTGCTCGCTGCAGTGGCGCCGTATAGCGAGGTCGGCGACATCAGCGCGTAGCCCCGTGTTACGACCGGCCTGTCCGGTTGGTAAAATCGCGGTGGACAAGCACTGTTCACCATGGAAACGCCCGACCGACACGTTCGCAAGCAGCACCAGGCGCGATTCCGTTTCTACGCGGAACTGAACGACTTTCTTCCCGGGCACACGCGCCAGCGTGAGTTCGGCTGGGACTTTACGGGCACGCCTTCCGTGAAGGACACCATCGAATCCATCGGTGTGCCGCATACCGAGATCGACGTCATCCTCGTCGACGGCAAAGCGGTTGACTTCGCGCATCTCCTGCATGGCGGCGAGCGCGTGGCTGTGTATCCGCTGTTCGAACGTTTGGATGTTTCACCCGCTACCAGGCTCATGCCCCCGCCTTTCCGAGAGAGTCGGTTCGTCGCGGATGTACACCTCGGGACATTGGCGAGGAGTCTTCGCTTGTTGGGCTTCGACACCGTATGGCGACGCGATCTCGAGGATGAAGCCATCATCGACATCGCGGCCGTAGAGCGGCGCACCATCCTGACGCGCGACAAAGGCATTCTCAAGAACGGCCGCGTCACTCATGGCTACTGGCTCAGAGCCACGGATCCGGCGAAGCAACTGGAGGAAGTCGTGCGCGCGCTCAAGCTGGGCGGCAGCATCCGGCCTTACACGCGTTGCATGGAGTGCAACGGCGAACTCGAGCCCATTGCGCGAAGCGACGTGGCCGAATCGGTCCCGCTGCAGGTATTCCTCGTCTATCGTGAATTCAAACGCTGCAAACGCTGCGCACGCATCTACTGGCCGGGCTCCCACCTTAAGCGGCTGGACAAGATCGTCGAGCAAGTTCGGTCAGCGGCCATGCCGAATCGCAGTTCGCTCAAATAACCGCCGCGCTGACGCGCGACTGGTTCGTAACCCATCTGCAGAGAGCCCGAGCGGCCTAAGGTTCGTCGAAGTTGTCCGGGCGAAAGCCGGACGCGGTGAGAATCTCGAGCACACGGTTGATACGATCGCCGTGGCGTTGCTTAACGCCAATCAGGCCTTCATCAGCGTCCTGCAGCAGCGCGAGCACGGCCTCGACATCGCCGAGCGTCGCATGTGTGTCGAGAATCTCAACCACGGTGTGATCTTCGATACCGGGAAACAGCCTGGCGATGTCCTGGTGCGTGGCGGTGTTCATACAGTAACGCTAGCACGCTACACGCCCGGCTGAAATCAGGGCTTCTACCGATTGGTCGTTGCCCGCCGCTCGAGCCTGCTACCCGAAGCGTAAGCGCAATTACCTACTCTCGCAGCCAGTGCTGCTCTTACATGATCGTCGACGTGCAAAAAAGTGCATTAAGTTCTTGACGGTGCACGGCCATGTCTCGCCGGTCCGATGGACTTCGTCGTAAGCCGCGGAACGAGTTTCCCGATGCGTTGCTTGCGCGCGGCGCCGGGGACTCCCGGACAACGGCGACTGGCTGCTGCTGGAGGAATCGCTGCGATAGGCGCCAATCCGGCAGGAATCTCGCCTAGAATAGGGTCCATCACGAGTCTCGGGGAATCTTGCGATGGCAGGCGGCTTTGCAAAAGACGGTGCGGTACAGGAACAGATCGACGCCACGGTCGAGGACGCCATCACGCGTGCCCGCAGCGAGTTACCTCGCGGTGAGAGTCTCACGCACTGCGAGGAATGCGCGCGCGAAATTCCCGCAGCGCGACGCGAGGCGATACCGGGCGTGCGGCTCTGCATCGCCTGCCAGGCGGAACGCGATAAGCACCGCGAGGCGGTAAGTGGCTACAACCGCCGCGGCAGCAAAGACAGCCAATTAAGGTGATCCGCGTATGTTGAGAAAGATACTGTTGCTGACTGCAACCCTCGCTATCGTTGCACCGCCGGTTACCGGGCTTACCGACGATATGACACTCAAGGCGATCATGCAGGAGATGCGTCTTAATTTCCTGGACATCTCCGACGGTTTCCTGCTCGACGATTTCGACAAGATCGCCGACGGCGCACTCGCCATCGCGGAGCATCCGCGAATCCCACCGGACCAGATCGAACGTGTGGCCACGGAACTCGGCGCAGAAATGCCCGTATTCAAGAATTTCGACGTGCAGGTGCACGAGCTGTCGCTCGAAGTCTACAAAGCCGCCAGAGAAAAGGATCGCGCCGCCGCCGTCACCGCCTACCAGGGCATGGTCGCTGCCTGTTTCGATTGCCACGCCGCTTACAGGGAACGCGTCGCCGCCGTTCTAAGCGAGAAACGGTAGCAAGAAAGTTTCATAACAAACTGATTTTTATAATTTATTTTGGTCAGAGTTTCAGCGTCATGATCACGACGCCGGGATCGTCCGCCGAGCGCTGTTGATCGAAGCCGAGGTCCTTCGCGAGCGTGATCATGCCCTTGTTCTGACGCAACACGATGCCGACCATCTCCTCGAGTCGCCGGTCTCGCGCAATGTCGATAAGCCGCCGCAACAGCTCGGTCGCGATGCCTTTGTTGTGCCAGTCGTCGGCAACGACGATCGCAAACTCGCAGCTGCGCCCGTCCGGATTCGTTACATAGCGCGCAACCGCGATCTGCCGCTCATGGCCATCCGCATCGACGAGCGCGATCAACGCCATCTCGCGGTCGTAATCGATCTGCGTAAAACGCGACACCATCTGCATGGTGATGTTCTTCAGTGAATACATGAAACGCAGGTAGCGCGATCGCTCCGACAGGCCATCCACGAACTCGCGTTCGGTCTCCGCATCTTCCGGCCGAATCGGCCGGATCGTGATGTAGGTGCCATCGAGCAGCCGGTATTCATCCACGAGCTTGCTCGGGTAGGGATGGATCGCCATGTGCGCATATTCGCGTGCGGCAGGACTGACGGGCCGCACGACGATGCGTGCGTCCAGTGCCATGGCTTTCTCAGCATCGACGACGAGTGGATTGATATCGAGCTCCTCGAGCCACGGTAACTCGCAGACCATGTCCGAAAGCCTGAGGATAACGTCCTCGACGGCGCGGCGGCACGCAGCCGGCCGGCCACGAAACTCGTCCAGGAAGCGCGACGCGCGCGTGTCCGCGATCATGCGCCGGGCGAGGAAACGGTTCAGCGGCGGCAGGCCGATAGCGCGGTCTCTTATGACCTCGACCATGGTCCCGCCCAGACCAACGCTGATAACCGGGCCGAATACCTCGTCGTTGATCACGCCGAGCATGAGTTCACGGCCGGATCGCGACTGCCACATGGGTTCGATCAGGACGCCGTTAATCGTCGCGTCGGGGCGCCGCTCCTTCGCGGTTTCCACGAGCTCCCGGAAAACTGTCTGAACGTCGCGGCCGCTGCCGATGCCGAGACGCACGCCGTCGACCTCGGTCTTGTGCGAAATATCCGGTGAATGAATTTTCATCGCTACCGGAAAGCCGAATTCCTCGGCGATTGCGAGCGCCTCGTTCGGGTTATGTGCCGGGATACTGCGCACCACGGGAATGCCGAATGCCGCCAGCAGGGCTTTCGACTCCACCAGGTCGAGCACGCGGCGTTTCTCTGCCAGTGCATTCTGAATTATGAGCTGCGCGCCTTCGCGGTCCGGTCTGGCACGCTTGCCGAGCGCTTCCGGAACCTGCAGCAGCAGTTCCTGGTTAGCGCGGTATGCAGCCGTTGCGGCGAAGGCCTCGACCGCAGCTTCCGGCGTGGCATACGTCGGCACGCCGTGTTCGCGGAACAGGTCGCGGCTCACCTGCACGGACTCGTCGCCCAT
>Ga0209536_100001557_pt1 | contig 37782 bp, 34 predicted proteins | sample DeeMarSeWOR28_12_FD_187461 | JGI IMG/M metagenome (GOLD analysis project Ga0209536, IMG submission 187461) | Marine sediment microbial communities from White Oak River estuary, North Carolina - WOR-2-8_12 (SPAdes) (version 2) | ecosystem: Environmental > Aquatic > Marine > Intertidal zone >... | reverse complement strand
GTGTCAAAGCTCAGGTGGGTCGTAGTACTCCACGAGGTCTCCGCGAAACGTCTGCAGCACCGTGACCCCTTGGTCTTCACTCACCAAGTAACTCGGACCGATCGGCACCTTCCCGAGTCCACCCGGTGTGTCGACTATCAACTTTGGCAACGCGATGCCGCTGAGCTGGCCTTGGAGCGCAGCCATCAGCGCAATCCCGCGCCGCAGCGGCGTTCGCAGATGCCCAGTTCCGCCGACTGGGTCCATTTGTAACAGGTAATAGGGCCGGACACGTGAGCGGACCAGCCCTCGGAACAAGGTTTCCAGTGTTTCGGCGTCGTCGTTGACGCCGCGCAGAAGCACGGTCTGGTTCATGACCGGAAGGCCTACGTCGATCAGGCGCGCGCATGCTGCCCGGCTTTCGTCCGTGAGCTCCTTCGGGTGATTGAAATGCGTCATGATCCAGGTCGCATGGTGGCTCTCGCGGATCGCGGCGCAGAGCTCCTCGGTGATGCGTTGTGGCAGCGTCACCGGCGCGCGCGTCGCGAGTCGGACGACGTCGACATGCGCGATCTGCTGAATACGGCGCAAGAGACGGGTCAATCGCTCCGTCGACATCACGCATGGATCGCCTCCGGAGACGATGACGTCACGTATCTCGGGATGGGCTTCGATCCACGCGAAAGCCGGCTCGAGCGCGGCGATCGAGCGAGCGCCGCCGCCATCTCCCACGATTCGGGATCGCGTGCAGAATCGGCAGTAGACACCGCAGCGGTCCGTCGCGATCAACAGGACGCGATCGGGGTAGCGTTGGATGAGGTGAGGGGCGACTTCGTGGTCTTCCTCACCGAGCGGATCTTTCAGGTCACCTCGCACTGCAATTGCCTCTTCGGCGCGCGGAATGCATTGGCGCCGGATCGGGCAGCTCGCGTCCAACGGATCGCAGAGCGCGAGGTAGTAGGGTGTGATCGAGATCGGCATTCCTGCCGCCTCGGCACGTGCGGCGCCAATTCGCTCCGCTTCCGTCAGGCTCAGCGCTTTGTCGAGCCCTTGTAAATCGGTGACGGCGTGCTGCGCTTGCCATCGCCAATCGCGCCATTCCGACGCGCGAAACCGCGAGGCATCGCGAAAATTTTGCGGCAGCGCGTGCACTGCGTGGAGCTTACTTGGTGTCCACGCGCTGGCAACCGGCATCGGACCTGGACACGCCCGAAAAACATTGTCATATGGCTCTTTCGGAGCTTGCCAAGATGGCCTTTTGCTCCCACTGCCCGAGACGGAAACGGAGAGATCATGGCGCCCTCAGACCCACGCCCCTTCGACGTCGAGTACATCGAGAACCCAAGTCAGTCCGAGTTACGCGATCTCGCGATGGAGCACACCCCTTGCGTCCAGCGAACCGCAGTCGGCAGCATCAACAAAGTCACGCGCAACAAGGCGCGCATGGCCAAGTACACCTACATCATCGATACGCAAGATCGGTGGAGCCATCAGATCATCGATCCCGCGAAAGCGCGTGAGCTGATCGACCGGCAGGCGAAGTACATCGCTGACAAGGGCAAGCTCATCGCGATCGACGGCTACTCCGGGCTCGGCACCGGCGCCTTCGGCACCACGTGGCTTTACACGCTCGAGGGCGCGAACATCGCTGGCATGCAGCAGATCCTCGCGTTCCCACGTTCCGCAGTCGAGAGCGAAGCGGAGTTGAAGCAAGCGTTCAAGCCGACCTTCCGCTTGTTCTACACGCCCGACCTATTCCTCGAAGACATGCCTGGCCGTCAGGCGATCATCGTCGACATGGAGAACTGGACGACGCACGTGATGGGCGCCGACTACTTCGGCGAGTCGAAGAAGGGCGTTCTGCGGATGCTCAATCACTACGTCTACAACAAGGGCGGGCTCGTGCTGCACGCCGGCGCAAAGGCAGTCACCTACAAGAGTGGTGACAAGGTCACCATGACGATCATGGGCTTGTCCGGCACCGGCAAGACCACGACGACCTTCTCGAAGCAGGGCGACCTCACCGAGCCGATCCAGGACGACATGGTCTCGCTCTGGCCGCATGGCGCTTTGTCGATCACCGAAAACGGCTGCTTCGCAAAGACCGACGGCCTGTCGCTCGAGACCGAGCCGGTACTCTATGAGGCAACCATCGGTCCCGACGCCTGGGTCGAAAACGTCTTCCTCGAGGCAGACGGCACGTTCCACTTCACGAAGGGCGCCCTTTCGATCGACGACGTGAAGCGCCTTCGCGACATCCTGATCGGCACCGGCGCCAACCAGGTGAACGTCGACAAGTACATCTCCGGGGAGGTGAAGATCGACGATGTCGTCGACAGCCACGGGATCCCTGCGGACGGTTGGGACTTCGTCATGTGGACCCAGAACGGCCGTTCCATCGTGCCGCTCAGCTCCATCCCCGACGCGGCAGACCTGCACAGCATCCCGCAGGTGAAGTCGATGGGTATCCTCAATCGTGACGAAGGCTATGACGCCGCGACGCCGGGCATCATTCGGTTCACGTCGCCCGAGCAGGCCGCCGGCTACTTCATGCTCGGCGAGACCTCGAAGACCAGCGCCGCCGGCAAGGAGCGCGGCAAGACGCGCTCACCGTTTACGCAGCCCTTCTTCCCCGCCAAGCACGGCCTTCAAGCGAAGCGCTTCGCTGAGCTCGCGGCCACTATGCCGGGCGTGACCATGTGGCTGATGAACACGGGCTACATCGGTGGGGAGGCGAACGATGTAAAAGAGGGCAAAGCCCTCAACATCAAGATCCACCACTCGAGCGCCATGCTCGAGGCGCTCTTGAGCGAGAAGATCAAGTGGAAGAAGGATCCCGACTTCGGTTACGAGATTGTCGACGTCGACGCGCCGGAGAACGCGGAGCTCGTCGAGCAAGTGCCCGCCGAGATTCTCGAGCCGCGCCGCTTCTACGATGCCCGTAATCGCGGAGATGATTACAAGCAGTGGGTGCACCACATGAAGGAGGGCCGGGCGACCTTCCTGAAGCAGTTCAACGTCTCGGACTCCATCGTTCGGGCGATCAGCGGCTGATTCGGCCGGCGCCCAGCAGCTTTTGCGCGTCCCTCAGGGACTTGTGATAACAGGCATGGGCGTGAATCGCTTCACGCCCATCGTCGTTTTGGCGGCCTGGCTGGCAGCCTGTGGGGCTGCCCTCGGCCCGAGCCCCGCAAGCGCGTCGGGCTCCGACCTTGCCGCGTTCGACTTTTTGTTCGGCGGAACCACCGCAAAATTTTCGGGGGATCGCCGGTGGCAGCCGACGCTCTGGATCGACGGGACCGCTGGGGTGGCGGGGCCGCTTCACCTGGGCGGGTACTTCCAGTGGCTCGGCAAGAGCTGGCCGCTCGAGGACCCGGGCCTCGGCGGGGGCGGCATGATCGCGATCCGGCCCAACCTCAAGAAGCTGCGCATCACCGGCGCGTTCACAGGTGGCTATCTCAAGGTGCCGCTGCCGACCCATTCCGAGGGCGCCGGCACGATCGGCGCGCTCTTCGGGCTTGGATACTCCTTCTTGGACTGGATGGGCATCGAGGCACGCGGTCGCTGGATGCAGTACTTCCGGATGCCGGAGGGCGCGCCGAGCTCCGCTTGGAGCATCGAAGTCGGGCTCAGCTTCTTCGTGAAGTAGAGTAGAGCGATGGCAACGCCCGTAGACGTCGTCATCGTGGGCGCGGGGCACAACGGCTTGGTCGCGGCCATCATGCTCGCACGCGCAGGTCTAAGGGTCCGTGTCATCGAGTCTTCGAATGCAGTCGGAGGGGCGTGCCGTACCGAGTATCCCTTCGCGCGTGCACCGAACCTGGGTCAGTCGACCGGTGCATATCTGCTCGGGCTGATGCCGCCGGAGCTCATGCGGAAGCTCGACGTATCGTTCCCATTGGTTCGGCGCGACCCGCACTACTTTCTGCCGACCACCGAGGGACGCTACCTCTTGATGGGTGCGGATCGAGGCGCCTCCGAGGTGCAACTCGCCCGCTTCTTTTCGCCCCGCGACGCCAACGCAGACCGGGCGCTGCAAGGCGAGCTTGCCATGCTTCGGGAGGACATCGGTCCGACATGGCTCGAGGCGCCCCTTTCAATCGAGCAAACCGCCGAACGCCACCTGCGACCGGCGCTGCGGGAAGCGTTCGTCTCGTTGTGCCGTGGCTCCGTCGGCGACTACCTGGCGCGATTTGAATTCCAAAGCGAGCTGCTCGAGGCGATGTACGCCGTGACCGACGGTTTCACAGGCCTGTACGGAAGCTGGGATACGCCAGGCAGCGGGATGAACTTCCTGGCGCACAACATGTGCCGTCTTCCCGGCAGTGATGGCACTTGGATGGTCGTTCGCGGGGGGATGGGGACGGTGACCGAGACCTTGGCCGACTCCGCGCGCAAGGCAGGCGCCGAGATCCTGCTCCACACCACGGTAGCGTCGATCGAGTCTTCAGGAGGCGTCGTCACGGGCGTTGCAACGCAGGCCGGCGATATCCACCGTTCGGCGGCAGTGATGGTCAACGCCGACCCGTTCCGGATGGTGTCGATGCTTGGAGACGCGTGCCCGCGCGAGCTTTCTGAGCGCGTCGAGCGCTACCGATTTCCGGGAACGAGCATCAAGGTCAACTTGTGTCTCCGCGACTTGCCGACGTTCACCTGCTTGCCCGAACGGCGCGGTCAGCATAGGGCGACCATTCACTTGCTCCCGGAGAACGGCCCCCGCGCCGCGCTTCGCGACGCCTTCACGCAATGCGCAGCGGGGCGGTTGCCGGATCACCCGTCGATCGAGTGGTACATCCACACCACTCTCGACCCGTCACTCCAAGACGAACGCGGTCGGCACAGCGCGGCTCTGTTCTGTCAGTGGGTGCCCTATGAGCTCGCCGAGAGCTCTTGGCGCGAGGAGGAACCTCGATTCGTCGCTCGCCTGCTCGAGATCTGTGATCGATTCGCCCCGGGCACCTCCGCCCTGGTCGACGACCTGTTCACGCTGACCCCGCCGAAGATTGAATCGCACTTTGGTATCACCGGAGGTCACATTCACCATGTCGACAATAGCTTCGGCTTCGACGAGCGTTTGCCGTACCGGCTCCCAATGTCGGGCCTGTACGCGTGCGGGGCAGGGTGCCACCCCGCAGGCTCCGTGATCGGCGCCGCCGGCCACAACGCCGCCGCCGCGCTGGTCGCCGACTTCGCTATTTCGCCTTGAGGTTGGCCAGGGCGCGTTTCGCGCGCTCCGCCGCGTCTGGGTCGCTCGTCTTGACGGCGCGAATGTAGGCTTCGAACGTATCGATCGCCATGTCGGTGTTGCCAACCTTCTCATAACAAGACGCCAAGTCGAACAAGAGGTCGGGCGGACCCCCATCTCCCAGCTCGAACGCCTTGATGTAGATTGGGATTGCTTCCTTGTATCGCCCGGCACCCCGATACGCGATCGCTAGGTTGCGTGCGGATGCGGGATCGTAGGGATCAGCGTCGACGGCTCGTTCGTGGGCTTTGATGGCTTCGTCGTAGCGCCGTGCTTTTCGAAGCGCGACGCCCAGGTTGTTCAAGAGATCGGGATCATTCGGGTGCGTGCGGAGCGCTCTTTCGTACACGGCGATGGCCGCGTCGTTGTCGTTGGCCCTGCGGTACGCGACACCGAGATTGAGCCAATGATTCTTGTGTGCCGGATCGAGCTCCGTCGCTCTGCGCAGATACGCGATCGCAGGTTTCGGGCGATCGAGCCGGAGAAGCACGGCGCCGGCCAAACCATAGGCGCGCCCGTCCTTCGGCTCCAGTTGGATTCCGCGCTCGAATGCTTTCAGGGCGTCTTCATAGCGGCCGAGCCGTCGTAGGATCGTGCCGCGCGTGATCTGGCCTTGCGCGTAGGTCGGTCTGGCTGCAACGGCGGCGTCGATTTCTGCGAGCGCCTCCTCGTAGCGACCCTCGTCGCGAAGCGTCTTCGCGAGCTGATAGTGAGCGTCCGCCTCGTCCGCGAACGCAGAAGGCGCTGTGAGCCACAGCGCGCACCCCAGAGCCACCCCAATTCGTCCCACTTGATCAGTGTATCTCTAGACGCCCCGATAGAGAAGGCCGATCGCCGCGTGGAAGACCGGAGGCATGACCTGCGCAAAGAGGACGAAAGCAACGACCAGCCCGAGTAGAGAGCCGCCCCCCGAGAACAGTCCGAACCACTTGTCGCGGAGCCGATCGTTGAGGACCAGCGGCACCATCGCGTACCCGTCGAGTGGTGGCAGAGGGATGAGATTGAAGCTGCCGAGAATCACGTTGATGGAGAAAAGGACGCTGAGGAACAATGCCATGCCCCGCGCGACCCCCTCGGGTGCGACGACCAACGTGTCGAGCGAGATTCCGCTGATGGGAAGGTCGAAGTATCCGCTTGCGATGCCGATACGGATCGCAACGGCTGCCAGGATTGCAAGAGCGAAGTTCGCGGCAGGCCCGGCTGCGGCCATGGCGGCGGCGCGTTTCGGGTGACGGTTGGCCCATGCCGGGTCGTAGGGAGCGCTCGCCCAACCGATCATCCAGCCACCGCCCTGCAGAAAGAACGACGCGATCGGGACGACGAGGGTGCCAAATGGCTCGCGTTTGATGTGCGGTATCGGATCGAGCGTGACCTGGGACGCGGCCGTCGAATCGCCGCCCAGGCGGCCCGCCAGCGCGTGGGCCGCCTCGTGACATGTTAATGAGAGCAGGAACGCTGCAAGCCAGAGGGGAAGGGTGGCCAAGATTTGAGCGTCCATGGTCGGGGCGGAGCCTACTACGAAACGTCTCGCCTGCTACATTCCGCTCGGTGGCCTTCACGATCGCCTTGTTCGACATCGACGGAACGCTGCTGCGAGCCGGTGGCGCTGGCCGGCGCGCCTTGGAGCTGGCGCTCGCCGAGGTTCTTGGCGGGCACGACGACGTGAGCTTCGCAAGCGTCGAATTCGCTGGTCGCACCGATCCGTGGATCGTCGCCGAGGGGCTCGCGAAGCACGGCGTGCCCGCGGACGATGCGCTGATCGCAGAGGTGCTTCGTCGCTACGTAGAGCACTTGCCCGAACAGCTCGCGCTCGCCCGCGCGTTCGAGGTTCTGCCCGGCGCGATGGAGCTTCTGACGACCCTCGTCGCACGGGACGACCTCGCGCTCGGGCTCGGAACGGGAAACACCCAGACCGCGGCGTACGCGAAGCTCGCGCGCGGCGGGTTGGACTCATTCTTTGCGTTTGGCGGATTCGGCTCCGATCATTCAGAGCGCGCCGAGCTCCTTCGTGTGGGCCTGACCCGAGGGCTTCGGCACGCCGCCGATGAGCGCGCGGCGAGGGTCGTCGTAATTGGCGACACACCCCATGACATCCACGCCGCTCGCGCGATCGGGGCCGAGTGTGTTGCGGTGAGCACGGGCAGCTACGACGCTGCGTCGCTCGAGGCGGCCGGCGCGCCCCTCGTCGTCTCGGACTTGCGGGCGCCGGAAGTCTTGCGAGCCTTCGACTAGCCGAGCAGGCTCAAAACGTTTTCGGGCGGCCTGCCGATGACGGCACGGCCTTCGACGAACACGACCGGCCGCTCGATCAGAACCGGATGGCTCGCCATTGCGGCTACGAGCTCTGCCTCGGTACGCGCGTCATCCCCGAGCCCGAGCTCCTGGTAGGGGGCTTCCTTTTTTCGCATCAGCTCGCGCGGCTTCATCCCGAGATCGGCGAGGGCGTGGGTCAGCTCGGCCTCCGAGGGCGGCGTCTTCAGGTACTCGACGATGATCGGCTCGACGCCCCGGTCCCGCAGGAGCTGCAGGGTCTGCCGAGACTTGCTGCATCGAGGGTTGTGCCAAATGGTCACGTTCGACATGTCGGTGGCTCCAAATCGCCCCTGAATTACACAAAAATACGGCGAAAGTCGACGAAAGATGCCATAGCTTACTAAGCTTTAGGACGATTCGGGGGGATCGCTTTGAGGGACATCTTTCGCTTCATTTGGACCACGGCAAGCCTATCTGCAGCCGTCGTGTCGTTGGCCGGCTGCCCAGGAAGCCTCTCGAATCCGGACGATTTCGGAGATGGTGGCGTGGAGATCAAGGACGCCGAGACCATTCTTGCCGACAATTGCACGGTTGGTTGCCACAACCCCACGCAGATGCAGGCCGATCTCGACTTGCTTTCGCCGAACGTCGCGAGCCGCGTGGTCGACAAGGATGCGATCGGAATCGGCTGCACGGACCGGAAGCTGGTCGTCGCGGGCGATCCGGACAGCAGTTACTTGATCGACAAGGTGTTGAATGTGCCTGGCATTTGCGGCGGGCAAATGCCCGTCGTGGGCAGCATCTCTGGCGAAGAGATCGAGACCTTGCGGCAATGGATCGTCGATTTGGGTGACTCCTTCGGGGGAACACCGGACGGGGGGTAGTCGATGCGGTGCTTGCGCGTTTGCGCGCTCATGGTCTTGTGTAGCGCGTCGTGGTTTGGTGGGATGGCATCGGCCGACGACGGAGCTGCCGCGCTTCTTCCGTTCCAGGGTACGCAGGCTGCCAAGGTTCGGCAGAGCGTCCAGAAAGGGCTTCTCGCCCAAGATGTGTCGCTTGTTCCTCTCAAACAGGTGAGCGCGGTGGTCAAAAAGACCAAAGGCTATGCGAAGCAGGCAGCCAAGTTGAACGCCAGCGCTCTCGTCAAGACGCGCGTGCGCAAAGTCGAGGGGAAGTGGATCGCCGACACCGAAGTCCGCAACGCGAAGGGCGCCCGTGTCGAGAAGCTTCGCACGAGCTCCTCGACTCAGACCCGTCTCTCCAATCGAATCGTGGCGGGCTTGATGAAGACCGGCTTGATGCCGACCGCCGGCGCGGCGGGTGCCGCCGCGGCGCAGGAGCCTCCGCCACCCGATCAACCTCGCGTGGTGGTGCGCCCATTCAAGGGCACACAATCTGCCAAAGTGCGAGGCGCCGCAGTGCGGGGGCTCAGCAAGGAACCGATCGAGCTCTATCCGAATTCGAAGTTCGCCGACAAAGCCAAGAGCCTCGGGGCGAACCTTCAGTCTGATGGCGGCCATGTCGCGCCCGCGGTTTCGCTGGCGGTAAGCGGCCTCTTCGAGGGCGACGTGCTGCACGAGGACGGCGTGTGGTCCGCGTACATTCGCCTGGTCGACGGGCGAAGCTCGGCCGTAGTGAGCCAGCATTACTACGAGTCCGGCTCGTTGAGCGGTTTGATGAAGAAGGTGCAGGGCGATGTCGGTCCCGATTTTCGGAAAGACATCAGCAAGCTCGGCGTCGTAGCGCCAGGGGCGGTCGCGGTCGCACCGGTGGTAGCGGCGGCCCCTGCGCCCGTCAAAGTGGAGCCGAAGAAGGAACCAGCTCCGGAAAAGAGCAAATCGAAGCGCAAGAAGAAGAGCGAAGGGCCGGCCGCGGTCGACATCGAAGCGGACTTCCGAATCGTACGCAGGACCCTGGAGTACAATGACGACCTGGATGGGGACCTGCGCAACTACGAGCTCAAAGCCGGGCCGGGCGTTGCACTCAAGTTTCAGTACTTCCCTGGTGCGCACTTCACCGACGGCCTCGGGGCGCAGTTTGGCATCGACTTCGAATGGGAGCGGGTGTTCAAATTCGACTCCAAGCGGGACGATGGCGCGTCGTTTCCGACGCAGTCTCAGCAGTTCCTCATCGGGCTGCGCTGGCGATATCCCACCGGCCGGTGGGAACCGTTCGTGGTCGCCGACTATGGCGTCCACAACTTCGAGTTCGGCGTCTCCGGCCCTCCGGTGCCCGGTGAGGACAACACCGCTGGTGTGCCGGGCGTCAGGTATGAGTTCTTTCGAATCGGCGGCGGCTTTCGTGTCGCGATGGGCAAGAACGACACTTTCATCCTCGGCGCGAACATCGCCTTGCGCGGTGTGTTCAAGGTGGGCGGGATCGGCACATACGCCTGGTTCCCCGAAGCGAAAGCCAACGGTATGGATCTCGGGCTCGTCTTCGGCTTTGCGCTGCCTCTCGGCTTCGAGATCCGCATCGGTGGGGACTATCGCCGATATTGGTTCGACTTGAATCCGGTGGCACCGGACCCGCCGTACGTGGCTGGTGGCGCGCTCGATCAGTACTTGGCGGGCACGATTGGCTTCGCATGGCGGCGCTAGCTGCAGCGGACTCCGCGAAGTTCCCCGATAAGCCATCGCGGGCTAGGATGCTCCCATGATGCGGGCGTCGACTTGGTGTGCAGCCGCCATGCTCGTTCTCGGGTGTGACACCGGCGAAGAGCCGATTCGCGGCACGGGTACCGGGGTTGACCCCATCCCTTATGCGCCGGCCAAGAAGACACCCCGAGAGCCGGTGGAGGCCCCGAGGCCGGAGTCTTTTTCATTCGATCTGTCGGACGTTCTGGCGGAACCCGCGGAAGAGCCGGAGCGGGACCTCTCAGCCGAGCTCAATGCAGCGATTGGGACGCCGACCGAATGCCTTCGTGATTTCAGCGCACGGGCGCCCACGAAGCTTCGAATCAGCGTGACTGCCACCGTCCGGCCCACAGGGATGATCATCATGCCCTCGGCCTACGGCTTCGGGCTCTCGAGCAAGGCCCGCGAGTGCATCGAGAGGCGCGTCGGCACGGTCGTGTTGAAGACCCTAGATGAGCCGGTCTCTCAATCCGTCTCGACCATCGTCGAGCTCGATTACGAGCCTCCGGTGATCGTCGAGGCCGGCCGTGGGGTTCCAGAGCCGCAGCTCAAGAACGTGAGAGAGCCGCTGCCGAAACGCCCTGAGGTGGCGCCGTCGGGCGTCCCGATCCACGCGCCGCCTGCGAAGTTGATCAGCGGAGGCTTCGACGGTGGCACCCCGATTCAGAAGCCAACTTCCAAGAAGATCACGGGCCCGAAGCCCCGCTCGATCGACGGCTACGAAGTAGACGAAAACGCCCAACAATGGAGCGACTAGACAGGCCTCAGGTGGGGCGGATCTGACAAAACCTCCCAACGCCGATCGCCGTTGGTCGGCGACCGCAAGTCGCATTTTCGCGGTTGGGTCTGCAAGTGCTTGAAATCAGATGACTCCCAGCGGGGGAGCCTGTCCCCAATGAGCCTTACTCTGGTCTCTGGCGCGCCGTGAACCAGCTGCGGTACTTCTGCATGCGCGTCTGCTGTTCACTCGGCGCCCGCCGCTTGCAGGTCGCGCGCTCCTCTGATCCTTCCGGCGCGCCCCAGCGAATCTCGACGCAATCGTTCGGGTTGTACGCGACTTCCATCGCCTGCATTCGTTCGACCAGGTCCGCGAGCCTGAGCTGCCAGGTACTGCCATCGGATCGTAGGTACTCGAAGCTGCGCTTCGCGAGCTCCGCGGCGAGGGCCTCGCGGACCGCTTCGGCCGCCGCATCCCCGTCGGTTTCGACGATCCCGAAACGGCCTGGGTACGCGGCCACGGTATTGGGAAACGACACCACCGCGTCGATGCTGATCAACAAGCGCATGTCACGCGACGGCGTCGAGAAGTCCTCCCATGGACCCGTCGTGAGAAACAACGCCGCGCCAAACGGCATCTCGACTACCGCGTAGCTCTGCTCCCGCATGTAGTCTTCGCCGTTTTGCACCGAGCTCAGCCGGCGCTGGACCGATTCATCGAGCGCGTCGACCAAGCTCACCTGCATCCGGATCGGATCGAGCGGACGCGGATTGATGATGCCTTCCATCGTGGAGTAGAACTGATCGGCAGTCCCCTGGTACTGCGCGTCCGACCAAGCGCGAATCCCTTTCGCATCGCGAAGCTCCTGGTTGGTCGCGATCCTCCAGGGCGGCGGCGGAGCGTCCGTGCCAGTGCCAGCGCCGGTATCAGCGTCGGTATCAGTGGCGGTGCCAGCCTCGGAATCCGCGTCAGTGTCAGCGTCGGTGCCAACCTCAGGGTCGTACTGCACCGGCCGCCAGGCCTTGAAGCCAGCGCCCACGAGATCGGTCTTCGGTGTGAACAGGAACGAGCCGCGCCAGAAGCGTCTTCGACCGACGGTGCCATCGGGTTGGGCGTCCGCGGCGATGAGGACACCATAGTCGCTCACGCCCTGCGGTTTCCAGCGCGCGACGACTAGCACGTGCCCGTAGGGGTCGGCGTAGATGGTCCCTGGACGCAAGGACTGGCGCCGCAAGCGCACCGGATAGAAATCGGTCTGGTCGTCGCCGGGCAAGGTGCGCGGGGCTGAGGAATGCACCGTGTTGGCAAGGCGCCGTACGAAGCGGCGAAATGCCGCGGGAGCGCTCTTGTCCGGAACGGACTCGAGGTTGCTGAGAACCACCGGCTCGCAGAGCGGAGGCGTGTCGTCGCGGCCCCGCGTGCAGATGCGATAGACGAACGGTAGCCGCAGCTTCCACGCGAAGTAGGCGCGAAGGAAGTAGGGAAGGTCCGCGCAGTCGGGTTCGAGCCCAAGCTCGGCGTCTTCCCCAGGAGCTCGATAGTCGTAGAGCAGGTTGCGATCGCGTTCTCCGATCAACGCTTGGAGGCTCGGCCAAGTCGTATCGTCTCCCGTGGGCTCGAAGAAGAGCTGCTCGACGAATGCAGAGTAGAGATTCTCCGTGGCGCGTCCCCACTGCCCGCCGATCTCCCATGCTGGGCCGGGCCCGGCCCGAGGCTCGGGTGGGGCCGGATGCTTGGCGACGCCGATGCGCTCACAGGCCAGTACCTGATCGCCATCGGCGAATACAGCCGTCCAGCGGCCGGGCTCAGGCTCGGAGACCTCGACCCATCGACTGAACGGCGGCCCGTCGAGGATCTGTTGCTCCGGCTCGACCCGTGTCCCGTCGGGCGCAAAGAGCACCAAGGACGCGGCGCCAGGGTCGTGCTCGCTCGAGACGATCACGCGTAGCGGGCGGGACGCGTCCGGGCGTAAGGGTGAACGAAACACGGCGATTCGCTTCGAATCACTGCAACGCCCCTCTGGAAGCGAGGCGGGTGCGCTCGGGCGCAGCTCGGCGTCGGCGACGAGCGCCCGCCCCGGGAAGCCCCCGAGAACGGTGATTCGCGTGGTGCGGCTCAGGAAGTCGCGCCGCGAACTGCCTTCGCCGAGGCTGAGGTCACTGACGGCAATTCGGTCGACCCGATTGATGGTCTCGAGCTCCGTTCCCTCGCATGCGGTCAGGAATTCCGAGAACGCATGAATGGCCATCGGGACGCCTTCGTCGGTAGTGCCGAGGTAGAGCATGATGTGGCCGGGGAAGTGCATCAGCACGACGCCGCGCCGTGCTGCAGCATCGAGTAGTAGTCGCTTCTCGTTGAGGTCCTCGACATTCGACACGTCGATCGAAAACGTCCCCGCCCTTGCTTGCCGCGCGCTGTGCCGTGGAAGCTCGATGCCAAAGCGTTCGAAGAGATCGAGCAGGAATCGCGAGCAATCGTACCCGCCATCCTTGCCGCCCCAGCCGTAGGGCTCCCCACGCATCGAGAACGCTTCGGTCAGCAAGGCGCGGCGGGTCAACGCTTTCGCCTCTCTGCCTCGGGTCTTGGCGCGGGCCTCCTCCCCATCGAGCGGCGCAGAGAGCGACTCTTCGTCCACCCAGCCCATCGCGTACGAAGTTCGCGCGAGGGCCATGCCATTGGGCCATCTCGCCAGGAGCTGTAGTAGCTCGCCTGCGCGCAGCGTGCTGCACAGATTGCGGTCGAAGTCGGAGTCGATGGGTGCCTGGTACAAGGCCCCGTCGTATGGACCGCAGCGAAGCGCCGTGAGCGACTCTGCGGTTCGCCACTCCTCATGCAGGTCGAGCTCGTCGGGCAATGTGAACCCGCGGATCGCAACGTCGTCGAGCGGATCCGCGTTCACGTCGATCAGCTCTTCGGCCTCGACCTTTGCCCTCATGTATTGAAGCCGCTCGTCGAGCTGCGTGCGAAGCCCGTCGCGATCGATGGGCGCGAACAGGTCCGTGCGGCCGATCGGCTCGCCGTCCACGGCCTGCCTGAGAGCGAGGTTGTGTCGCGCGACGGCGTCGGCGCTCAGTAGCGGCTCGTCCACCGGCCCATATCGTTCTTGCCGGGCGATCCAGTACTCCGCGGTCTGATGCTCGGGTCGCACATGGAGCATCGGAGGCTCGATCCTCCGCGTCTGTGGACAGCTCGCGGGCCTCTCCGGCTCCTGCTCCGCCCGCCGTGCCTCGTCACATCCACTTGCCCAACCAAGCCAGAGCGCCAGCGAAACGGCAGCAAGTCGTTCTATGTGGGTTGCAGCATCCATTGGATGATTTGGTCTTCGACGGCGCCTCCACTGCCCAGGCCGAGATCCACTTTCCGTGGAAATCCGACGTGGCCCCCGTGACTGGTGACGATCCGCCGAAGCGTGGTCGCATTCTGCAGCCAAGGCCGCAGCGTGTCGATGAGGACCATGGGATCCCGCTCGGCGGCGACGAACAGGGTGGGAGTTCGGATCTCATCGAGGACGTTGCAAGCACTGGTCTTGGCCCAGTAGTCCTCCGCGCCGGCGAATCCGTGGCGCGGGGCGATGATCCGTTCGTCCCAGAGCTCGATGGTGTCGATGCGCGCAGCCTCCTCCACGGGCAGTGGCACCTGCCGGTGCTCGGCGACGTTGCGGTAGATCTCCTTCAGTGCGCTCAGCACGTGACGTCGATAGAAGACCCCGCGCGGTTGATCGATCGCGCGGGCGCTTCGCTTCAAGTCGATTGGCGAGCACAGCGCAGCCGCAGCCCGCACGCGCGGGTCTGGCTCCCCAGCCAAGTAGCGCAAGACCATGTTGCCGCCGAGCGAGTAGGCGAGCAGCAAGATGCTCTCATAGCCTTCGAGCGCTTCGCTTCGAATTGCCGCGGCCAGATCCTCGGTGAGGCCGGCATGGTAGTAATCCGCCCCGCCGCGGTCCGCGCCGCGAAGGTTCAGTCTCAGGCTGTCGATGCCCGCCTCGGCCGCTGCGACCGCCGCCTGGCGCGCATAATAGCTCGTCGCGCTGCCACCGAGGCCGTGGACGATCACGACGATCGTGTCCGATGCGGCTCCCCGGCTCAGTCGTCCGCTGAGCTGAAGAGTGCCGACGATGCCGTCGTCGAGGCTGGTTTCCCAGTGGCGCCAGTCCGGAACCCTCGGCGGGAGCAGGCTATGTCGGAGAAATGGGCCGAGGGTCCAGAAATGACCCTTCCAGCTCATGATTCATTGGGTTTGAGCGTCGCGATGGCCGGCGTTTGATCGGCCTGCTGGTGCCATGAGTAGAAGGGCGGTCGGTCCTTGCACATCGGACGGTCGTCGTCCGCACAGTAGACTCGCACGTGGAAGTGGCTGCGGTGCGGAGCACCATGCCGGGGCTGCGTGATCACGCGCCTGGCGCGCATCAGCACCTCGGGGTTCGCCCCCTCTTTCACCGCTTGCTGGAGCAGCCGGCGCTTGATCGCGTTCGCGACGAAAATGTGTTGCACGTCGGTCGTAGAGTGGCTGAGCAGCGATTCGATCAGCGCCCAGTTGCGGGCGGCGTCGAACTTGTAGAGGTTGCCCCACTGAATCCCCATCGCCTTGTTGTTGAGGCGGACGAAGAGGTGAGCGTTCACCGGTGTCGACCGACGATCCAAAAGGTAGAAACCGAGGTCGACATCACGGCCGCTCTGGTGAGAGACGTGGGGCCGGAATCGGCCGCCGCCTGGTCGCGAGAGGTCACCGACAGTGAGGCTCGAGCGCGGGTAACGGAACGCGACTTCGTGGGCAGCCCGTTCGATGAGCCGGACGAGCTCGCCCGTGCCGTGACGCGAGTCCTGTGAGCCCACCTTGACCTTGAAGTTCTTGTGGTCGTTGATGCGCTGACCGAAGCGAAGTAGGCCGCGGTTCGGGTAGCCGACCGACACGCTCGGTGCAGCATCCAAGTCGGATGGCGACACGCTCCGCGGCATTCTGGAGATCTGTTCGAGGTCGTTGTCCGACGGCTCGGAGTGAGCTTCAGCGTGCTGCGCCTCGCGAAGCACGGAGTCTCCGGTCATCGGCAGCTCGGCGGACGCAGACGTTCCGAACGACCCAGCCACCCAAACGAGTGACGTTGCCGTAGCCGCACAGATCCACGGTACCAAGCGTGATCCCTTGCTCTTGTCGGATTCCCTCATCCCCATTTTTCGCGCGCCAAGTATGGCTCGAATCCCCCTGAATGCCAGTGTGCAGGGTCGAGGCCCCTCATGCCAAGGCTGAGAGCCCGTTCAGCCTGCGTTTTACAGGGTTTGGTCTATCCCTCTCGCCGCTTTTTCGGAAGAAAACGGCAGTTCAGCCGGCGGCCGGGGCTGTTTGATCTGCGTTTTGCGTGGGAAGGTCGGTCGGCGCGGGGATCTTGTACCCCATGAGGTATCGCGCAAACAGGACCCAAATCACCGCGAGACCCCAGAGGAGACCGAGGACGACCCCGCCGTCGATGATCCCTCGCCAGGGCTGCGCAAGCGACCGAACCCACCAAATCACGAGAATCAGCCCACCTATGAAGGACCAACTGACCGTCATCTGGCGACGGGTCGAGTGGAAGAGGCTCATGCAAAAGGGAAGGGCCAGAACCACCCATAAGGGCCTTGGGTTCTGCCCCAGGTACACCGCGCGCGACACGACCCGGGGAGAGAATCGGAGCTGAAAGCCCCGATAGCCCTCGAGGTAGGCGTTGGCAACGAGCCAAGCGATGTAGATCCCCTTTTGAGCGTTGCTCATGAGATCCTCGGTCCATGGCTCGAGCGCCCAGGGCCCAAGCCGCCAGATCGCGCGTCCGAGGAGGAATGACACCCAGGCAATGCCCCAGGCGGCCACGAGCTTTTGAACCCAGGGGCGCATGAACGGCGCGACGTTAGCAGTATCGTTTCGGATGTCGACTTGCCCCGAGGACACCTCAAACGCCATGCTCTGATATACGAGGCGAGCACTTGGACGATGTGACCTACGAGCTGGGGTTGGACGAGCCCGATGCCAAGCCTCGCCGGCCTGGCATCCCCGTGGAGCCGCGGCGTGTGCTGCGAATCCTCCTTCCGCACAGGCGGCGCCTAGGCGCCATGTTGTTGGCGACCACGCTCGTCTCGTTGGTGGCGTCCTTCTTCGTTCCCGAGACTTACGAATCGGCGGCGGTCCTGCTCTATGAAGGTTCGCCACTTCTAGATACTGGCGACACGCCGCGAACCGCACGAGCTTTCGTCCAGTCTGCGGTCGTGCCAAGCCGCCTTCGAGAAGTGCGCGCAGATCTCGGCTGGGGCGTCTCTCTGAAGGTACTGGCCGCCCGAATCGATGCGACTCTCGAGAATGAGAGCTCGATGCGATTGTCGGCAACCGGGTCGACGGCGGAGGAGTCGTACGCGCTGGCTCAGGCGGTGCTCGACGTGTTCCTCGAGCATCAGGCTTCATTCAACGCGCGGGAGATCGAACGGCTCTCTGCCGAAAACGAGCGTTCGCTCAAACGCGCGATCGAGCGCCGCGACGAGGCGCAAGCTGCGTTCGACGCGTTTCGCGCGGAGAGCGGCAAACCCGATCTGCTCGACGAAAAGGAGCAACTTCTCAAGAGGGCCGCCACCCTTCGGTCGCGCGAGGATGAGGCTGCGGTGGAAGTGGCCGCGCAGACCGCGCTGATCGCAGAGCTGGAGCGAGCGCAGGAGGACTTTCCGAAGCAGATCGTGGCTAGCGCGACCAAGGGCTCTCCAGTGGATGCGCCGCTGGCCAAGGCCCGGTCCGAGCTAGCGCAGGCGCGCGCCAGCCTGAGTGAGGAGCACCCCCAAGTGCAGGCCCTGAAAGAACGAGTGGCGAATCTGCAGGCGCAGAAGGGCGCCAATCCCGTCGAAATCAGCGAGCGACAGCTCGTGGCCAACCCGGCTCGGGCGGCAGTGGATGAGCAACTCGCGAGCGCGCGCGCAGCCTTGGCTGCTGCGCGAGAGAGTCAGTCGGCGCTTCAAGTGCTCTTGGCGAACGTTCGACGTGAGGCCGAGGCGCTCGCACCGGCGGAGGGGGAGGCGCGACAGGTCGTTGGTGAGCTCGACGCAGCGGTGGCCCGGGTCGAGCAGCTCACTGCGAGGGGCGCCGCGCTCCAGGATGCGACGGTTGCGCCGTTTACCGGATTTCGAGTGCTTTCGGCTCCGGCGCTCCCCGAACACGCGGAGAAGGTCAAGGCATACCTGACGTTGCTTGCCCTGCTGCCGGTTCTTGCGGTGCTGATCTATGCGATCGTGCTCCTCGTCCGCGACCTACGCGCGCTCAAGGTGGAGGCGCCCCGAGAGGTTGCGTGGTGGGGTAACGGGCCCGTCCTCGGGACTAGCACCTGGCCGCGGCGACCTGATGCGCTTGCCGCGTTCGTCGATGAGCTCGAGGACCAAGGCATCTATGGCGCTGGTCGTACGCTCGTAGTGCCCGCGACAGAGGTCGAGCGCGAGATCGCGTGTTCGTTTGCCCTACAGCTCGCCGCGGCGCCTTGGCTCGCCGCCGCGATTCTCGATGTAGACGAGCGTTCGGCCAATACGTCGCCGCTCGTCACGCCGTCGACGAGCAGCTTCAGCCGGCGTTTGACACCGAGCCCTGCAATGGCTCCAAGGCGCTTGTCATCGCAAGGAACACCGTCGATCCCGGGCCGACGAGCGGCGCCTCACAAGCCGACGATGCAGGGGTTCGTGCCGCCTGGTAGCGAAGGGACCTCGGCGCGACCCATCATCACTGCGGCGCCGAAACCGGCGCCAGGCCAGGTCCCCGGCAACGCGGCGTCCTCGCGGCCACCGCGGAAGCGAACCGTGATCGGCTTGCCGGCAGTCCAGCCGTCGAATTCGACACAATCGTCCAAGCCGATTTCGATCGAGGCGAGGCCGGTGACCGCATCGAACCTGCCGCCCGACCCTGCGAGCGAGCCGCCCAAGCCGTCGGACGGCCCGAAACCCTTTCGTCGCAAGCGCGGGGCAAAGGCCACCGTGCGCATGGTCGTTCCGGCCAATCAAGGTAGCTCGGCGCAGCAAGGAGCGTCTACGGGAGAGCCTACTTCCGCAGAAGACGCGTTCCTTCTCACCCGGCCCGTACCAGTGGCTACGGACGAAACACCTCGCCCGGTTGGTCGCGCCGTTCACGTGAAAACGGAAACGCCACATACCAACGCGTCGACCGCGGTGATGCGAGCCGCCGTTCGTCTTCTCGGCGACGAAGAGGACGAGATCACGCAGCTCAGGCGGTCCGAGCCGCCGACTCAGCGCGCCGCCGACGAGGTGACCGGTGTGGCCCTCGCCTGGAATGGGCCGTTGAGCGGCCCCGTATTACGTCGCGCCGCACGCCTGGCGCATCGGGTCGTTATCGTCGTTTCGTCCGGCTTGAGCGTCGTCGAGCTCACTCGGATCAAGACGCGTTTGGGCCGCGACAAGGGCGTCGGGTACGTCTTGTTCAACCTAGAGGACGCGTATCTGGACACGCAGGACCGCGTCGGGCCCGTCGAAGAGTTCTGGCGAGGAGATCGGGACGCCGATCCGCCCGATTCGCGGCTGCGCTGAGGGCGCATTGCGGCTACAATCGCCGTAGTCTATCTAGTTCTCGCTGTGTCCAACACCGACGAGCGAATGAATCCGTTTCCACCGGTGAGCAAGTCGGAATGGCTCGCCAAAGTGGAAGCCGACCTGAAAGGCGCATCGCCCGACCGTCTGCGCTCCACGGCGCCCGACGGGCTCGAGATCGAGCCGCTCTACACGGCGGAGGATCCGCATGCGCAGGGCGCTGCTGGCTTTCCCGGCGTCTTTCCGTACGTTCGCGGCTCCGCCCCGGTCGGCGGTTGGCTGATTCGCCAGGAGTACGACGACCCTCGGCCGAGCGTGTGCAAGGCGCAGATCGAGTTGGATCTCGGCCGCGGCGTCGAGGCGGTCTGGCTGCGCGTGGGTCCGCGCCACGGCTGCCGTGTGCTCACGACGAAAGAGCTCGACGACCTGCTCGGCTCGGTCGACCTGACGGCAACGTCGACCTACATCGAAGGCGGCTCGGACGCGCTTGCCGTGGCGGCCGGCTTCCTCGCAGTGGCTGCAAGTCGTGGCGTCTCCCCGGAGGCGCTACGAGGCGGGTTCGCGTTCGATCCAATCGGCCTCCTTGCAGGAGAAGGGCGGATTCAGGGGGGTCTTCGCGCGCGGCTCGCGGAGCTCTGCGACCTCGCGGCTTGGTGTGCGTCCAACGCTCCTGGCCTTCGCGCAGTCGACGTCTCGAGCGACCCGTACGATCGCGGAGGTGCGAGCGCGGTCCAAGAGCTCGCGTACAGCATCGCCACGGGCATCGAGTACCTTCGTCAACTCACCAACGCCGGACTGAGCATTCAGCAGGCGGCGGGGCAGATCGGATTCAGTTACGCGGTCTCCGGTGATTTCTTCACTCAGATCGCCAAGCTTCGAGCGGCGCGCGGGCTGTGGGCCAAAGTGATCGTGGCGGCGGGCAGTGAGCAGGGCGCCGGAGCGATGCCCATCCATTGCCGAACGTCCCGCTTCACGATGACGAAACGCGACCCATGGGTGAACATGCTTCGCGTCACCGCTGAGTGCACCGCGGCGGTCCTCGGGGGTGCGCAGAGCGTGGCGACACTGCCGTTTGACGCCGTGATAGGCCCTCCGAACGAGCTCGCGCAGCGCGTGGCCCGGAACACACAGATTGTGCTCCGGGACGAGTCGCACCTCGATGCCGTGGCGGACCCGGCCGGCGGCAGCTGGTTCGTCGAGACGCTGACCGATCAGCTCGCGCGGGCCGCGTGGGCTGAGGTCCGGGCGATCGAAGCCGCGGGAGGTATCGTGAGGGCCTTGGGCTCGGGGCGCGTAGTCGACGCGATCGAGGAGGTTGCGAAGCTGCGGCAGCAGGCGCTTGCCAAACGAAAAGCCCCCATCGTGGGCGTCAGCGAGTTTCCGAACGCCGCTGAGGAGCCGGTCCACCGCGAGCCGATCCCTCAAGACGAAGTGAAACGCATGCTTCGCGCCGGGCTCGATCAGCTCGATGTCGGCGCGCACCGTGAGGTCTTGCTCGGGCTCGCCCGTCAGGTCAACGATCCCGAGCGCGCACCCGGGTCGCTCACCGCCGCATGCGTGGCGGCGACGACTTCGGGTACCGACATCTACAGTGTTGCAGCGGTCCTCCAGCATGGTCAGCCGGATTTCCATGTCGAACCCATCGCGCAATGGCGTGCTGCGGAGCTCTGGGAACGCCTTCGCGACCGCAGCGACCGCAGCGAACCCCGTCCCACTGCGTTCATCGCGAACCTCGGTTCGATCCCGTCTCACAAGGCGCGTTCGACCTGGGCGCAGAATCTTCTCGCGGCCGCCGGCGTTCAGTCATCGACAAGCGAAGCGTTCAGCGATCCCGGAGCCATCGAGGCAGCATGGAAAGACTCACCTGCCTCCCTCGGCGTCATTTGCGGCAGCGATGACGACTACGAGACGATGCTCGTGCCCGCTGTGGCCGCGCTGAAGAGGGCGGGATGCCCCGTGGTCTTGGTCGCGGGGCGCCCTGGCGAGCGCGCAGCCGCGTTGCGCGAGGCCGGTGTCAGCGACTTCGTGTTCGTTGGCGCGGACGTGCTTCGCATCATGACCGATGTTCTCGATTCGGTGGGAGTAGACCGATGAGCGGTTTCCCCGACTTCAGCCAAATCGATTTCGACTCCGTCGGGGGCGCAGCGCAGTCATCGGCCGACTGGGAAGCGCTGGCGGGCGACGCTGCTCGTCGCCGTTGGAACACGCCGGAGGGGATCGCGGTGAAGCCCATGTACGGGGCCTCGGATCTCGGTCCGGTGACGCATCTCGAGACGATGCCCGGCTTGCCTCCATTCTTACGCGGGCCGTATTCGACGATGTACGTCCAGCGGCCGTGGACCATCCGGCAGTACTCGGGCTTCTCCACCGCCGAGGCGAGCAATGCGTTCTATCGTCGCAACCTCGCCGCAGGGCAAAAGGGCCTCTCCATCGCTTTCGATCTCGCTACCCACCGGGGATACGACTCCGACCATCCGCGGGTCACCGGTGACGTGGGCATGGCGGGCGTCGCGATCGACTCGATCAAGGACATGCGCATCCTCTTCGACGGCATTCCGCTCGATCAGATGAGCGTCTCCATGACGATGAACGGCGCCGTCCTGCCCATTCTGGCGCTCTACGTCGTCGCGGCGGAAGAGCAGGGCGTCCCCCCCGAGAAGCTTACCGGCACCATTCAGAACGACATCCTCAAAGAGTTCATGGTCCGCAACACGTATATCTATCCGCCGTCTCCTTCGATGCGGATCGTCGCGGACATCTTCAAGTACACCGCTGCGAACATGCCGCGCTTCAACAGCATCAGCGTCAGCGGCTACCACATGCAGGAAGCGGGCGCGACACAAGATCTCGAGCTTGGTTACACGCTTGCGGATGGTCTCGAGTACATTCGCACCGGCTTGGCGGCGGGCCTTGGTGTCGACGAATTCGCGCCCCGCATCAGCTTCTTCTGGGCGGTCGGCACCAACTTCTTCATGGAGGTCGCGAAGCTTCGCGCGGGGCGTCTGCTCTGGGCCAAGTTGATCGAGCAGTTCGGTCCGAAGAACCCCAAGAGCATGGCGCTTCGAACCCATTGCCAGACGTCCGGGTGGAGTCTGACGGCGCAAGATGTCTACAACAACGTAGTCCGCACCTGCATCGAGGCCATGGCGGCGACGCAGGGGCATACGCAGAGCCTTCACACCAACTCGCTCGACGAGGCGATCGCGCTGCCGACCGACTTCAGCGCGCGCATCGCCCGCAACACACAGCTCTACTTGCAGCTCGAGAGCGGGACGACCAAGTCGATCGATCCGTGGGGCGGGAGCTACTATGTCGAACGGCTCACGCACGAGCTCGCGCTCAAGGCCTGGGAGCACATCAAAGAGGTCGAGGAGCTGGGCGGGATGACCAAAGCGATCGAGGCAGGCTTGCCGAAGCTTCGGATCGAAGAGGCGGCCGCGCGCACCCAAGCCCGCATCGATTCCGGTCAACAGACGATCGTTGGTATCAACAAACACCGCCTGGACAAGGAAGATCACCTCGAGGTGCTCAAAGTCGACAATACCGCCGTTCGCGAGGCGCAAATTGCGCGTTTGCGCGAGCTCCGTGAGGAGCGCGACGATGCGGCGCTGCGGCCGAAACTTGAGGCATTGACCAAGTGCGCCGAAACTGGCGAGGGTAACCTGCTGGAGCTGGCGATCGACGCGGCCCGGCATCGAGCGACCGTCGGCGAGATCAGTGACGCGCTCGAACGAGTGTGGGGGCGCTACCAGGCGACGATTCGGAGTATTGAAGGCGTGTATCGAAGCGAAGTTGGCAAGGACTCGGAAGCGATCGATCGCGTACGGGCCCGAAGCGAGGAGTTCCTCGGCAAGCACGGCCGTAGGCCCCGCATCTTGGTGGCCAAGATGGGCCAAGACGGTCATGACCGCGGCCAGAAGGTGATAGCTACCGCCTTCGCCGATCTCGGTTTCGACGTCGACATTGGACCCTTGTTCCAGACGCCCGAAGAGAGCGCCAAGCAAGCGGTCGAGAATGACGTTCACATCGTGGGTGCGAGCTCGCTTGCGGCCGGGCATCTGACCCTCGTGCCGCAGCTGAAGCAAGCGCTCCGAGATCTCGGCCGCGAAGACATTCTGGTCGTCGTGGGCGGAGTGATTCCCCCGGAGGACTACGATGCGCTCCACGAGGCAGGCGCGGTTGCCATCTTCGGCCCAGGGACGGTGATCGCTGACGCGGCGATCGAGCTGCTCGAGCAACTCGACGCGCAGCTCGGAGCGGCGTGAAACGCCTCGACGCTCAGGCCTATGTCGACGGCGTCCGTGGCGGCGACCGCGCGGTCCTTGCCCGAGCAATCACGCTAATCGAGAGCGAGCAACCGGCCCATGCTGACTTGGCTCAGGAGGTGCTGGAAGCGCTGCTGCCTGCGACGGGCGGCGCGTGCCGGGTGGGCATCAGTGGAGTTCCAGGCGCCGGCAAAAGCACATTCATCGATGCGCTGGGCACCTCGCTGACGCGCCAAAGCCACCGCGTGGCGGTGCTTGCGGTCGACCCTACGAGCAGTGTCAGCGGCGGCAGCATCCTCGGTGACAAGACGAGGATGGCCGCGCTGTCGAACGATCCGGATGCGTTCATCCGCCCGTCGCCTACGAGCGGAACACTCGGTGGGGTCACCAGAAAGACACGCGAAACAATCATGCTCTGCGAGGCGGCCGGGTTCGACATCGTGTTGGTCGAGACCGTTGGTGTCGGGCAATCGGAAACGATTGTTGCGGGAATGGTGGATTTCTTTCTCGTGTTGATGATTGCCGGCGCGGGGGACGAGCTCCAAGGGATCAAGCGTGGGATCCTCGAGGTCGCCGACATGCTCGCGATCAACAAGGCGGACGGCGACAACCGTCCACGCGCCATTCGGGCGCAAGCCTCGTATCAAAGCGCCCTGCGCCTGATGCGCGGCGGCAGTGTTCCTCCGGTGGTCACCTGCAGCGCCCTCGAGAAGACGGGCCTGGACGAGCTCTGGACACTCGTGATGACCGAGTGGAACCGGATGCAGGGCAGCGGCGAGTTGCGACGCAAGCGGCAGGCACAGCAGGTCCAGTGGATGTGGGACATGATCGAGGATGGCCTCCGCAAGGCGCTTCGCGGTGATCCCGAGTTGGCGGCGCTGACCTCGGAGCTACAGGACGCCGTCGCTCGCGGGAAGGCGAGCCCGAGCGCTGCCGCATGGCGCGTGCTCGCGCGTTTTGCGGACCGTGCGGGGGACGCGCTCAAGCGCGGCTGAGCTCGTCCGCGGAGTCTGCTTCCCCTTCTGCGGACTTGCCGGCGGGTTTCGGCGTCGGGCCGAGGAGCTCCGCCATCCAGCGAAGCTGGTCGTTGTGCGCGAGCGCATGCTTGATCACCATCGTCAGAGGTGCCGACACCAGTGCTCCGACGGGACCTAGCAGCCATCCCCAAGCCACCATCGAGACCAGCACGACGAGTGCCGAGAGCCCGAGCGCGTCGCCCATCACGCGCGGCTCGATTGCGCCGATCGCAAGGTTGATCGCGCCGAATCCGGCGGCGACGACCAGGGCTTCCCCGGGGCCGAGTTGGAGCCACGCGAGCGCAATGGCCGGCACGGCCGCGATGATTTGGCCCACCGTGGGGATGTAATTGAGGAGATAGGCGAGCAAGCCCCACAGGAGAGGCACGTCGACGCCCATCCACCAGCACCATGCGAACACGAGGAGGCCCGTAAGCACGCTGAGGACGGTCTTGGCGACCAGATACGTGTTGACCTCGCGCGCCGCGGCGGAGAGCTCCTGAATTTGGCTCGGGGTCGCGATCTTGGAGAGCTTCTCGCGAAGCCCGGTCGCCTCGAAGAGCATGAACGCGACGATCAGCAGCACCAGGACCATCTGCGAAACGAGCGACGCCGCGTATTGCGCCATCACGGCAGCCATGTTGAGCATCCAGGTCGGCTCGGAGAAGTCGTAAATCGATTCGAGGTAAATGCCCCGCGCAGCGAGCCAGAGCTCTGCTTCGTCCATTCGCCCGGCGAGCATCGTGGCGTACTCGGGAACCCGTTCGGTGAATGTGGCAACTGCGCCGGCGAGGGGGATCCCCAACGCAGCTCCGGCGGCGACGTCGAGCAGCAGCCCAGCGAGGACAGCCACGAGGGTAGGCACGCCGCGATCACAAAACCACATCACGATGGGCGCCGTGACGATGGCGATGAACGAAGCCACCAGCACGGGGACCAGCAGGGGCGCAGCGAGCTTGATCCCGGCTCCGATCACGACGATCGAAGCGAGAATCAGAACCATTCGCGCGCTTCGGCTTGCGGCCATCCAACCAATGTAGCGCGAATCACGATGGAGGGCGATCCACCAGCTCCAGCGCGGTTCCGTTCACCCGCAAAGCCGCCGTTCCGTCGATGATCGACGAAAGCTCCCCTCCGACGAGCTCGTGTCGCCATCCGTCCGAGAGGCGTGAGGCTTGCCCGAGCACCAAGTTGGTGACGTCGTCTCGCGTGCCGAGAACGGTGATGTCGAGATCCTCTTGAGAGGCCCGTTGCGCCAGCCAGGCCAGGCACAGTGATATGACACCATCGACGTTCGGGGGGTTTGCAGGCTTCTTTGGAGGGAGTTGAACATCGCCCGGCGGCAGCCGAACGCCTCGTTGTACCGCGGCGAGCAGTGCGTCCGTGTGTCTGAAGCGTTGGGCGTCGAAGTTGCGGATGCCGCGTAGCTGGCCGGCGTCGCGGGCAGGCCGCTGGGCGAGCGAGAGCAGGGCCATGTCCGACAGCACCGAGCGGACCGGCTTGTTCCTTCTCCGGGCTTCCTCCTCGCGCCACGCGGCCAGCTCTTGGGCGACGCCGCGCGCCTTGCCGTGGAGCTTTGCTTTGCCTCGGAGCTTCCACCAGAGCGTACGCGGGTCGGGCGGAGTCCGATCCTTCGTGCGGAGTCGTTCGATCTCCTCTTCGGCCCAATCGAGCCGTCCGCGCGCGCTCAGCGCATCGCTCAGCGTGTCGCGAAGGTCCAAGAGGTGCGCGACGTCTGACGCCGCGTAGGCGAGGTCTGCGGCCGGGAGCGGCCGCCGGGTCCAATCGCTCAGCTGAGCGCTCTTGTCGAGTTGGAGGCCGAGAAAGCCTTCGATCAGCTTTCCGAGAGAGCTGGTCCGATACCCGCAGAAAAGGGCAGCGATCTGTGTGTCGAAGAGGCGGCGAGGCGCGACCCCGCACTCGAGCTCGAGGATCTCGAGGTCCTGCGATGCCGCGTGCATGATGCAGACGTTGTCGCGTTCCAGGGTCTTCTTCAACGAGCGCACGTCGACCGCGAGCGGGTCCACGAGGGCGATTCGTTCCGGTGTTGCGACCTGGATGACGGCAAGTACCGGGAGGTAGGTGCGCTCTCGGTGGAACTCGGTGTCGAGTGCGTACGCCTCCGTGTCGCAGAGCTCGTCAACGAGCACCTCGAAATCGCGCTGTGTGTCGATCCAATCGAAATCATTCATGGGCAGTACGGCCGTCCTGGGTGAGGCTTCTTGATCCATTCCTCGCGCCGGTCCAGCCAGCGTTCCACTTCAGCGTCCAAGGCGCCCGCCGACTGTCGAGCCTCTGCATGCGTGACGATCATGGAAGACGCTTCCTTTCGCTTCTTCGCGAGCGGAAGCGGACGGACGCCAGCGTTCGCCAAGCGTTGCTGTTGCCAGGGGTAAACGGGTTGCGAGTCCCGGCAGCCCTTCGCGATGTCGTCGGGTGTACAGAAGAATCGGAAGTGGAAATGGTCGTCGTGCGGGTAGCTCGGTTGGCAGGTCAACGCCTCGAATCGCCGGATCGTAGCGGCAGGTGCGCCGACTGCTCGCGCATGCGCGAGGAGCAAGGTTCGGATGTGCTCCGCCACGTAGATGTTCTGGAGCTGCGCCAGCTCGCCTTCGATGAGGGCGCGAAGAAAGAGCCAGGTTCGAGGAATGTCGAGGGTCAGGGCGACGTCGTCGTCGGGGTCGGCGAGATCGCGGAAGTCGACCCCTCGGCCGCTCGGATCGAAGAAGGCGCCAACGCTCTCGATCGGCTCGCCGTCCGGTCCGAGTTGGTAGAAAAGCGTGTCGACATCGCGCCCGCTTTGATGCGAGCGATGGTGGGGGATCGGGCCGCCTGACTCGAGGCTGAGATCGTTGATCGTGATCGGCAGCCCCCCGAGCTCGCGGTCGACCCGGGCTGCTGCAGCCACGAGTGCGCGTACGACCTCGACCGTGCCGAAGCGTGCAGCCGGATCGCGTGCGGGGTTGAATCGAAGCCCGGGAGCCTCGAGCGGTAAGGGGACGCCGCCGAGGAGCGAACCGTCGTTGGGGTTCCGCACCGAGGTCGAGTCGAGATTGCTCCGGTCGAGATCAGGCGCGGCCGATGGCGGCGCCTCAGGCTGAGCGAGTGCCGGAGCGGTGGGCGCCTTAGGCGGGCTGCAGCCGGTCACTGCTGTCCCGATCCAGAGGAGGGCGGCAAGGCGTGTGGCGCTCATCGCGGCTCAGTTGTGCCTAAAACGGACGCAAAGACGAAGTTGGACATCTCGAAGAGCAGCTCGAGGAACGCATCGGCGTGGAGCTCTTGCCTTTCGGCCCAGTCGAGGCTCGCGGCCTCGAGAAAACCAAGCCAACCACGCAGGCGGAGACGCGCGTTTGGGTCGTCCATCCGCGCCCCAAACCGCGAGAGCCGCGTCAGCATGCGATCGACCAGGGCTTCCCTGGTGCGTTCGAGGACGAGCGCGACTTCCGGGTCCGTCCCGATGCCCCCGCGGAGCAGAAAGGAATAGACCGCCCGGTGGCGCGACACATAGTCGAGAAATGCGCGGAGCCCGGCGCGCTGCCCCTCAGGGTCTGGTGCCGAGCCGGTCCCATGCTTGTCGACGTCGGTTTCCTCGAGAAGTTGCCGAGCCGCCTCGCTCACCGCCGCAACATAGAACGCGCGCTTGCTGGTGTAGTAGTGGTAGAGAAGCCCCTTTGAGACACCTGCGCGCTTGGCGATCTCCTCGATGGAAAGCTCGTCGTAGCTTTGGCTTGCAAACAGCTCGAGCCCGAGCTCCAGCAGCTGTTGCCGACGGACGTCGACCTGTAGGCGTGTGCGCGCTGGTTGCATGCTGAGGCCGAGTATAGCCCAGCTTCGAGAGCACGCCGGGACCGCAGGAGGTTTGCGTTCCGCAGCCCAATTCCGCATGCTTTGCGGGTGCGCGAAGCGCTGCAGCGACTGGTCGATGACGTTCTCAATCCGCTTCTCGAGCGGGACGCGAGCAGCATCGAGCTACTGACGGTGGATGATGGCGAGGTCGTCGTGCGCGTAAGCGGTCGCGCTGCGTTCGGCGTAGGCGCCGAGTACGTGCGCACCGGAGTCATCGAGCCGGCGCTTCGCAAAGTGGTCGGTCAGGGCTGCGCGATTCGAATCAAGAAGACCGTCCCCACGGCAAAGCGCCGCGTGTGAACGGCGCCGAGGTAGCGATGTACGATCTAGACAATACCATCGTCGAGCGACGATCGGTGCGGGGTTTTCTCCCGAAGCCCGTTCCACGCGAGGTTCTCGAAGAGGTGCTGACGCTCGCGCAGCGCGCGCCAAGCAATTGCAACGTGCAGCCGTGGCGCGTGTACATTGCGTCGGGCAAGACACTCGAACGCCTCAGGAGCGAGCTCGTCGAAACGGCCAGCTCCGGAAAGTCGCAAGCCATGTCTGGCACTGTAGACGACTTCTTCGGGGCCTACCGGGACAAGCAGGTGGCATGCGCGGTGGAGCTCTACGGGAACATGGGGATCGCGCGTGACGATAGGGCAGGGCGTAAGCGGGCGATGCTCCGCAACTTCGAGTTTTTTGACGCGCCTCATGTTGCGTACGTGTGCATGGCCAAGAGCTTCGGCATCGGCGTTGCCCTCGACGTCGGCATGTACGTGCAAACCTTGATGTTGGCGATGCAATCGCGCGGCATCGCTTCGTGCGCCCAAGCCGCATTGCGCGCCTTCCCCGAGGTGGCCTGCATGCACCTCGGGATTCCAGATGACGAGCAGATCCTCTGCGGCCTGTCGTTCGGCTACGAAGACCCGAGCGTGCCGGCCAATCAAACGCGGCAACCGCGGGACCCGATCAGCCGCAACGTTTTCTGCCGCGACTAGCGCTACCGGCCCTTGAAATCGCCCTCGCGCCGCTCGATGAACGAGCGAATGCCTTCGACCGCATCCTCGGTATCCATCAGCTCGCGGGCGATGACGAGGAGCTCGGCGATGGCGGCGTCGACGCCTTGGTGAGCCGCCGTGCGTGCGGAACGGATGGTGGCCTGAACACCCAATGGCGCCCGCTTGGCGATGGTTCGGGCGATCTCGATCGCCTTGTCCCGAAGCTCAGCGGCGGGGAGCACTTCCTGCACCAACCCGATACGCAAGGCCTCTTTGGCGTCGAAGCGATCGCCGGTCAGAAGCCAGCGCATTGCATTTCCCCAACCCGCGATTTCCGGGAGCCGAATGGTGGCGCCGCCAAACGGGAAGATGCCTCGGTTGATCTCGATTTGGCCGAAGCGTGTGCCCTCGTCACACAAGCGGATATCCGACGCGAGCATCAGCTCGATGCCGATCGTGAGGCACCACCCCTGGGCGGCCATCACGAGGGGCTTCTTGCGCTTCGGCTCGTGGAGACTGAGCACATCGACGGAGTCTTCAGGGAACAGAGGCGCGCCGCTCCGAACCGCGGGGCCGACCTCTGCGAGGTCCAGTCCGGCCGTGAAGTTGTCCCCGTTGGCGTACAGAACCGCGCACCACAGAGACTCGTCCGCTTCATACTGGGTCACTGCTTCGGCGAGCTCTCGCAGCATTCGCAAATCGAACGCGTTCATCTTGTCTGCGCGGTCCAGCACGATGTGAAAGACGCGGCCGTCTCGCTCTGTGATTACTCGTGGCTTGTCGTCGGTCATGGGCCGCGATCGTAGTGGACAGCCGTGCCGTAAGCCAGCACTTCGATCGTTCCCATACCCTCGTTGCCGGTGGCGTTCGAGATGGTCGACGTTTCCATGCGTATGTTGATGTACGCGTCTGCGTCGGGGTGAGACTCCTTCATCCGGAGCATTGCCTCGCGTCTACCACGCTCGATGAGTGTCGAGTATGAGCGGACCTCGCCACCAAAGAACATCCGAAGTCCACCGACGAACCGTTTGAAGTGGTCGACAGACACCACGACTGAGCCACACGCGAGCTCAGCGCTCCGAATCGCTACGGGTGCTGCGAATCGCTTGCTCGATAGAGCGGGTTGATTCCGAAAACGGGCCTCCCGTTCGGCGATGTTCTCGAAGTGAGCGCGTTCGATACGCGCCCCGACCACTCTTCCGACGATGATCAGGACGATCGGTACGCCGAGTCCGATGATGAGCTCGATCGACATCGGCTGATCACTCGATTCGCACGGCGGTGCCGTATGCGAGGATCTCGGAGGCACCTTGAGCGACCGAAGACGTCGTAAAACGCACGTTGAGCACCGCGTTGGCACCGAGCTCTCGAGCCTGCGCAACCATGCGGCTGGTCGCTTCCGCCCGGCTCTCCTGCAACAGCTCCGTGTAGCCCTTGAGCTCCCCGCCAACGATGTTCTTGAGCCCGGCGGCGAAGTCCCTGCCGAAGTGCTTGGCGCGGATCGTGCTCCCTTGGACCAAGCCGAAGTGCTGCACGATCTGACGACCGGGCACGATTTCGATGTTGGTGAGAATCAATCGAACCTCCTTCTACAGACGAACGCGGCCCGCCTTGACGCGGCCGCCGAAAAGCGTGGCGACGATCTCCTCTCGACGATTCCACAGGAAACGGCGCCCCGCTGGCTCCTTCAGGTACGCGAGACAGCTCTGCGGGTCGAGGTGGCTGGCTTCGAGCAAGGTGATCAACGCCCAGCGCTCGATAGCATTGGTGTGCGGATCGAGGATTCGAAAGTGCGCGCCCGCGATGAAGGTGTCGTCTCCGAAGCGTTGGGCGAGCCAGATGCGCATCGCCTGGGAATGCGCCTCGATATGAGGGGCTTCCGACGGATCCGCCTCGCGCGCGGGCTGGCCGAGCGAGAGCCGGAGCTTGCGCTGGTGGTCGCTGAGTCGGACGACGAGGTCGGGCACCGCCAAGCGACCGAGTTGAAGGAACTGCGATTGGAGCGATTTCGTGCGCGCGGAGAGCTCCTCGACGAGCTCGTCCCAGGGAACTGCGGGCCCGTAGTCGTGTGTCTCGATCGTTTGGTGCGACAGAGCGGGCGTTCTCGCGTGAACACGCGCGCGCGTGGGAGTCTCGAAGATGACTTGGTCGCCGATCCGCGGCACAACGTATCGCTCATCGAGCCTTGCCATTGCATCGAGGTCTTCGAAGCCAAGCATCGAGCGGTTCTGGTCGGCGCTCTCGCTCGTTCGATAGTAGTGGTTCGAGGCGAAGGGTACGACGCGAGTCGGTTCGAGCGCCTCCACGGTGAGATCGAGGATCTCCCGGAGTTGGCCTTTGCGCGCTTCGTCATCCACGATGTCGAACAATTTGCCTGCGTGGTTGTAGTTGGTGAACAGGATGTCGAGCGGTCCAATGTGACGACGGAGCGACCGAATCGCTTTCGCGGGGAGGTTGCAGTCGTTGTAGTTGAGCAGCGCCCAGCTACCGGACCTGATGTGCAACATGTTGTCGATGCCCGCCGTTGGGTAGCGGCAGCAAGTGGTCTCGTCGTCTAGGTCGAACGGCTCGCGTTCGCCGAGCGGGCGAACGTCGCGAAAGCCGAAGCTCTCCATTCGATCGATCATCGAGAAGTTCGCTGACACGTTGGCGAGGACGACCATGTCGGGGTTGCGCTCGGCTAGCTTCGCGAGGGAGGGGGCGTGTAGGTGGTCGCTGTGCCAGTGAGAAATCCACAAATGAGTCGCGGTGGCGCCGAGGTCGAACGCTTCGGGGTTGTCGTAACGAAGTCCCCATCCGCCCGAGAAGGCGGTGCCTTCGAGCCACGGGTCGAACAGGATGCGCACCCGCCCGACCTCGACGAGGAGCGAGGCGTGATTGAGATAGTGGATGCGAACGGAAGACATGGTGCGCGTTCAACCCCCTCAGCGGCGCGGCCTCCTGGCCTTCCACGATAGTCTCTCGCGCCTAGGATGGCACCTTTCGGGGGGCTGGAAACGGTGCTATGGCTGGCGGCGTGAAACTCTGCGTAATTGGTACTGGGTACGTCGGCCTCGTCACGGGAACCTGCTTCGCCGCAACGGGTCAGCGGGTAGTCTGCGTCGACAAGGATGCGTCCAAAATCGAGCGCCTGCAGCGGTTCGAGATCCCGATCTACGAGCCTGGCCTGGAGGAGATGGTCGAGGAGCAAGCTGCCTCTGGCCGGCTCACGTTCACCACGGACCTCGCAGCGGCCGTGCGCGACGTGGACTTGGCGTTCATTGCCGTGGGGACTCCTCCGACGCACGATGGCGAGGCAGACCTCAGCGCCGTCTTTGCCGTCGCGCAGAGTCTCGCCGAGCATGCCACGCACGACCTGGTGATCGTCACGAAGAGCACCGTGCCGGTTGGGACCAACGCGCAGGTGCAGAAGCTGGTGACCGACGCCAAGTACGACATTCAAGTCGCGTCGAACCCGGAGTTTCTCAAGGAAGGCGGCGCGATCAGCGATTTCATGTACCCGGACCGAATCGTCATCGGTGTTCGCCCCGGTCACGACCGGGCACGACGACTGATGGAGCGCGTCTACCACCCTCTCAATCTGTCGAGCACGAAGATCGTATGGATGAACCCGGAGAGCGCGGAGGTCACCAAGTACGCCGCAAACACGATGCTGGCCATGCGCATCTCGTTCATGAACGAGCTGGCGGTGCTTTGTGAAGAGGTCGGTGCTGACGTGCAGAGCGTTCGCATGGGCGTGGGAAGCGATCCCCGGATTGGATCTCAGTTCCTTCACGCAGGTCCGGGGTACGGTGGCTCCTGCTTTCCAAAGGACGTGAAGGCGCTGGTCGCGGTCGCCAGACGGCACGGCATCGAGCTGGAGCTCGCCGACGCGACCAACCGCGTGAACGTGCGCCATCGCAGCTTCGTCGTGCGTAAGCTCAAGAAGCATTTTGGGACTGAGCTCGCGGGAAAGCGCGTGGCGCTCTGGGGTCTGGCGTTCAAGCCCGGCACGGACGACATCCGCGAATCCCCGTCCATTACGACGATCGAATTCCTGCTCAAGGAGGGGTGCGAGGTCGTCGGCCACGATCCCGAGGCCATGGAGAACATCAAGGAGATGTTCGGCGATAGCGTCAAGCTCGTCGACGATGCATATGACGCTGTCGTGGATGCCGATGCGCTGATACTCCTGACCGAATGGCGAGAGTACCAATACCCCGAGTTCGAGCGCATTGCCGAGCTCATGCGTACGCGGGTGGTTCTCGACGGTCGGAACATCTGGGTGACCTACAAGCTCGGCGAGCAGGGATTCGACTACGACGGCGTCGGGATTCAGTCCGACACGGTCTGATACGCCATGTGCGGCCGTTACACGCTGACCTGCCCGGACAAAGACGCGCTCGTTGGATCGCTCCCATTCGATGAGTTTAGCGAAACCCGAATCGAGCTCAGTCCGCGGTACAACATCGCTCCCGGGCAACGCAGTCCGGTCGTCTATCTGGGAGACGACGGTCCGGCGCTGAGCGAAGCGGCGTGGGGCTTCGAACGTGCCGCCGGCGGCATCACGATCAACGCGCGCTCCGAGACTGCGGAACGAACGGCGATGTTTCGTGACGCGTTTCGGAAGGGGCGCTGCCTGGTGCCCGCGGACGGGTTCTTCGAGTGGCGCAAAGAAGGGCGAGTGAACCAGCCTTACCTCTTTCGCAAGGACCAGGGTGAGCTCTTCGTGATGGCGGGTCTTCGTGAGCGAGGCCGCTACGTCGTGCTCACACGCAAAGCCGAGGGCAGCGCCGCCGAGATCCACGACAGAATGCCGGTGATCCTCGAATCGACCGACGCCCGTCGTTGGTTGGAAGCAGGAACCATCGGGAAGCCGCCGACCCTCGAACGAACTGCAGTGTCTCCCCGAGTCAATCGAATTGAAAACGACGACCCCGCATGCCTCGAAGAGCTGCCGCAAGAGTCGTTCGATTTCTAGCGTCGGCGGGCCGCTTCGGTTTCCTCGGCGACGTCGGCTTCGATGATGTCTCCCTCGACTCGCACGCGGGGCCCGGCGCGGCTCGCTAGCTTGCGAGACGCCGCATCGACGAGCGCGTCGACGCCGACCTGAATCGCCCGGTCGACCTCTTTGCGGACCTGCTTTTCCCAGTTGCCGCGCCGACGTTTGGCGACTCTGCGGCGAGCCCTTGCTCGAAGCCGGCCACGATCCGGCATCAATGCCCTTCGGGCCCCGAGGGTGAGGGCGATACCCCAGCCTGCGAGCACCCACTGCACCCACCAACCTGGACCCGACATGATGTCGATCAGAAACAAGCCCGAGTTGACGACGACGTAGGTGTAGATGCTCTGAAGGAAGCGCTTCTTTCGCCAGCCGACGATGCGTTCTTCTTCCGTCCGAAGCTCGCGCTCTTCCTCCAGTTGGCGCGCGGCCGCCTCGACGTCGTCCGCGTCGATTCCGGCCTCGACCGCAGAGGCGACGAGATCTTCATGGGAAAGCGTCTCGAGAGGCTGTGTCTCGAGCGCCCGCCTCAAGATCTCTTCGACCTCGTCTCGCGTGTATTGGGCCACGCCTAGATCGTGTCCCAGCGAAACCCTTCGGCCTCGAAGGCATCCTCGGCAAGCGCTTTCAAGACTTCGTCGTCGTTCGTCGCGATGCGCCTGAAGTTGTGTTTGATGCGTACTTTGGCGGCCCGGGTAAAGGTCTTGAGAATGTCGATTTCCTTCGCGGCGCCTTCGACGCCTTTGCTCTCAATCGAAGCCTGAACCCGGCTTATTGTCGCGGCCATGACGAAGAGATCGATCATGATCTCCGCGAGACGATGGCTCGCGAACTGCTTCCCGATGATAGCCTTTCCATGCTTTCGAAGGATCTGGTCGGTCGCCTGCGCCAGGTAGCGCGTCTCTTCCTCGAAGATCTGGGCCTGCTCCTGAATGGAAGCGTCCAGTCCCTCGAACTTCGCTCGGCCGCCGATGCCCGTTCTGATCTCGGCGTGCTTCCTGGCATAGTCTGAGAGCACGCCGAAGCCCTTGATCGGCTCGTTGAAGATGTCCTTCATGGTTGCCGAAAGCTCTTGAAGCTGGCTCGCCACGTCGTTCATTGCGGTGAGGGCGATGAGGAGGCGGAGAATTTCGTTCGTGCCCTCGAAGATCCGATTGATTCGGCAGTCTCGGACGATGCGCTCGTATGGATACTCGCGCATATATCCGTTTCCGCCCGCGATCTGGAGGGCCTCGTCCGCCGCGCGCCACAGGCACTCCGACGCGTAGACCTTCGAGATTGCGGCCTCGACCTGGTACTCCTGGTACCCGGCGTCGATGAGCCCGCCAACCATGGTGACCGCGGCTTCCGCGGTGTAGCAATCGATTACCATTTCGGCGACCTTCTTCTTGATCAAGCCGCGCGTCGCGATGGGCTCACCAAAGGTCTTGCGCTCCTTGGCCTGAAGGGTGGCCATCTTGATGAGATTCTTCATCGCGCCGACCGAGCCGCCGCCGAGCCCCGTGCGTCCGCTGTTCAGAATGGCCATTGCCACTTTGAAGCCTTGGCCGACCTCGCCGAGCACGTTGGCGTTCGGGACTCGGACGTTGTCGAGATGGACCGTAGTGGTCGAGCTCGAGCGAAGCCCCATCTTGTCTTCGTGGGGCCCGATGCTGACGCCATCCATATCCTTGGTGACGATGAAGCCCGTCATCTTGCCCCGGCCGCCTTCTTCGGGCGTCTTGGCGAAGACGGTGAAGAAGTCCGCGATGCCGCCGTTGGTGATCCAAAGCTTGTTGCCGTTGAGGACCCAGTCGTCACCGTCTCTGACCGCGGTGGTCATCACGGCGGCTGCATCCGAGCCGGCGCCCGGCTCGGTGAGGCAGTAGGCGGCGATCATTTCGCCCGAAGCGAGCTTTTCGTAGTAGCGCTCTTTTTGGTCGTCCGTGCCGAACAGCAGCAAGCCGCGCATGCCGATCGAGCTGTGGGCGCCGATCGTGACCGCGACCGAGGCGTCGTACTTGGCTACTTCCTGTAGCGTTCGCGAGTACGCCATGTTGCCGAGACCCATTCCGCCGTGCGCTTCGGGGATGACCAGGCCGAACATACCGAACTCCTTGAGCTCGTCGATGAAGTCTTCGGGGAGCTCGCCGGCCACGTCCCACTTCCGGAAATCCTCGGCGCGAGGGCCGAGAAGCCCCTCGAGGGCGCCAGAGATGTCCCCGAGCGTTTCTTTCTCCCCGTCGGAGACGCTTGGGAAAGGGAAAATGACGTCCTGTTCGATGCGTCCCATGCAGAGGGATCGCATGAAGCTGGTGGTTTCTTTGTCGGCCACTGCGCGCTCCTTTTCTTGTTCGGAGGGCCATCATGCACGGCGGGGTGCCGGGCGTCCATGGACCATCCCAGCCAATCTAGAGCCATTTCGTCCCTGCGGCCATGCGGGCCCAGGCTGCAGGACAGAGGCCCCAGAACGAAAAAAGGACCGCCTGCATATGCAGGACGGTCCCTCTTCCTGAGCGCTCGCGGTCGCGAGCCCTGAACTACTCGACGGGTTCGGCCGCGGCTGTGGCCGAGGAGTCCGACTTGTTCTTGTTCTTGCCGAGGACGCCCCAGAAGGCGGTGCCTGCGCCGATGCGCCAGGCGAAGCCGACGTCCGCACCATTTCGGCCGCCGCCGAAGGCGATACCTGGGCCGAGGTCGAAGAAGAACCAGGGCGCGACGTTCTCGTTGGCCATGATCTCGACGCCGAGACGGATCAGAATGGGAATCTCGCCGAAGTTCGGGATGTCCTTGTTGATGTAGCCGCCGATCGGCAAGAACCCGCCTGTGACCACGGTGACGCGTTCGTGGACGTCGATGGTGAACGGCAAACCGACCTCACCCTTGATGCCAAACGTGAACGTGTCGGCTCGGTTGCCCGAGATGAGAATGCCGGGCTTGATGAGCAGCGCGAAGTCGTTCTGCACCTTGGGCTTTTTGTTGCTGACGAAGTTCCAGCGAAGCATGCCGTCGACACCAAGGCCGATCTTGATGAAGCGGCCGGTGTGGGCTGCAAGCCAGTCGCCGTAGACGAGCTCACCGGAAAGGCCCCAGTCCATCTTGCCTTTGCCCTTGTTCCACCACTCGTACATCATCGAGGGGTATCCAACGCCACCGCTGTGGACCATGTCCTCTTCGAGCTTCTTTGCACCGATCGTCGAGTTTGCCGGTCCGGCCAGTGCTGGGCTCGCCATCGCGAGCACCAAAGCGAATACACCAATTGCTCTTGCTGTCATTGTTCCAGCTGCTCCTTCCCCGTGTAAGGTGGCCGAACCTTAGAGCACAACCGCCCACCTTGCCAGGGATTATCC
>Ga0209536_100001555_pt1 | contig 37808 bp, 38 predicted proteins | sample DeeMarSeWOR28_12_FD_187461 | JGI IMG/M metagenome (GOLD analysis project Ga0209536, IMG submission 187461) | Marine sediment microbial communities from White Oak River estuary, North Carolina - WOR-2-8_12 (SPAdes) (version 2) | ecosystem: Environmental > Aquatic > Marine > Intertidal zone >... | reverse complement strand
ATACCAAGACCGGCGAGTTAACGGTAATGGCGGACGAGGCATTGCTGCTGACCAAGTCGCTGCGCCCCCTCCCCGAGAAATGGGCGGGCCTCACCGATCAGGAGACGCGCTACCGGCAGCGCTACGTTGACCTGATCATCAACGAGTCGAGCCGCGAGGTCTTCCGCAAGCGCTCACAGATCATCACCTACATGCGCGCGTTCCTCGAATCGCTGGACTTTCTCGAGGTCGAGACGCCAATGATGCAGGTCACGCCGGGCGGCGCTATCGCGAGGCCGTTCAAGACGCATCACAATGCGCTGGACATGGCTCTTTACCTGCGGATTGCACCGGAGCTGAACCTCAAACGACTCGTCGTTGGTGGATTCGAGCGTGTTTACGAGATCAATCGCAACTTCCGCAATGAGGGTGTCTCTACGCAGCACAATCCCGAGTTCACCATGATGGAGGCGTACCGGGCCTACGCGGACTACAACGACTGGATGGACTCGACCGAGGCGATGCTGCACGGCATGGCGGACGCCGTGAACGGGACGACGATCATCAGCTACCAGGGTGAAGAATACGACTTCGGAAAACCATTCGCGCGCCTGACGGTCGAGGAGGCGATTGCGATGCACAACCCCGATTTCGACGCGTCGAGAATCCGCGATCGTGACTACCTGGCTGCCTGGTGCGAGAAACTCGGTGCGCCGGTCAGGGAGGGTTACGGCGCCGGCAAGCTGCAGACGGAGATCTTCGACGAAACCTGCGAGGCGCGGCTGCGCGAGCCGACCTTCATCACGCAATATCCCGCCGAGGTATCGCCCCTGGCGCGCAAGAACGACGACGATCCATTCGTTACGGATCGCTTCGAACTCTTTATTGCCGGCCGCGAGATCGCGAACGGTTTTTCCGAGCTCAACGATCCCGAAGAGCAGGCGGCGCGGTTCCGCGCGCAGGCCGCGAATCGTGATGCAGGTGACGACGAAGCGATGGCCTTCGATCACGATTACATTCGCGCGCTCGAATACGGGATGCCGCCGACAGCCGGCATCGGCGTGGGCATCGACCGGCTGGTCATGCTGTTTACCGACTCGCCTTCCATTCGCGACGTGCTGCTGTTCCCGCACATGCGGCCGGAAGTCTTCGATTAGGCGCGGCTTTCGATGCGCGGTTCGCGGGCATCGCGCCTTTTTTGCAATATTGCGAGTCGCTCTGAACAATAAGTCGTAATCGCCTGTTTTTTCTAATTTTTGACCTTTATATGGCGGTCAAAGCACGTTATGTCAAAAGCCTGCCTGCTGAGGCGCTAGGCGTATTTGAGCGGTACGTGCCTGATCTCGACGCCGCCTGCGGATAGCGGGTCGTCCGCCTTGTCGGAAGGGATGACGGCGAGCAGGTCGTTGCCGATCGCGTTCAGGACCTCGCCGATATCGCGCTCGGCGGCGACCACCTTGTCGCCGGCCGAAACCGGCGCCGCGGACTCGAACCGGTGGGTGCGGCGTTTGCTGCTCCCACGGTAGTGGGTGCGTGCGACGATCTCCTGCCCGGGATAACAGCCCTTGTCGAAACTGACTGCGCCGATGAGGTCGAGGTTCAGCATGTGCGGCGTGAATTCTTCCGACTGCGCCTGCCAGACTTCCGGGAGCCCGGCCCGCAGGTTGTCGAGCAGCCAGTCGTCCGTGCTGCCCCGGATGCCGAGGTCGGCCGGCGACGCGGCAGCGGGCTCGAGATCGACCCTGGAACGGAAGCGGAACATCGTGAGCCGCTGCAAAACGGCCTCCGCGAGATCCACGGGCAGTATCATCTGGTAGCCCGCATCACTGCGGCGGACGCGCATGATGCAGATCACGCGGCCTTTCGGATTGCACCAGGCGGACAGCAGCTCGGCGCGCTGCTCGAGCAGCCGCAGGTCATTGGACAGTTGCGCCTGCAGGAAGTCGAACGCATCCGCTCCCGAGGCGATGATCTTGGAGTAAGGGAAACCGGGCATAGATCCAGGATTGTAACCAGTTGTAAAGAAATTACACCGACTTATGCAGGTGCTGATTTGTCTGGCATACTTCGCCCCATGAAAAAGATCGACCCGCGCAGCGACGAAAATCCCGGCAAGTCCCGGCCCGACGAGGGCGCCGATGACGCGCCGCCTTGCAATGACCGGCCGAAGGAAATCGGCGGTCGCAAGGGGCCGGATCCGACGCGCTACGGCGACTGGGAGAAGGGCGGTCGTTGCATCGATTTCTGAATGAAGAAGCTGAGCGCATGAGTAATTCCGGCAGACCGCTGTCGCCACACCTCTCGATCTATCGATGGCCGATCACCATGGTGCTGTCGATCCTGCACCGCATGACGGGCGTGGCAATGTCCTTGGGCCTGGTCGTGCTGGTGGGCTGGCTGATGCAGGCCGCGGCGGGGCCGGAAGCCTACCTCAGGTTTACGGTGGCGATGTCTACCGTTATCGGCAAGCTGTTCCTGGTTGGCTGGAGTTTCGCTTTCTTTTTTCATGCGGCCAACGGCATCCGCCACCTCGCCTGGGATACCGGGCGTGGATTCGACAAGCGACACGCCGACCGGTCGGCGTGGATAGTGGTCGGGTTCGCGGTGCTGGCCACCGCCGCTTTCTGGTGGGCTGCGACATGAGCCTGAAAACACCGCTGGGCCGCGTGCTGGGCCTCGGCAGCGCGAAAGAAGGCACGGATCACTGGTGGGGCCAGCGAGTTTCCGCGGTCGCAATGATCATCCTCGGCAGCTGGTTCGTCTACTCGTTGCTGCGGCTGGACAGCCTGACCTACCTGGATGTCATTCGATTCATCGGCGTGCCGTTGAATGGGATCCTGTTGTCGCTGCTATCGATTACGCTTGCCTATCATTCTTATCTCGGTGTGCAGGTAGTCATTGAAGATTACGTGCACGCGCCGGGCACGAAAGTCGTGTCTCTCCTGCTGTCGCGCTTTGCGCATGCTTTTGTCGCGATCGCGGCCGTGTACGCGATCCTCGTTATCGGAATCGGCTCATGAGCGATTACGAATTTATCGACCACAGTTATGACGTCGTTGTCATCGGCGCGGGCGGCGCCGGGTTGCGTGCCACGTTCGGACTGGCACAGGCGGGTTTCGATACGGCCTGCATCACCAAGGTTTTCCCGACGCGCAGTCATACCGTTGCGGCGCAGGGCGGCATCAGCGCCGCGCTTGGCAACATGGGTGAAGACGACTGGCGCTGGCACATGTACGACACCATCAAGGGCTCGGACTGGCTCGGCGACCAGGATGCGATCGAATACATGTGCAAGGAAGCGCCCGATGCCGTCATCGAGCTAGAGCACTATGGCGTGCCGTTTTCGCGCACCGAAGACGGTCGCATCTACCAGCGGCCGTTCGGTGGCATGACCACGCATTTCGGGGAGGGCACGGCACAGCGGACCTGCGCCGCGGCCGACCGTACCGGCCACGCGATGCTGCACACCCTCTACCAGCAATCGCTCAAGCACGATGCCGAGTTCTACATCGAGTATTTTGCCGTCGACCTGATCATGGAGGATGGAGTCTGCCGCGGCGTCGTCGCGATCGATCTCGCCACGGGCCGCCTGCACCGTTTCCGTTCCCACCAGGTCATCCTCGCGACGGGTGGCTACGGGCGCACCTATTTTTCCTGCACGTCCGCACACACCTGCACCGGCGACGGCAATGCGATGATCCTGCGTGCGGGGCTGCCGCTGCAGGACATGGAATTCGTGCAGTTCCACCCGACCGGTATTTATGGCGCGGGCTGTCTCATCACGGAAGGCGTGCGTGGGGAGGGCGGTTACCTCACGAATTCGGACGGTGAGCGCTTCATGGAGCGTTACGCGCCCAACGCCAAAGACCTTGCGTCGCGCGACGTGGTCAGCCGCTCGATGACGATCGAGATCCGGGAGGGCAGAGGGGTCGGCAGCGAGTCTGATCATATCCACCTGCACCTCGAGCACCTCGGCGCCGAGGTCATCGAGGAACGCCTGCCGGGGATCGCGGAGACGGCAAAGATTTTCTCCGGCGTGGACGTCACGAAGGAGCCGATCCCGGTGCTGCCGACCGTGCATTACAACATGGGCGGAATTCCTGCGATCTTCAGCGGCGAGGTCGTGACGCACATGGATGGCGATCCCGAGTCTGTCGTTCCGGGGCTGATGGCCGCCGGGGAGGCTGCCTGCGTTTCGGTGCACGGCGCAAACCGGCTCGGTTCGAACTCGTTGCTCGATCTCGTTGTTTTCGGGCGCGCCGCCGCAAAACACTGCGCCGAGACGATGCAGCCGGGCGCGAGACACAAGCCGCTCGGCGCGGACGCCGGCGAGAACAGCGTGGAGCGGATCGACAGGTTGCGGAACGCGAAGGGCAGCCGCTCGACCGCCGACATTCGCCTGGAGATGCAGCGCATCATGCAAAATCACGCGGCTGTATTCCGCACGGGCGAGACCCTGAACGAGGGCGTGGAAAAATTGAGGGACACCTTCGCATCGTTTGCCGATGTACGGGTCTCGGACCGCTCCCTGATCTGGAATACGGATCTCGTCGAGACCATGGAACTCGAAAACCTGCTGCTGAACGCCGTTGCCACGATCGAATCGGCAGCAAACCGCCTCGAAAGCCGCGGCGCGCATGCGCGTGAGGATTATCCCGACCGCGACGACGAGAACTGGATGAAACATACGCTGGCGTGGGTTGAGCCCGACGGTGCCGTTCGTTTCGACTATCGGCCGGTGCACCAGGAAACGTTGACCGACGAAGTCGAGAAGGTGCCGCCCAAGGCACGCGTGTACTAGGAGACCACCCCTTGGCCGAGTTCAGACTCCCACCCAATTCCAGAATCAAGAAGGGCAAGCACTTCGCTGCGCCCGAGGGCGCCGGCAACGTCAGGCGTTTTGCCGTATATCGCTACGATCCGGACAGCGGTCAGAACCCGCGCATCGATACCTACGAGGTCGACCTGGACAGTTGCGGCCCCATGGTGCTCGACGCGCTGATCAAGATAAAGAACGAGATCGACCCGACGCTGACCTTCAGGCGTTCCTGCCGGGAGGGGATTTGTGGCTCGTGTGCCATGAACATCGACGGCGGCAACACGCTGGCCTGCACGCGGGCGATCGACGCCGTGAAAGGCGACGTGAGGATCTACCCGCTGCCGCACATGCCTGTCGTGAAAGACCTGGTACCCGACCTCACGAATTTCTATGCCCAGTACGCGTCGATAAAGCCCTGGCTGCAGGCGCGTACGCCGCCGCCGCCCGACCGCGAGCGGCTGCAAAGCAAGGACGACCAGGAGCTCATCAACGAGCCGGCCGCCTGCATACTCTGCGCCTGCTGCTCAACGAGTTGCCCCAGCTACTGGTGGAACAGCGATCGTTATCTCGGGCCGGCGGCGCTGCTGGCGGCCTACCGCTGGCTGGTCGACAGTCGTGACGAGGCAACCGGCGAACGCCTCGATCAGCTCGAGGATCCGTTCCGCCTGTACCGCTGCCACACGATCATGAACTGCACGCAGACCTGCCCGAAGGATCTGAATCCGGCGAAAGCGATCGCTGAAACCAAGAAGATGCTGGCGGAGCGCAGGCACTAGCCGCATCAGCGTTTCCCGATGTGCGAGCGATCGCGGGTCCGGGCTCGCTCTTAGGGCCGGGCGAATTGCAGGAGCGATTCCCGAACCGCGGTATAGCGTGATCCAGATGAATGACGATTCGACGAAGCGGCTGCGCTGGCAATGCCGGCGGGGCATGAAGGAGCTCGATCAGCTGCTGACCGGCTATCTCGATGAGGACTACGCGGCGGCCCCCGACGCCGATAAGGCGGCATTCCGCGCGCTTTTGGAGCTGTCCGACCCGGAACTCGTGGGCTATCTGTTACAGCGCCAGGAACCCGGATCCCGAATCATTGCACGCGGCATCGACATCATACTCGGCCGAGATCGCGCCTGATGCGCGTTTGCGCCGCGTCGTCCTCCTGAGCGGGGCGCTGTTATTCCTGGCGGGTCTTGCGTTCGTGCCCCTGCTGGCCGTCTCCGCCGTTCTGAAGGGGGTTGTCGCCGTTGCCTGGGCCTGTCTTTGCGGCTACGAATGGCTGGCGTTCCGGCGCGGATATGCCGGGAGCGGGGTCCTGCGCGTCGCTGCAGGTGGGTCCATCGAGCGGCAATGTCGGGACGGCAGCTGGCAGCCTGCGAGGCTGTGCGCGGGCAGCGTGGTCCTGCCGGGTTTCGCCTGGCTGCGCGTCGCGCCACCCGGCGCGAGGCCATATGCCGAACTCGTCAGCGCAAGTAGCCACGAAAGCGAGAATTGGCGCCGCCTGCAGGTTATCTGGCGGCACATTGGAGCGGCCTGACGAAGCTGCTACCATGCCGAAGCTGTGAAATCGGGGAGTACTTATCACCGGTGGCAGCGGACCGGCATCTCATATTCGAATAAATTCGTAAAATGACCGCTGAAATACCAGAACTTTTAATGGCCGTGCCGGTCTATCCGGACATCGAGCAACCACGCCCCGAGACCCGCAGGACGCGACCGGATGTCGAATGAATCGACGGACGCCAAGCTGGTCAAGCGGGTCCAGAAAGGGGACAAAGGCGCGTTCGACCTGCTGGTCCTGAAGTACCAGCACAAGATTGTGAACCTGGTGATGCGGTATGTGCGTGATCCGGAGCAGGCGCTGGACATAACCCAGGAAGCCTTTATCAAGGCCTACCGGGCTTTGCCGCGGTTTCGCGGCGACAGCGCGTTTTATACCTGGCTTTACCGGATAGCCGTGAATACTGCAAAGAATCACCTCGCAGCGCAGCGCCGGCGGCCCATGGACGTGGAACTCGACCTGCAGGACCCGGAGCAGTACGACCTGCATGCGAGACTGAAGGAAACCGACACTCCTGAGGGTGTCACCCAGAGCCACGAGCTGCAGCGGGCTGTGGAAAAAGCCATCGCAGCACTGCCGGATGACCTGCGAACGGCGATCATCCTGCGAGAACTGGATGGCATGAGTTACGAGGAAATCGCACAGACGATGGAATGCCCAGTCGGTACCGTGCGATCGAGAATTTTCAGGGCACGCGACGCCATTAGTAAAAAAGTCGGTTCCCTGATACGTTAGCGAGAGGGGCCTTGCCCCGGCGGGTGGACAATGAACGAAGCAATAAGAATGCAGGTGTCGGCTTTCGTCGATGGAGAGCTGCCTGAGAACGAGGCGGAGCTTCTGGTACGGCGACTGAGCCAGGATGCTCATCTGCGCCAGCAGGTCTCGGAATACCTGGCTATCGGCCGCATCATGCGGGGCGAATACAGCGTGCAGGGCAGTGACGTGTTGCGCGAGCGCATCGCGGCGGAACTCGACGCGGGACCGCTGCAGGAGCCGGCCGACCCTGTCGTTGCCAGCCAGCCCTCCCGTTACGTTCGGCCTGTCGCCGGTGCAGCCATTGCCGCCACCGTTGCGCTCGTGGCCATATTCGGCCTGGGTCGCGTCGCCGACGTCGATACCGCGGTCCCCGCCACGGCAGTCATTGCGGACGAGACCGTTTCCGAAACCGTCCCGACCATGTCCAACGACGAGCTGCGGCGCCTCATGATTCTTCACGGTGACGGATCCAACAGCTTCTCGACGCGCGTCACGTCGCTGCAGATGCGGGCGGAGGAACTCGCCGAGGAGGGTGCCGCCGATGAGCCCGAGGCGGACGATGAGAACGTCGTGACCGAGCCGGTGACCAGTCAGCCGTAATGCCCACCCACATGTATACAAGCAAAGCCGCAGCATGCATCGTGTTCTGCGGCTTTTTCTCAGGGCCGCAGGCAATCGCCGGCGAAGCATCGACGCCGCAGGACTGGATCGATCGGATGGGCGACGCTGTGCAGGTCACCAATTACGCGGGCACGGTCGTGCGGGTGCGTGACGGCCAGGTCGACACCTTCAAGGTCGTGCACACGGTGACGGACGGCGTCATCCGCGAGAAAGTCGTCATCCAGGACGGCAATGGCCTCGAGATCATCCGCAACGGTAACGAGGTGCATTGCATTCTGCCGGACCGGGAATCGGTGCTGGTCGAGGAATGGAATAACCAGAGCACATTGTTTTCGACCTTGCCTTCGAGCGACATTCGTTTCGGCAGCGAGTACGACGTCCTCATCAAGGATTTCGAGCGGGTGGCAGGCCGCAAGTCGGCAAAGCTTGCAATCCTGCCGCATGACAACTACCGGTATGGTTACCGTATCTGGCTCGACACCGAAACCGGATTCCCGCTCCAGACGCAGTTGATCGGCGACGATAACCTCCCGCTCGAGCACGTCAAGTTTGCCGAGATCAGCATTGAGCAGGATATTCAGTCCTCCGCCCTGGACTCGTCGTACAGCACCGACAACTGGAAGTGGTACGCGGAACCCCGCCTGACGATGAAACGCGAAGTGCAGAGCGAATGGGTCGCGAACGAGGTCCCATCGGGATTCCGGGTCGTCTCGACGCAGCAGAAGATTCTCCCGGACGTCGATGATCCGCTGACCCACATCGTCTACGGCGATGGCCTGGTCACCGTATCGGTATTCATCTCGCCGGTAACCGATGAGAAGAAGCCCAGGCGGTCGAGTGTTGGTGCGTCGAATTCCTACAGCACGGTGATCGACGACTATCGCGTCACGGCGGTCGGCCAGGTACCGCAGGTCACCGTCGAGCAAATCGCGAAATCCATGCGGCGTAGCCAGTAGGCGCGAAGACCGTTAACCAGGGCCCCACTGGGCCGGTAAAACCTCATGAATGACCCGCAAGGCACCGTTGTCGCAATCGTCCGTGATTCCCGCGGCATCACCGCAATTGTCGATGTCGAGGCCGATAGCGTATGCGCCCGGTGTGCATCCGGGCGCGGTTGCGGGGCGGGTCTTTTCGCGGGCCGTGCTGGCAGGCGACGCCTGGATGTCGCGGTCGCCGAGGGCATGGAGCTCAGAGAGGGTGACGTCGTGGACATCCAGCTGGCGCCACGCAACGTGCTTGTGGCCGCGCTGATCGTCTATGGCCTGCCCCTTACGGGGGCGGCAGCTGGCGCGGCGCTGGCCTTCGTGTTTTCTCTCGGGGACGCCGGTGCCGCTGCGATGGCGCTCGCTGGCCTCGCCGCCGGCACGCTGCTCGGCCGGCGCCGGCTGCGGGGCGATTCGTGCCTTGAACGTTTTACGCCAACCGTGTCGCGCCGTGTCGCGCCGGGTATCTGAGCCCGTGGCCCCTTCGCTTTACGTCTATAGTCGGCGCGGCTGCCACCTCTGCGACCTGCTGGTTGAAGAACTGTTGCCGCTCGTGCGCGGCCGCCTGGATGTCGAGGTACGCGATATCGACAGCCGCGCCGACTGGAAAGAACGCTTCGACGTGCGGATACCGGTTGTGGAGTTCCAGGGCGAGATCGTTTGCCAGTATCGCCTGGACCGGCCGGCGATTGACGCCATACTGGCCCGCTACCCGTAACCCGGTATACTTCGCCGGTTTACGCGGCGGCGGCGAAGTCACCAATACATGGAACATATCCGAAATTTCTCAATCATTGCCCATATCGACCACGGCAAGTCGACGCTGGCGGACCGCTTTATCCAGCTTTGCGGCGGGCTGACGGAACGCGAAATGGCCGAACAGGTGCTGGACTCGATGGATCTCGAGCGTGAGCGAGGCATTACGATCAAGGCTCAGAGCGTCTCCCTCGACTACACCGCGTCGGACGGCAGGACTTACCAGCTGAATTTCATCGACACGCCCGGCCACGTGGATTTCTCCTACGAGGTTTCCCGCTCGCTCGCGGCCTGCGAAGGCGCACTGCTGGTGGTTGACGCCGCACAGGGTGTCGAAGCCCAGAGCGTGGCAAACTGTATAACGGCCATCGATCAGGGTCTCGAAGTGCTGCCGGTGCTCAACAAGATCGACCTGCCGGCTGCCGATCCCGATCGCGTCATGGCGGAAATCGAGGACATCATCGGCATCGAAGCCCACGACGCTGTGCTGACGAGCGCCAAAACCGGCGAGGGCGTCGCCGAGCTGCTCGAAACCCTCGTGCAGCGCATCCCGCCGCCGCAGGGCGACCCGGGAGCGCCGCTGCAGGCACTCATCATCGACTCCTGGTTCGATAACTACGTCGGCGTCGTCTCGCTGGTGCGCGTAATGAACGGCAGCCTGTCCAGGGGTCACAAGATAACCGTGATGTCCACGGGCGTGTCTTACAACGCGGACCGCGTCGGCAGCTTTACGCCGAAAATGAAGGACAGGGAGGAGCTCCGCACCGGAGAAGTCGGCTTTGTCATTGCGGGTATCAAGGACATCTTCGGCGCTCCGGTCGGCGATACGCTGACGATGACGAAGAATCCGTGCGCGAAGCCGTTGCCGGGATTCAAACAGGTTCAGCCGAGGGTATTTGCGGGGCTGTTTCCCATACAGTCCGATGATTACGAGAACTTCCGCGAGGCGCTGCACAAGCTGCGACTGAATGACGCGGCATTGCATTTCGAGCCCGAGACCTCCGCCGCCCTCGGTTTCGGTTTTCGCTGTGGATTCCTTGGCATGCTGCACATGGAAATCGTTCAGGAACGTCTGGAGCGCGAATACGATCTGGAGCTCATCACTACGGCGCCGACCGTCGTTTTCGAGGTCGTCGATACATCGGGCAACATCACGATGGTTGACAATCCGGCCCGGCTGCCGCCGCAGAACGAAATTGCCGAGCTGCGCGAGCCGATCATTACAGCGAATATCCTGGTCCCGGATGCTTACGTAGGCGCGGTGATCAAGCTATGTGTCGAGAAGCGCGGCGTACAGAAGCATATTCGCTACCTGGGCAGCCAGGTTTCGATCGAATACGAGATGCCGCTCGCCGAGGTCGTCCTGGATTTCTTCGATCGCCTGAAGTCTGCAAGTCGGGGATATGCCTCATTCGACTATCATTTCGAGCGCTTCCAGGCGGCGCAACTCGCGCGGCTCGATGTCCTGATCAACAAGGAGCGCGTCGATGCGTTGTCGATCATCGTGCACCGCGAAAAAGCCACCTCGCGCGGCCGTGAACTGGTCGAGAAGATGCGGGAACTTATTCCGCGGCAGATGTTCGATGTAGCCATACAGGCCGCCGTCGGCAGCCAGATCATCGCTCGCAGCAACGTCAAGGCCCTGCGCAAGAATGTGACGGCGAAGTGCTACGGCGGCGACGTCACGCGGAAACGCAAGTTGCTGGAAAAGCAAAAGGCCGGTAAAAGACGTATGAAGCAGGTGGGCTCGGTCGAAATTCCGCAGGAAGCCTTTCTTGCCGTTCTGAAAGCCGAAAAGTAAACCGAGGGTTCCTTGAGCATCAATCTGGCACTGATTCTGACCTTACTCACAGCGTTCACAGGTATCGTGTACCTGCTCGACGTGTTCGTCTGGCATGACTCGAAACGCAGTAGCGAGGAGTCGCGAGGGGGCCGGCAAACCCTGGTGGAATACTCGCGGTCTTTTTTTCCGGTGTTGCTCATCGTGCTCGTCATTCGATCGTTCGTGTTCGAGCCCTTTCGAATTCCATCGGGTTCGATGATGCCGACTCTGCTGCAGGGCGACTTCATATTTGTCAAGAAATTCTCCTACGGTCTGCGCCTGCCCGTCACGGAGACCAAGATTCTCGAAACCGGCTCGCCGGAACGCGGCGACGTCGTCGTCTTCCGACTGCCCCAGAACCCGAGCATCAATTACATCAAGCGCGTCGTCGGCCTGCCCGGAGACACGATCCGGTACGAAGATCATCGCCTGACGATCAACGGTGAACGGATCGGGCTTGAACGCAGCCCGGACGCAACTCCGGCGGATCCGGTGTATGTCGAGAATCTCGACGGCCGCAAACACGAGATCCTGATTACAAATACCTACTCCGTCAAAGATGACGTCTACACAGTGCCGGAGAATCACTACTTCGTCATGGGCGACAACCGCGACAACAGCAAGGACAGCCGCTTCATCGATGCAATCCCGGAGTCGCATCTCGTTGGTGAAGCCGTGCGTGTCTGGATGCACATGGACGGCCTGAGCTGGCCACGCTGGGACAGGATCGGCACGAAGATCCAATAATGTGGTGCCAGTCACTGATTTGGCCGCTAGAATCGCGCTAGCCTTATGTAAATCGCGCGGATGCAGCGCAACGCATTTGTTTGACCAGAAATTGCGGAGATTGGGTAATGTGCGCCAGTTCACACATCAGGGACAGAAAAGGCTTGCGGCTCGCCAATGGCCGGTCGGCATTGCGGCGCGAGAGCGGCATGACGACCCTCGGGTTGGTCTTCCTCGTCGCCTTCGTGGGCCTGTTCGTGTTTGCCGGACTTCGCCTGACGCCCGTCTACCTCAATTACATGAAGGTCCTCGGTGTCATTAATGGCGTTCACGACGAATTCGACGGCGCCAACGCATCGCGCAGCGCGATTCGGAGTTCGATATCCCGCCGTTTCGACGTCGACAGCGTCGGCGAGATCACGGCACGGGACGTAACCGTGACCTCCGTGGATGGTGGTTTCGAGGTCCGCGCGAAGTACAACCACGTGGCGCCGTTCATCGCCAACGTCTCTTTTTCCGTGGAGTTTGACAAAGCGGTGGTGGTGCGGCGATAACAACAAGCCGTTGACTGCGGCAGGAGAAGTCGCGTCATGAGACGGCGCGACGATGCAGAGCGATTATTTTGGACAATGCCGAACGCTGGCTAAGCAAAACCCTGGGATACTCTTTCAGTGATGCACGCCTGCTGCGGCAGGCGCTGACGCACAGGAGCGCGCCCGGCGACAGCAACGAGCGCCTCGAATTTCTCGGTGACGCGGTCCTCGATATCGTGATTTCCGAGGCGCTGTTCCACACGCTGCCCGACGCCCCCGAGGGCGATCTGAGCCGTCTGCGCGCGGCCCTCGTGCGCGATACGTCGCTGGCGGACATCGCGGCCGAACTGGGCATCGGGGAACACCTGATCCTCGGCAGCGGTGAACGCAAGACGGGCGGGCACAGGCGCCAGTCCATACTGGCGGATGCGCTGGAAGCCCTGTTCGGTGCCGTGTATCTCGACAGCGATTTCGAAACGGCAGCGGCACTGATTCATCGCATTTTCGGCGATAAGCTCGGCGATCTCCCGCATGCCGACGACCTGCGAGATCCCAAGACCCGCCTCCAGGAGTGGCTGCAGGCGCGCGGCGCCGCGCCCCCGGACTACGAACTCGTTAACGTAACCGGCAAGGCTCACCAGCAGCAATTCGAGGTGCGCTGCCACGTACCGGAGCAGGAGCCGGCTCCCGGGGAGGGCCGGTCGCGGCGCAGCGCCGAGCAACGATCCGCCCGGCGCATGCTGGCGAGGCTGATCGCGGACCAGGGCGATGACTGAAGAGGTGTTTCGCTGCGGATTCGTTGCGGTCGTGGGGCGGCCGAACGTCGGCAAGTCGACGCTTATCAACGCGATGATGGGCAGGAAGGTGAGCATCGTCACCGCCAAACCACAAACGACCCGCCACCGCATACTCGCGGTCAGGACAGGCGAGAGCGAGCAGATCGTGTTCGTCGACACGCCCGGACTGCACCGCAACGCCGGACGTGCGATGAACCGGCTGATGAACCGGACGGCCGTCAGTGCGCTTGCCGATGCCGATCTTGCCCTGTTCGTCGTCGAGGCGACGCGCTGGACAGAGGAAGACGAGGACGTACTCGATCGAATCAAGACTGCGAAGGTTCCGTGCATCGCCCTGCTCAACAAGATCGATACGGTGCACCCGAAGCAACGCCTGCTGGCGGCTATCGATGAATTGTCGCGGCGCCATGATTTTGTCGAGATCATCCCGGTCTCGGCGCGCAAACGCGACAATCTCGATGTGCTCGCAACCAGTATTCGTCCCTGCCTGCCGGAATCGCCGCCGCTGTTCCCGGCCGAGATGCAAACCGATCGCAGCCCACAATTCCATGCGGCAGAAGTCATACGCGAAAAGCTGACGGTCCACCTGCGCGACGAATTGCCCTACGGTTTGACGGTGCAGGTCGAGCAGTACTCGCAGGGTCGCGACCGGCTCACGATTCACGCGATCATCTGGGTTGAGCGCGACAGCCAGAAAGGCATCGTCGTGGGCAAGGGTGGCCTGATGCTCAAGAAGATCGGCCAGGAAGCGCGCCTTGCGCTCGCAAAGCAGTTGCGTCAGCCCGTGCACCTCGAATTATGGGTCAAGGTCAAGGACAACTGGGCGGACAGCGAGCAGGATCTTCTGAACCTCGGCTACGAATCTCCGTAACGCGATGACGGCGACGCGTCGAGTTCAGCAACAGCCGGCATATATACTGCATCATCGGCCTTTTCGGGATACCAGCCAGTTGCTCGACGTGATCAGCCGTGAGCACGGCAAGGTCACGCTCGTGGCGCGCGGCAGCCGCTCGGCGAAATCGAAACTGCGCGGCATACTGCGGCCTTTCCAGCCGCTGCGCCTGTCATGGTTCTTGCGCTCCGACCTCGGCACGTTGACCGGGGCGGAGATAGACGCATCGCCGCTGCCGCTCAGCGGCGATGCGTTGCTGTCTGCCTACTATGTCAACGAGCTCGTGCTGAACTTCCTGCACCGGCACGACCCGCAGCCGGAGATATTCGATACTTATGCGCAGACCATTGCGGCGCTCGCGCAAAGCGGCGAACTCGCGGCCAATCTGCGGGTCTTCGAGATGGAGCTTTTGCGCTTGCTCGGCTATGCACTCAATCTCGAACACGATGCCAACCTGCACGCGCCGATCGAGGAACAGCGCAGTTACGAATACCGCGTCGAGCAGGGTCCGGTAAGCGTTACACGCAGCGAGGGACCGATGGTATTTGCGGGAGTGCGCCTGCTTGGCATCGCAGCTACACGGTTCGAAGACCCGGACGTACTGCGTGACGCCGGACGCCTGTTGCGCGAAGTGATCCGGCACCACCTGGACGGCAGGGAACTCAAGAGCCGCAAGGTGCTGCTGGACCTGCATCGCGCTAGAATGCCGAAAAACCTTCCCCCGGAAGAACGCTGAATGACGGACGCCAGACCTATCTATCTCGGCGTGAATATCGATCACGTCGCCACGCTGAGGCAGGCTCGCGGTACCCCGTATCCGCTGCCAGCTGATGCCGTAGTGATTGCCGAACGCGCCGGCGCGGACAGCATCACGGTGCATCTGCGCGAGGATCGGCGCCACATCCAGGACGCCGACCTGCCCGCGATAGACGCGGTTATGCAAACCCACATGAACCTGGAACTCGCGGTCACGGACGAGATGCTGGATATCGCGTGCGAGTTTGCGCCGAGCGATTGCTGCCTCGTGCCCGAGCGGCGCGAGGAGCTGACGACGGAAGGCGGTCTGGACGTGGCGGGGCAAATCGAGCGCGTCAAAGAGGCGTGTGCGCGGCTCGCGGACGCCGGCATCCGGGTTTCGCTATTCATCGATCCCGACGAAAAGCAACTCGAGGCGGCCGTCGCCTGCGGCGCTCCCGTCGTCGAGCTGCACACCGGGGCGTATGCCGAAGCCCAGGGTAAGCGGCGCGCGGCCGAGCTGCGGCGAGTCGCCGCCGCTGTCGAGTTTGGCGACCGCCTCGATCTCATAATTAATGCGGGCCATGGCCTCAATTACGACAATGTCGCCGAGATTGCCGCGATTCCGCAGATCGTCGAACTCAATATCGGGCATGCAATCATCTCTCGCGCCGTGTTCGATGGCCTGGCCGTGGCCGTGTCGGAGATGAAGCGGCTCATGACGGAGGCGCGCGGAGGGTGATCTTCGGAGTCGGTACGGACGTTGTCGAGTTGTCACGCATTCATGCCACTTATGATCGTTTCGGCGAGCATTTCGTGCGGCGCGTGCTGATGGAGCAGGAGCTCGAACTGTTCCGCAAGAGCAAATGGCCGGTTCGCTTCCTCGCCATGCGTTTCGCGGGCAAGGAAGCCACCGTGAAAGCAATGGGCACCGGTTTCGCACATGGCGTATGGTTACGGGATGTGGGCATCACCAATAACGAGTGGGGGCGGCCGCTCGTTATCTGGTCCGAGCGCGGCCGGCGAGTCTGCGATCGGCTCGGTATTGGCGACGGCCACGTCAGTCTTACGGATGACGCCGGCCTCGTCATTGCGTTCGCCGTAGTAGAGAAAGCCTGAGATGCATTGTTTTTCCTTCGATATCGAGACGATTCCGGACGTGGATTTCGGCCGCCGAATGTGGGGGCTCGAGGGTCTGCCCGACGATGACGTGGCAACCGCAATGACCTTCATGCGGCAGCAGCAGACCGGCAGCGACTTCCTGCCGCTGCATCAGCACCGTGTAGTGGCGATTTCCGTCGCGCTTCGCACCGGAGACAGTTTCAGGGTGTGGAGCCTGGGTGACGAGGAATCCGGCGAAGCGGAAATAGTCGGGCGTTTCTTCGACGGCATCGAGCGCTATGCGCCGGATCTCGTTTCCTGGAACGGCAGCGGCTTCGATCTTCCCGTGCTGCACTACCGCGCGCTCAGGCACGGCATACAGGCGCCACGCTACTGGGAGGTGGGTGACAGTGACCGGGAGTACAAGTGGAACAATTATCTGAGCCGCTTTCACTGGCGCCACGTCGACCTGATGGACGTTCTGGCGGGTTTCCAGCCGCGGGGGCGCGCAAGCCTCGACCAGGCGGCCGTATTACTGGGGTTTCCCGGCAAGCTCGGAATGAGCGGGGACAAGGTGTGGGACAAGTGGCTCGCCGGCGGTATTCGCGAGATTCGCGATTACTGCGAGACGGACGTTCTCAATACATGGCTGATCTACCTGCGCTTCGAATTCATGCGCGGCAATCTCGACTCGGTCGCACTGGAACGCGAATTCACGCTGGTTCGTGAAACGCTCGCGGGGACAGACGAGCCCCACCTCAAGGAATTTCTCGACGCCTGGCCCGAGAAGGGGTGAGCCGCGGCATGGCGCGGGGCAGGCGGCAGCCGGAAACGGCGACGATTACTTCCGTCACGCACGACGGGCGCGGCATTGCCGATACGAGCGGCAAGAAGGTCTTTGTCGCGGGGGCACTCAGCGGCGAAGAAGTGCAGTTCATGCGGCGCAAATCACGCCGCAAATTCGACGAAGCCGAGTTGCTCGAAGTCATCACTGCTTCAGCGGACCGCGTCGAGGCGCGATGCGCCGTATTCGGCCGTTGTGGCGGCTGCGCGCTTCAACATGTCAGTGCGGAACAGCAGCGCAGTATCAAGTTCGGCACCCTCAGAGACAACCTGGAGCGCATCGGCGGCGTGGAACCGGCGCGATGGCTGGCGCCCGTCACCGGCCCGGAATGGAATTACCGCCGCCGCGCCCGGCTTGCCGTCAAGGATGTCAGCGCCAAGGGCCGGGTCCTCGTGGGTTTTCGCGAACGGCACGCGCCATACATTACCGACATGCATCGCTGCGAAGTGCTTGCGCCGCCCGTCGACGAACTCATCGATCCGCTTAGCGACCTGATCGGCCGCCTGTCTATAAGGGCGCGCCTGCCGCAGGTCGAAGTCGCCGTGGCGGACAATGCTACCGCCCTCGTATTCCGCGTGCTCGACCCGCCGGCTGCCGGCGATCTCGACGAATTTCGCGGCTTTGCCGATGAGCACGGTGTGCGCGTTTACCTGCAGCCTGGCGGCATGGATTCGCTGTACCTGCTGCACCCCGGCGGCGAACAGGAGCCGCTTTATTACACGCTGCCCGAATTCGACGTGCGCATCGAGTTCGAGCCGATCGATTTCGTGCAGGTCAACGCCGTGATCAACCGCGCCATGGTCGGCAAAGCACTCGAATTGCTCGAGCCGGAACGCCAGGATCGCGTGCTGGATCTCTACTGCGGAATCGGCAATTTCTCGCTGCCGCTCGCGCGCGTGTGCGCCGAAGTGCTCGGCGTGGAGGGCGAGGCAACGCTCGTGCGCCGCGCTGCAGACAATGCGGCTGCCAATCTGCTCGAAAACGCGGAGTTTCGTCAGGCTGACCTGGCGGCCATCGACGGCACGGAAAGCTGGCTGCAGGAACCGTGGGACCGGCTGCTCCTTGACCCGGCCCGCAGCGGCGCGGCGGAGGTCGTAAACCGCATCGACCGGATCGATCCGGCCCGCATCGTCTACGTCTCGTGTCACCCCGGGACGCTTGCCCGCGATGCGGGTGTGCTGGTCAGCGAGGCAGGCTATACGCTCGAAGCAGCAGGCATCATCGATATGTTTCCGCACACCGCGCATGTCGAGTCGATTGCTGTTTTCGGGAAATAGTCAATAATGGTCCCGTAATTTGTCTTTCGGAGAGCGGCGTATGTCACTTGGACCGGTGATGCTCGACATCGATGGTCTCAGCCTGACGCCGGCTGATCGTGAACTGCTGCGCGAACCTGCTGTCGGCGGACTGATTCTCTTCAGTCGCAACTACGAGTCGCCGCAACAGCTCACGGAACTGGTGGACCAGGTGCGGGCGCTCAGGAGCCCGCCGCCGATCATTGCCGTGGACCACGAAGGCGGCCGGGTGCAGCGTTTCCGCGACGGTTTCACGGCGATCCCGCCGATGCGGGTCATCGGCCGCCAGTTCAGGGCGGACCCGAAAGGCGCGCTTGAACTCGCGAGACGGGCTGGCTGGCTGATCGCCGCGGAACTCCGCGCGTGCGGCATCGACCTGTGTTTTGCGCCCTGCGTGGATCTCGACTGGGGGGTGAGCGAGATCATCGGCGACCGGGCGTTCGACGCGAGGCCGGAAGTCGTGTGCGAACTCGCGGCCGAGTTTTCACGCGGACTGCGCAGCGCCGGGATGGCCGCCGTGGCAAAGCATTTCCCGGGTCACGGCGCTGTCGTGGCGGATTCGCACGAGCAACTGCCCGTGGATCGCCGCGATTACGGCGACCTGCTGGACGACATGCGGCCCTACGATAAGTTGATCGACAACGGGCTCATTGCGGGCGTCATGATGGCGCATATCGTCTACTCGCAGATGGACCCGCTGCCGGCCGGATTTGCGCCGTTCTGGATACAGCGCGAGCTTCGCTCGAGACTCGGATTCGATGGCGCCGTTCTGAGCGACGACCTGAGCATGAAGGCGACACGCAGGTATGGCACTATGCCCGAGCGGGCGCGACGGGCCCTGGACGCGGGCTGCGACATGATACTGGTCTGCAACGACCGAGATGCCGCGCAGGCGACGGTGCGTGCGCTGAGAGACTACTCGAATCCGCTGTCGCTGGTTCGGCTTGCGAGGCTGCACGGAACGGGGCACCTGATGCGGGAGTCTTTGCTCGCCAGCGATGAGTGGCACGATGCGCACGCCGAATTGTCGAAGTGGACCGAGCCGCCCGAACTTGAACTTGACGCCTGAATATGGAACCAGTGAACAGACGCATTCTCGAGCAAGTCCTTGCGGAATCCGCGGAACCCGTAGTGGTTGTGCGCGTCGATCACTCCGAATGGCCGGTCGCGTTCAGCAACCGCGCATTTGCCGCGATTGGCGCGGAAGAGGCGGACGGCAAGCCGTTTGCCGACGTCATCGAGCAGATGGTGGGCCGCGAGCTGGCGCTCGAGATCAGCGAAGCCGTGCGATCGAAACAGGAAACCAGCTTCCCCGTCGAGCGGGGAGGGCGCGAGTTTCTGCTCGTGCTCAAGCCGCTCTCATTGCCGGGGCAGGACGGGCCCGCCTTTTACGCGGCATTCTGGCGTAACGGATCCGGCAGCCTGTCGACCGCTGGCGCGGAGGTGCAGCACGCGCTGTTGAAGGCGAAGCGGCGCATCCACGACCTGTCGCGCGACGATCCGGTGACCGGGCTCCTTAACGAGCGCGCGTTTCGTGAAGTACTCGACCACGACTGGGCGGTTGCGGGCCGGGAGAAAAGCGCGCTCGCAGTCGTCGTGTTCTCGCTCGATGATTTCGACGCCTATGTCGACGTGTTCGGGCGGCATGCCGCCGATTCCTGCCTGCGCAGGGTCGGGCAGGCGATCCGGCGCTGCCTGAGGCGTGCAAGCGACGTCGTCGGGCGACTCGAGCGCGAACAGCTCGCCGTGCTGTCGCATGCGCCCGACGACCACGCGGTGCAGGATTTTGCCGCCAGGATATCGACCGCGGTGCGCGAACTCGGTCTGCACCACCCACGCTCAAGCGCCGGGCGCTTCGTCACCGTATCGTTTCACGTGGGGCTGGTCCAGGTTGCGGAGGAGTCACGCAGTGCCGGCAGGTTTCTCGACGATTTACTGGCCGACCTGTCCGGCTAGCCCGGGTTCGGCCTACTCGAACTCCGGTTCCTCAACTCGGGTTACTTTCGCAAGCACTCCGAATTTCGGGTGATCGAAGTAACGCAGGTCGCCATTCTTGAAAATGCGGTCTTCGAAAATCCGGAAACGAACGGGCGCAGACTGCAACTCGTCGTAGCCTGCGCCGCCGCGGCCGTCGCTGAAAACCGGTACGGAGTTGTCGATTGCGAACGGGTCGGCAAGTCCGGAGCGCTGCTCGAGGCTCAGGTCCACCACGAGGTGCAGGTATCGGCTCAGGTAGAGGTTGAACGTGCCTTCAAGGCCTTCGGCGGGCTCCGCGAGGGCCTGCAAGTCGATCGGCTGCGTTTGCTCCTCGGGCCTTGTTACCTGCGTCCATGCGAAATGCATCACCGGCCGGTAGACGTCCAGCCGATTCAGGCGGCTGGCGACGTCGGTCATGGTGAATTCATCTTCGGCGTTGAGAACGAATTCGGGCTCTCCCAGGTCAGGCAGCCGATCCTCGACAGCAACCCCGGCGTCGGTATCGCTGAAGACGAGTTCGCCTTCGGCAGGAACATCGTCGGGCCCGGGCGGCGGCACCTCCGGCAGGAACCGTTCCGTGCCCACGGATACGTCTTCGGCGTACTCGAAGATGATCACTTCGACCGTGTAGCGCGAGAACTCCGCTTCTTCGGGTTCGGCGATAGTCTGGGCAGCGGCTGCTGCCCACGCGAGTGTCATCACGATAGTTGTCGTTGCTCGTCGCATCATCATGCTTTCAACCTGCTGGCCCTCAGCTCGTCTGCCCGCCGTCCTGCTTCAGGGCCAGTTTGCCCATGAGGTCCTCGATCGCCCGGAAGCGCGCCGCGATATCCTGGAGATCGAGACGGAAGCTCAACCGGTGCGAGCCCTGGAGCCGGTAACAGCGGCTGTCATTTTGCACCAATTTTACGAGCGCGACAGGATCAATCCGGCTGTCATCGCCAAATAGCAGGTAGCCGCCCGCGTCGGCGGCGTCGATCTTCTCGATACCGAGCGCCGCAGCGCGCTGTTTCAATGCCGCGATGCGCATCAGGTTCTTCGTCGCATCCGGCAGCATGCCGAATCGATCGATGAGTTCCACCTGCAGTTCGCGCAGGTCGTCCGCCGTTTTCGTTCCCGATATGCGCTTGTAAAGAATGAGCCGCAAGTGCACGTCCGGTACATAGTCGTCGGGGAGCAGGGCAGCGACATGCAGGTTGATATCGACGCCGGTGTCGAGTGGCGCGTCCAGGTCCGGCTCACGGCCCGAGCGCAGCGACTCGACGGCGCGCCCCAGCAACTCGGTGTACAGCGAGAAGCCGATCTCCTGGATCTGGCCGCTTTGCTCGTCGCCGAGCAGCTCGCCGGCGCCCCGAATCTCCAGGTCGTGAGTCGCGAGCGTGAAACCGGAGCCGAGGTCTTCCAGTGAATCGATAGCCTCGAGGCGCTTGACGGCGTCGGCAGTCATCGCCGCTTTCGGCGGTGCAACCAGGTAGGCATAGGCGCGGTGGTGGGAGCGGCCGACCCGACCGCGCAGCTGATGAAGCTGTGCGAGGCCGAAGCGGTCGGCGCGGTTGATGATGATCGTGTTCGCGGTCGGCACGTCGATGCCGCTTTCGATGATGGTCGTGCACAGCAACACGTTGAACCGGCGGTGATAGAAGTCGAGCATGACCTGTTCGAGTTCGCGCTCCGGCATCTGGCCGTGACCGATGCGCAGGGCAGCTTCGGGCACGAGCGTCGTGAGCCGCTCGGCGATGCGCCCGATGTCCTCGACGCGGTTGTGCACGAAATAGACCTGGCCGCCGCGCTTGATCTCGCGCAGGCAGGCTTCGCGAATCACGACGTCGTTCCACTCGCCGACGAAGGTCTTGACGGAAAGTCGCTCGGCGGGCGGCGTCGTTATCAGCGACATGTCGCGAATGCCACCCATCGCCATGTTCAGCGTGCGCGGGATGGGCGTCGCGGTCAGCGTCAGCACGTCGATCTCGCTGCGCAGGGAGCGGATGGCTTCCTTGTGGCGCACGCCGAAGCGGTGTTCCTCGTCGATGATCACGAGCCCGATGTCCTTGAAGGACTTTGTATGCTGCAGCAGCCTGTGCGTGCCGATGACGACGTCGACCGCGCCGGACTGCATGCCCGCAACGATCTCGCTTACCTGTTTCGCCGACTGGAAGCGCGACAGGACTTCGACGCGGACCGGCCAGTCGGCAAAGCGGTCACGAAAATTCTGGCCGTGCTGCTGCGCAAGCAGCGTCGTTGGCACCAGCACGGCGACCTGTTTGCCGCCGTGCACTACGGCGAAGGTCGCGCGCAGCGCAACTTCGGTCTTGCCGAACCCGACGTCGCCGCAGACGATACGATCCATCGGTGCGTCGGAGGCGAGGTCTCCGAGTACCTCGTCGATCGTGCGCGCCTGGTCGTCTGTCGGCTCGAAGGGAAAACCGCTCTCGAACGCCCGGTAATCGGACTCCAGCCAGCGAAAGCGATGGCCTGCGCGTGCGGCGCGGCGTGCATAAATGTCGAGAAGCTCGGCCGCGGCGTCGCGGATCTTGCGGATCGCACGGCGGCGCGCCTTTTCCCACTGGTCGCTGCCGAGGCGATGCAGCGGCGCATTCTCGGGCGACGTGCCCGTGTATCGCGAGATCAGCTCCAGCGCATGCACCGGCACGTAGAGCTTGTCGCCCTCCGCGTACTCGAGATGCAGGAACTCGCCCTCGACGCCGCCCACGTCGAGCGTAATCAGCCCGATGTAGCGGCCGACGCCGTACTCGGCATGCACGACCGGCGAACCCGCCTCGAGATCGTCGAGCTGCCGGATGATCGCTTCCGGATCCCGTTCGGCACGGCGGCGCCGGCGCTGCGTGCGTACGCGGTCGCCGAAGAGCTGCTGCTCACTGATAATCGCGAGTCGCGCGTCGGGCAGCAGGACACCGTTTTCAAGCGGCGCAACCGCGACGCCGATGCGATGGCTATCGACCGCGAAATCCTGCCAGCCGCCGGCGCGGACGAGATCGAGGCCGCGGCCGGACAGGAGGTCGTAGACCTGCTCGCGCCGGCCGGCCGAGTCCGTGGTGAACAGCACGCGGCCGTCGAAGTTCTGCAGGAACTGAATGAGTGCCCCGGCGGGGTCCTCGTAGCGAGCCTCGATCTTGAGTGCCGGCGGCATGCGTGTGGGCAGGTTGCGGACGTGCGGAGCCTCGACAAGGGACTGCGCGGAATATCGGATGCTGCGATGGCGATCGAGCTGTGCCGTGACCGTATCGATCGCGGCAAACGTCTCCCCGGGGGAGAGAACCGGCCGCTCGGGGTCGAGGCTGCAGAGTTCATGCCGCTCTTCGATCTCGGCCCAGGCCCGCTCGAGCAGTCCGTCCAGTCCGTCGGGTCGGACCACGATGCAGTTGTCCGGCAGGTAATCCACGAGGCCGGCTGTCTGCTCGAAGAACAGCGGCAGGTAGTATTCGATGCCGCCGTGGGCGATGCCGTCGGATACGTCCCGGTACACGCGCGAACGGCTCGGTTGACCCTCGAATCGTTCGCGATAGCGCGAGCGGAACGCCCGGATTGCCTCATCGTCCAGCGGCACCTCGCGCGCCGGCAGCAGCTCGATCGAGTCCATGGTGTCGCCGGACAACTGTGATTCGGCGGAGAAATACCGCAGCGACTCGATCTCGTCGTCGAAAAAGTCGATGCGCACCGGCTGTGCCGAACCCATCGGGAATACGTCGATCAGCGAACCCCGCACCGCAAACTCGCCGTGCTCGGAAACCTGCGGTACGCGCAGGTAGCCGGCCGCCACGAGGGATGCCGTGAACTCGTCATGGGAAAGCCGCTGGCCCGTGCGGAGCGACAGCGAGCGGGCGGCGACGTAGTCGAGAGGCGGCAGGCGCTGCAGCAGCGCCGGTGCCGAAACGACGGTGACGCCGCGGCGCATCGAGGGCAGCTGCGACAGCACCGAGAGCCGCTGCGAAATGATGTCCTGGTGGGGCGAGAAGCTGTCCCAGGGCAGTGTCTCCCACTCGACGAAATGCAGCACCGGGAATTTGCCGCCGGAAAAGAAGCGCAGCTCGGCTTCCAACTGGTCGGCGTGACGCGGATCGTCGGCCAGCAGCAGCACGGGCACGTCGACCTGGCGGGCGAGCTCGGCGACCGCGAGCGGCGCGCTCGCCCCGACGAGGCTGCCCCAGCCGGAAAAGCGGCCGGACGCCAGTGGTGCGGCTATGAGGTAGGTGGTATCGGGCACGAGGGACGCAATGCGGAACTGGCCCGCGATTATAGTCGCGCTGCCAGCCTCTCACCACACGCCGTGATTTGGCATCGCGGGCGCACCGGCGCATTTCTCTCCCTCATGGCTCGCTTCGCTGTGCTTTACTTCGGTCGAAAAACGCGCCGGTGCGCCTTTCCCGTTTGTATATCCGGTAGGCGGGGCGGGCAGGGTGTTCTTCGACCGAAGTAAAGCGCAGCAAGCGAAGCGCAGCGAGCCATGAGGGAGAGGAATTCCCTGTCCGCCACGCCGGGTCAATGCTCGAAGCCGCGAAACGAAAACGCCCGGGACGTGCCCGGGCGTTGGTGTTCGTGGATCTGGCGGTCGGTCAGCGCTTGAGCACGGCGTGGATCACGCGGTCGTATTCGAAGTAGACCGTAAAATCGGGATACTCCCAGCTCGAGATCGGCGGATCGCCGACCGCTGCCTTCTTCGTTGCCGGGCTGCCGTATTTCGCCTCGACCTGTGCCTGGGTGGTGCCGCGCAAGGGGCGCGAACCATCCTCTCCCGCGCTGATGCCCGAGGTTTTGAGCGTATCCGCGCTTGCGCTTGCCATCAGGCCGAGTGCCAGGCCCAGTATTGTCAGTAACCGCAGCTTGTGCATGGTGCCTCTCCGAGTGCTTGCCGGGCCAATATAGCACCCGGTGGCGGGGCAAAAAACAGGATCGAGGTCCGGTTTGCGCTTCGTTTCGGGGGGAAACGCCGTTATTGAGAACTGTGTCACAATCCAGCACGCGCTGAAACGGCGTGAACCGGGGCGAGTTGATTGTGGTTTAATGCGTGGCGATGATTAATCCCGTCGAACTGTTTGTCGGGCTTCGCTACCTGCGCGCGAAGCGCCGGACCCGATTCGTTTCCTTCATAACACTGATATCGCTGATCGGTATCGCGCTCGGCGTTGCCGCACTGATCGTGATTCTCTCCGTGATGAACGGTTTCGAAGGCGAATTGCGCAGCCGGCTGCTGAGCATGTCGGCGCACGGTTTCGTGACGGGAAGCTCCGGCGTAACCAGTGACTGGCGGCAGCTCGTCGGGGAGGTCGAAGCCGAACAGGGCGTTGCCGCCGCGGCCCCTGTCGTCGAGCTCGAGGGAATGATCCAGTCCGGCCGGGACCTGCGCGCCGTCATCGTGCATGGCATCGATCCCGACTTCGAAGAGCGCCTCTCCGGTGGCGTAATGAATCTCGTCGAGGGTGACCTGTCGAGTCTCCAGGCAGGCAGCCGCGGCATCATCCTGGGGCGCGTGCTTGCCTACGATCTCGGTGTGCGCGTCGGCGACGGCGTGGTGCTCCTCATCCCGCGGCCGGTCGGCGACGGAACCATGGAACCCGTGCTCGAGCGCTTCGTCATGAGTGGCGTGTTCGAGGCCGGCCTGCAGGATCACGACAGCATTCTCGCCCTGGTCAACACCCGCGATGCGGCGGAAATCCTCGGTCTCGGTGACGAGGTTACGGCCGTTCGCTTCCGGGCGCACGACGTTATGGAGGCGCCGGCGATCAGCAAGCGGCTGACGCAGCGCCTCGAGGGCGTGACGGGCAGTGACTGGACCGTGGAGAATGCAAGTTACTTCCGCGCGATCAAGCTCGAAAAGATGATGATGTCTCTGATTCTCTCGCTGATTATCGGGGTCGCTGCGTTCAACATCGTTGCAAGCCTCGTCATGGTCGTCACGGACAAGACGAACGATATTGCGATACTGCGAACGCTCGGTATGGGCCCCAATGGCGTCGTGCGCGTGTTCTTCGTGCAGGGCGCGGTGATCGGCTGGGCCGGCGTGCTGGTCGGTGTGTTGCTCGGCATCGTTCTCGCCATAAACGTTCCCGTCGTCGTGCCGGTGCTCGAGCAGTTGTTCGGTTTTCAGATCATGCCGGGCGACGTCTATTACGTGACGCGCATTCCGTCGGAGCTCGAATGGGCGGACGTGACGGTTATATCGATCGCCGCGTTCCTGCTCACCTCGCTCGCCACGCTCTATCCTGCGCGGCGCGCGGCGCTGGTTAACCCGGCAGTCGCGCTGCGGTACGAGTAGCGATCATGGCTCAACGCTACGAAACATGGATAGGCAGCCGCTACGTGCGTGCGCGCAGCGCCAACAGCTTCGTATCGCTCATTTCCGCGATATCGATGCTCGGCATCGCGATCGCGGTTTCGGTGCTTATCATCGTGTTGTCGGTGGTCAACGGTTTCGAGCGGGAACTCAAGGATCGGCTGCTGGCAATGACCGCGCACGCGAGCATCGAGGGCGTCGAGGGTCAACTCGAGGGAGCGCAGGATCTGCAGGCGACCGCTGCGCGCAATCCTCGAGTCACCGCGTCGGCGCCCTATGTGAGCGGGCAGGCGCTGATGGTTTTCGGCGAACAGCTGAGCGGTGCGGAAATCCGGGGTATCGATCCGCCGCAGGAAGACGCCGTTTCGGGCGTGGCAGACCTGATGCTCGAAGGGGACCTGGCGAGCCTGGAGGCCGGCGATTTCAACGTCGTGCTCGGCGTGGAACTCGCCAAAGAGCTTCAGGTCGGGCTCGGCGACAAGGTCACCGTGACGCTGGCCGAGGGGATCGTTACGCCCGCCGGTGTCGTGCCCAGGACCAAGCGCTTCACGGTGAGCGGGATCTATCGCGTCGGCATGTACGAATTCGACCGCCGCCTCGCGTTCATCAACATCGGTGACGCCCAGAAGCTGTATCGCAAGGGAGACACCGTTACGGGCGTCAGGCTGTCGGTCACTGATATTTTCGATGCCAATGCGATCGTACGTGAAGTCGCACTCGACCATGGCGCGCTGGTGCTGATCAGCGACTGGACCCGGCGTCACGTGAATTTCTTTCGATCGATCCAGATCACCAAGTCGATACTGTTCGTCATCCTGTTGCTGGTCATCGCTGTCGCCGCTTTCAACATCGTATCCACACTCGTCATGGTCGTGAAGGAAAAGCAGGCGGATATCGCCATACTGCGCACGGTAGGGGCGCGGCCCGCGAGTATTCTCAGGATCTTCGTGACGCAGGGCAGCGTCATCGGTATCGTCGGCACGCTTGCGGGCGTCTTGTTCGGCGTCTTGCTTGCAATCAACCTGGAGACCGTGGTGACGCAACTCGAAGCGATATTCGGCATCAAGTTCCTCGCGGCAGACGTGTATTTCATCAGCGACCTGCCATCCGAATTGCGTCTGGCGGACGTCGCGAGGATTGCCATAATTGCACTGGTGCTGGCGCTGGGTTCCACACTGTACCCGGCGTGGATTGCCGCGAAGACCGCGCCGGCGGAGGCGCTGCGCTATGACTGACGTCGCGCGTAACGTTCTCGAGTGCCGCGGTGTCGTACGCCGTTTTCGCGAGGGTGACTCGGTGCTCGAGGTCCTCAGCGGCGTCGACCTGGAAGTGGCGGCGGCCGAGCGCGTCGCCATTATCGGCACGTCGGGTTCGGGCAAGACCACGCTCCTGCAGATCATGGGTGGGCTGGACGATCCCGACGAGGGCGTCGTGCTGGTCGACGGCGTTGCGATGCACGGCGGCGACGAAAAGGCGAAAGGCGACCTGCGCAATCGATATATCGGCTTCGTTTACCAGTTTCATCATCTGTTGCCCGAATTCACGGCCGAGGAAAACGTCGCGATGCCGCTGCTTATTCGTCGTGAGCCCAGGGCCGACGCGCTGGCCAAAGCTCGCGACCTGCTCAGCCGCGTCGGGCTCGGCGAACGCCTTACGCACAAGCCCGGCGAACTGTCGGGTGGCGAGCGGCAACGTGCAGCCGTGGCGCGCGCCCTCATCACGCGGCCGCAACTCGTGCTTGCCGATGAACCCACGGGCAATCTCGATGCGGGCAACGGCGAGCACGTGCTCAACCTCATGCTGGAACTCAACCGCGAGATGCGCACCAGTCTCGTGATCGTTACTCATGACCACTCGATCGCAAATCGCATGGACCGCGTGCTTGTCCTCGAGGACGGGCGGCTCGTCAAGAGAGACTAACGACCTGGCTCAGTTCTCGCGATCCTGGCGCTGCTTGCGCTTGCGGGTCTTGTACTGGCCGATCGAGCTGCGCCAGACCATGTCGAGCGTCACGTAGGCAAGCAACGCTGAGGCCGTTCCCAGCAGCAGGCATCCGAGCAGCATCGGCTGCCAGATGTTCACGAACGTGTGCGTGACCCATTCGACCGACATTTCAATCGCGAACGGTTGCAACGGCACGCCGAGCAGCCAGGCGCCGAGCCGGTAGGCGAAGAAGTACATAGGGCCCATCGTCAGCGGGTTGCTGATAAAGGTCGTGAGCGCCGCAATCGGAATATTCACCCGCAGGGCCAGCGCCGCGAAAGTGGCCCAGAGCGGGTGGCCCGGGAACGGCATGAATGCGAAGAATACGCCCAGTGCGACTGCCGGCACGACGGTCTTGCGGCGAATGCTCCACAGGCGATGGTCGTGCATGAGGTGGCTGAACGGCGCGAGGAACCATTTCTTGCCGTACTCGTGGCGTTTGAACGCGAATTTCCTGAAAAAGCGTCTTGGCATCCGAGTCTGAATCCGATTCTCTGACAGGAGGGCGATCCCTTTTCCATCGGCCGATGCGACGGCAACGCGATGACCAAATCCTGTTTGAGCCTGCTGGCAGGTGCTTACGCGCTGCACTTTACCAGCTTTACTTCCATTTACGTCCTATTACCGGTCGTTATGGTCGGCGCCGGAATCGCCTTTATCGCCGGTGGCCGCCTTGCGGCCGCCTGGTTCGTCGCCGGTTTCGCCCTGTTCACGCTGCACGCGCAACACGTCATCGGGCAGCGCTTGCCCCTGCCGTTCGAGGGCGACAGTATGTTGACGGTCCTGCAGGTTGTCGACTTCCCGCGCCGCAGGGGCGATACAATCAGCTTCGTTGCCCGGCCGGTCGGCGATCCCCGCATTCCACCGAGAGTACGTGTTAGCTGGTACGAGGCCGGGGAAAAACCCGAGCTCGGCGATGTCTGGCAGTTCGAGGTGCGGCTCCGCCGGCCGCGCGGGACCAGCAATCCCGGTGTTTTCGATTACGAAGCCTGGTTGTTCCGAGAGCGTATCGGGGCGACGGGCTATGTCGTCAACGGGCAGCGTAATCAGCGGCTGCAGCCGTCGACCGGCGGCCCGGTGAGCCGTTTGCGGCATCGTATCGTCGACCGGCTCGACTCGATCATCGAAGATGCGGATACGGCCGCGGTCGCCGCCGCGATTACCGTTGGCGCGCGGCACGGCATTACGGCGGAGCAATGGCTGCGCTATGCACACTCCGGGACGAGCCACCTGATGGCGATCTCCGGGCTGCATGTCGGCCTGGCCGCAACGGCCGCCTGGTTCCTCGCCGTGACGGTTTGTGCGGTCCTGCGTCTCGGCGGCAATCATCTGAAGATCGCCTGGCTAGGGTCGCTTATGGTGGCTGGCGGTTACGCCTGCCTGTCGGGTTTTGCCGTACCGGCGAGACGCGCAACCCTGATGCTGTTGTTGCTCGTGGTCACATTTCTGTGGTCCCGCGAACCGCGACCGTTTGCGATTCTCGCCGCGGCCTGTCTGCTGGTAACCGCACTCGATCCGCTGGCAACGCTCGCTCCGGGCTTTCAGCTGTCATTTGCGGCCGTTCTGCTGTTGCTCTGGTTCGCACGGCGTCACGCCATGGCAACGGCCCGGTCCCGGATCGCGCGCCTGTCCAATGGCGCCATACAGCTCGCCCGGGTGCAGGTATTCCTGTTGTTCGGTCTGCTGCCGCTGACGGTGACGAATTTCGGCCGCGTGTCGTTCGTCACGCCCGTGGTCAACTTTGTTGCAGTGCCGCTGTTCAGCGCTGTTACAGTGCCGTTTGCGCTCGCGGGCCTGGCGCTCGACGGCCCGCTGGCGAGCGCGGGCGATGCCGCCTTGCGCGTTACGGCTGCGAGTATCGACTTGCTGCAATGGCTTATCGACCGTGCGCTATCGATTCGCGGCGGCGCCGTGACGACGGCGACGATCGGCACGGTTGCCGGCTCTTGCCTGGTGTTGGTTCTTGCCTGGACCGTGCTGCCGCGCGGCTGGCCGGGGCGTCACGTCGCCTTGCTCGCGACGCTGGCGCTGGTTTCCGACCGCGTCGAGGGGCCGCCGGAGGCCTGCTTCGACGTGCGCATGCTCGATGTGGGGCAGGGCCTCGCAGTCGTCATACGCACGCGGCAACGAACCCTGTTGTACGACACGGGTGCCCTGTATCCGGGCGGCACCGACATGGCGACCCGCGTGGTGTTGCCGTACCTCTCGGGCCAGCGTATTACGCGCCTCGATCGGCTCGTCGTGTCACATTCCGACATCGACCACTCGGGCGGTGCCGCTCGCGTACTGGACACTATGGACGTATCGGAGGTACTGGCCGGCGAGCCGGATGCGCTGGCCGGCGGCACTGCTGTCGCATGCCGGCAAGGCCAGGCGTGGCGATGGGACCACGTCGCATTTCGCGTACTCCATCCGCCAGTGGACGGCCGGTACACCGACAACGACGCGTCCTGCGTCATCCTCGTCGAAGCGGGAGATGCGCGCCTGTTGTTGACCGGGGATATCGAATCGGGTGTTGAGCGTGTACTCGAACCGGGCGCCGTAGATATCGTCGTCGTGCCGCATCATGGCAGCGATACCTCGTCGAGTGCAGCCTTCGTCGAGTCTGTGTCTGCGCACACGGCGCTCGTGTCGGCCGGTTACCGGAACCGCTGGGGACTGCCGCGGATCGACGTCGTCCAGCGCTGGCGAGACGCCGGTGCGGCCGTGCTGGTGACGTCGTATGACGGTGCGATTGGAGCCAGGCTTTGCGACCGGGCCGGAATCGTGCAACTGTCTCGAAGTCGGCAGGATAGCCGCAGGATATGGCATGAGCCGCCGGGTCACTGAGCAGGGAGAATTTTCGATCCCGGCGCTGTATATTTCATTTTTGTTCCGAGTCCGGCTGTATGGTTGAAATCGTCAAATCCGGTGGCTGGCTGATGGCGCCGATCATTCTTTGCGCCATCATCGCCATGGGCATCATCCTGGAGCGTTTCTGGACGCTGCAGCAGAAGCGCGTGATTCCGGAAGACCTGACCAGCAAGGTATGGGGCTGGGTCAAGAAAGACCAGCTCGATCAGAAGCAGATCCAGAGCCTGCACCAGGGCTCGCCACTCGGGCAGATACTCGCAGCCGGGCTTATCAATCGTGACCGGGAGCGCGCCGTCATGAAGGACAGCATCGAGGATACCGGGCGCCATGTCGTCCACGAGCTGGAGCGCTACCTCGAGACGCTCGGCACGATCGCGGCCATCACCCCGCTGCTGGGACTGCTGGGCACGGTGATCGGCATGGTCAAGGTCTTCACGGCGATTACCACGCACGGCGTCGGCAATCCGACGGTGCTGGCCGGCGGCATCGCCGAGGCGCTGATCACGACCGCGGCCGGCCTGACCGTTGCGATCCCCGCCCTGATCGGCTATCGCTACTACCGCAACCGTGTCGACACACTGGTCGTCGATATGGAGAAGGAGGCCATCAAGCTGGTCGAAGCGCTGCACCGGCGGCAGCAGAAGGACGGCGAGTGAAACTCAGTGTGCGGCCGAAGACCCAGCCCGAGGTCAACCTGACTTCGCTGATCGACGTCGTATTGCTGCTGCTGATCTTCTTTATGGTATCCACGAGTTTCGTGAAGCAGTCGCAGATCCAGTTGCGTCTGCCCGAAGCCGACAGCCCCGCCATCGTCGAGGAGGTACCGGAACAGATCGACATCATGATCACCGAGGTAGGAACCTACTTCGTCAACGGGCGTGAACTGATCAATACCCGGCCCGAGACGATCCGCAATGCGCTGCAGAAGATATCCGGCGGCAATAACCAGTTGCCGCTCACGATCAGCGCGGACGCCAATGCCAGGCACCAGGATGTCGTTACGGCCATGGACGTCGCCGGCCGCCTCGGGTTCACGCAGATCAACATCGCTACCGTCAACGACACGGCCGACGACTAGGCCTGTTAAGACAATGAACGATGCCGCTGTAGCGCCTGAGACCACGCCAACTGATCGGGACACCGCCGTTATATACAGGCGCCTGTGGCGTTACGTTCTGCCGCACAAGGGTATCGGTGTCATCGCGGTGATCGGCATGGCCGCGACCGCGTTGATCGAGGCCGGTCTCGTGTACCTGCTGGAGCCGCTGATGGACGAGGCACTGGTGGCGAAGAACCTCGATACGGCCAGGTGGCTGCCGCTCGTGTTCATAGCGATTTTCATCGCCCGCGGCATAGCCGGCTTCGCGACGGAGGCGTCCCTCGGCTGGATTGGCCGCAGTGTCATCAGTTCTTTGCGCCGGGAGGTCTTCAACAAGTTTCTCACTCTGCCGGCGCGGTTTTTCGATGAACGCACCGCCGGGCCGCTGATGTCGCGGATGACCTATAACGTCGAGATGGTCGCGGAATCCGTAACCAGTGTCGTCACGATCGCCATTCGCGACGTATTGACGGTCATCGCGGCCTTCGGCGTGATGCTGATCCAGAGTCCCCGCCTGACCGTGTTCGTCGTCATTCTGTTCCCCGTTATTGCCGTTCTGATCAGGGTGCTCGGCATCGCGTTCCGACGCTACAGCAATCGCATCCAGGACTCGGTGGGTGAAGTCACGCAGGTGACGGAGGAGATCGTACGCGGCAACTGGGTGGTGAAAATGTTCGGCGGCTACCAGTACGAGCGCGACCGGCTGGCCGACGTCGACGAGAAGAACCGCAGGCAGAACCTCAAGCTGATTCGCGTGAGGTCGATGGGCGTCGCCGTTACGCAGACGATCTTCGGGTTCGGTGTTGCGCTTGTCATCTACATGGCCAGCCGCGAATCGCTCGAGGGCAATCTGACGGCCGGCCAGTTCATCTCGTTCTTCAGTGCGATGATGTTGATGTTGCAGCCGGTCCGCCGCATTACCAACGTCAATGCCACGCTGCAGCGCGGCGTCGCGGGCGCGCAGAGTCTCTTCATGATCATGGACGAACCTGACGAGGTCGACACGGGTTCCATCGAGAAGAACGATGTGCGCGGTGACATCGAATTCCGCAACGTCAGTTTCCACTATGGCGAGGATGACGGCCCGGTGTTGCACGACATCTCCGTTTCGGTAGATGCGGGGCAGACCCTCGCCATCGTCGGCCACTCGGGCAGCGGCAAATCCACGCTCGTGGGCTTGCTGCCGCGATTCTACGAAGTGAGCGACGGCGACATACTGCTGGATGGCATTTCGATACGGGATTACAAACTCGCCAACCTGCGTGACAATATCAGCCTGGTCAGCCAGGACGTCGTGCTGTTCAACGACACGATCGCCAACAACCTCGCCTATGGGGAATTGCGAGGCCATTCCCGCGATGAGTTGTTGCGGGCGGCCGAGGCGGCTCACGTGCTGGACTTCGCGAATGAAATGCCCAGGGGGCTGGATACCCGGGTTGGTGATCGTGGCGCATTGCTGTCCGGCGGCCAGAAGCAGCGTATCGCCATCGGCAGGGCCTTGCTGAAGGACACGCCGGTGCTGATCCTCGACGAGGCGACCTCGGCGCTGGATTCAAAGTCGGAACGGCACATCCAGGAAGGCCTCGCCGAACTCATGAAAGACCGCACGACCCTCGTCATCGCGCACCGGCTGTCGACGGTCGAGAACGCGGATCGCATTATCGTCCTCGATTCGGGCAGGATCGTGGAATCGGGGACGCATGCCCAATTGCTTGCCGCCAACGGCCATTACGCGGCGCTATACCGGATGCAGTTCAGCGAGCAATGATCCTGTTGCAATGAAAGACGCCGCATACAGCTGGATCCATCGCGCCTGGTACGACGGCCACGGCTGGTACCGCATACTGTTGCCGTTTTCGGGCGTCTACTGGTTGTTGTCGGCCTTGCGGCGGTCCCTGTATAGCGTCGGGCTGTTGCGCTCTCGCCGCGCGAAGGTTCCCGTCATCGTTATCGGGAATATCACCGCAGGCGGCACGGGCAAGACGCCAATAACCGTGTGGCTGGCCACTGCGCTGGCGGAGCATGGTTTTTCGCCGGGAATCGTGAGCCGCGGTTACGGCGGCAGCAAGTCGGGCATGTCGATGCGGGTCGATGCCCGCAGCGATCCGGCCGTGGTGGGCGACGAACCGGTCCTTATCGCGAGGCGGACCGGCTGCCCGGTGGTCGTGGATGCCAATCGGGGACGCGGCGCAGACATGCTCGTGCAGGACGGCGCCGACCTCGTCATCGCGGATGACGGCCTGCAGCACTACGCACTGGCACGGGATTACGAGATTTGTGTCGTCGACGGTGCCAGGGGGCTCGGCAACGGTGCATTGCTGCCTGCCGGGCCGCTGCGCGAGCCGGTCAGTCGCATCGGGGAGGTGGACCAGGTGCTGATCAACGGCCGCCTGCGCAAACGACAGGAGGCGCTGCCGACCGGGCTGCAGAATGCGATCGAATTCCGGCTCGCTGCAAACGAAGCCCGCAGGCTCAATGGTTCATTGAGCCGTCCGCTCGAACGCTTTGCCGGCACCACCGTGCATGCCGTGGCCGCGATCGGCAATCCCGACCGTTTTTTCGACATGCTGCGGGGACAGGGCATCCAGGTCATCGAGCATGCACATGCCGACCATGCGCGTTTGCTCCCCGGCGATCTCGACTTCGCTGATAATTTCGATATTCTGATGACGGAGAAGGACGCCGTGAAGTTCCCGCGCCAGGTATCTGACCGTTTCTGGTACGTGCCCGTAGATGTCGAGATCGATGCTGTCATCGCTGCGCCGTGGCTCGAGCAGATTGAATCGCGCATGCGCGATGAGCAACCACACAATGACTGATTTCGTCGTCGTTATTCCTGCGCGCTATGCGTCCACGCGTTTGCCCGGCAAGCCCTTGCGCGAGATCAACGGCAAGTTCATGATCGAGCACGTATACATGCGCGGGCGCGAGAGTGGCGCAAGAGACGTCGTGATCGCGACGGACGACGGACGTATCGGCGAGGCTGCCGAGAACTTCGGGGCCACCGTGTGCATGACGGGCGACCAGCATCGCTCCGGCACGGAGCGCATCGCCGAAGTGGCCGACCTCATGGACTGGCACGACCAAACCATTGTCATCAACCTGCAGGGCGACGAACCCGCGATGCCTCCGCAGTTGATCGACCAGTGTGCGGCGCTGCTGGATGAATCGTCGGCCGATATCGCCACGCTGGCGTCGCCGATACGGTCGGACGAAGATTTCGGCAACCCGAATGTCGTCAAGGTCATACTCGATGACAAGGGATTCGCGATCTATTTCAGCCGCGCGACGATTCCCTATCCGCGGGATCCGGCTAGGCTCGCGGATGCAAGAGCGGCGGCGCTGCATCATCACGGCATATACGCTTACCGCTGCGGCGTATTGCGCACGCTGGTGGCGTCGGAGCCGTCGGCGCTTGAACTCGCAGAGCACCTCGAACAATTGCGCGCGCTATCGCTCGGCATGACGATTCGCGTCGGCATTCCCGCCGTGCGCCCTGGCGCCGGGGTCGATACGGAAGACGATCTTGCCGCGGCGGCGCTCGAACTGGCGGCACGCTCATGAATCGCTTCAGCCAGGCCTGCCGCGAGATCTACTATGGCCTGTCGCCGCGGGCACTGCGCGCACAGTACCTGTTTCTCGCGTTCGACCTGCTGGTGATCAGCTATTTCGTGGTCACGACATTTCTGGAGCCCTACGACTGGATCATAACGGTCGATATCATCATCGGCGTCATCCTTGTCATCGATTTTCTTTGCAGGCTGGCGGCCCAGACGGACCGCGGCGCGTTTCTCGTCAAGCCGATGACCATTGTCGATTTCATCGTAATCGTTTCGCTGTTCGTGCCCGCACTGATCGGCAACTTCGCGTTCCTGCGCCTCGTTCGGTCCCTGCGCCTGTTGCGTTCCTACGTCGTTGCGCGCGAACTCCGCAGCCATTCCCGTTTCTTCGCCAAGAACGAAGAGGTGATCTTCAGCGCGCTCAACCTGCTGGTCTTCATTTTCCTCGTGACGGCAATCGTCTACGAGTTCCAGGTGCCGGTGAACGATTCGATCAATAACTACGTGGACGCACTGTATTTCACAATTACCACGCTGACGACGACAGGGTTCGGCGACGTGATACTGGTCGGTAGCACCGGGAGACTGCTGGCAGTGGTCATCATGATCGTCGGCGTTGCGCTGTTCCTGAGGCTGGTGCAGACAATTTTCCGGCCAAGCAAGGTGAAGTACGAATGCCCGGATTGCGGGCTGTCGCGCCACGAACTGGACGCCATCCACTGCAAGCACTGCGGTCGGCAGTTGCGGATCCGCACCGAGGGATTGCCCGGCTAGAGGGGGCTGGCGATTCCGATTGATCGCCCGTTCTGTCTAGGTATTGTCGAGAAAAAATCCCGACACTATACTGGGCGCGGCCCGGCACACTTGCGTGTGCCGGCCGCATCAGGCTCAGCAGGAGACGGCCATGTCCAAGAAATCCGATGACTCCCGGCTTTACGGCATCGGTGCCGTCGCCCGGCTGACGGGTCTTACAGATCACACGATTCGTGTATGGGAGCGCCGTTACGCGGCGGTAGTGGCCGACAGGGCGCCCAACGGCCGACGCCAGTACACCGAGGCGCACGTGCAGAAGCTCGGGCTGCTCAAGGTGCTTACAGACCATGGTGTCTCGATCAGCCGCGTCGCCGCCGATTCGATCGATGAACTCAGGCAGCGTGTCGACAGCCTGCGCGATCTCGCAGCCGATGCCGGGTCCGCCACCTTACGTGCCGCGGTGCTCGGCGACTTTCTGCCGCGCCAGTTGCTCGAGCACGAGGGTGGCACGGCGCCGCTCGAGATCTGTATTGCGGACAGCAGTCGCGAGCGATTCTCCGCGGACCTGCGCCAACAAACGGTCGACGTCGTGGTGCTCGAAAGGCCCGTGCTCGATGCCGAAACACTGGCCGAGATGCAGCGGCACCTTGCAGACAGCGGCAGCGCGCACGGTGTTATCGTCTACTCGTTCGGACGCACCCGGGATATCGAAGCGGCGGCAAAGAAGGGCATTGTCGTGCTGCGCGCGCCGGTCGGCTGTGACGAACTGTGCGACGCGGCATCGCGTTCGGCGAAACCGGGGAAGAGGATGGCCTTGGACTCACGTCCGCCGGACGACGCACCGACGGCCTGGGAGTTTGCAGGGCCGGTTACTCCACGGCGTTTCAGCCCGCATCAACTGGCGAACCTGACATCCGTGCAGAACGACATCGAGTGCGAGTGCCCGAAACATCTCGCGCAACTGGTATCGGATCTCAGCGCATTCGAGATCTATAGCGATCGATGCGCGAACCGGGACGATGAGGACGCCGCCCTGCATCGTTACCTGCACCGAACGACCGCGGCGGCGCGCGCGCTCGT
>Ga0209536_100001554_pt1 | contig 37837 bp, 48 predicted proteins | sample DeeMarSeWOR28_12_FD_187461 | JGI IMG/M metagenome (GOLD analysis project Ga0209536, IMG submission 187461) | Marine sediment microbial communities from White Oak River estuary, North Carolina - WOR-2-8_12 (SPAdes) (version 2) | ecosystem: Environmental > Aquatic > Marine > Intertidal zone >... | reverse complement strand
CGTTCTGTGGCGAGTGCACCAAGGGTGTCGTGGCTGCCACCCTGGGGTACAACTACACGGGCGTGGACATACGGAAGGAGCAGGTGCTGGCCAACGAGGAGCAGGCGCGCAAGGTGGGATGCAGCCCAGGCTACATCTGCGGTGACGCTGCCCAGCTGAACACCCTGCTGCCTGCGGGTGCTAGGTACGACCTGATCCTCACCAGCCCGCCATACTACGACCTGGAGATCTACAGCGCCGACGACAAGGACGGCAGCGCGTTCGCCACCTACGAGGGCTTCCTTGACTGGTACGTGGACGTGTTCTGGCAGGCAGTGGAGCGCCTGCGCGACGACAGGTTCCTGGTGGTCAAGGTGGGCGACGTGCGCGACAACCGCGGCGCGTACCGTGGCCTGGTCGCTGACACCATTGAGCGGTTCACGCGGGACATGCCGCTGATCCTCTACAACGACGCAGTGCTGGTGACACCCATTGGCAGTCTGCCCATACGCACGGGCGGTCACTTCGCCAGGGGCAGGAAGCTGGGCAAGGCGCACCAGAACGTGCTTGCCTTCTACAAGGGTGACCCCAGCAACATCGCCAAGGTCTACCCGGAGGACGTGGAGCATGGCGAACCCTCGCCTGCAGCTGGTACTGCCTGAGAAGGGCATCCGTGCCCTGGTGATCCGCAGCCATGTGGCCACCGTGGGGCACTACCGCGGGGTGGTCTGCTTCACGTGCGGCAACGCAGCCGACGCCCTGCGCAGGGTGGGGCAGCAGGTGCTGGAGTGCGGGCCACGTGGTGACCTGGTGCCCACCCGCTGGTGGACCCCTGCGGAGATCGCATGCAGCTGGCCTGGCTGGTTCGACGCCACCCCTGGCCACCTGCCCATGCAGCTGATGTGCGAGGTGGCTGACGGGCTGCGCGAGCACGTGCGCAACACCATGGGCGACCTGGAGGTGGGCACGGAGTACGTGGTGCCAACGGGCAGCGGTGAGACAGTGTGCTGCCTGGCACTGGCGTTCCCACTGGTGCGCTTCGTTGCCAGGTACGACGACACCGACATTGCCACCACCTACCACCCGCAGGCCACCCTCAACACCCTGGTGGCCCGCCTGGTGCGGGTGGAGCATGCGGTGCGGGCTGGGAGGTAGCGGTGGGCATCAGGCTGGAGTGGGTGGACTGGCAGCCCGGACCCATCACCAGCCTGCTGGGGCGGCTGTTCGAGCACGTCAGCGACCAACCACTACCGCCTAACCTGCCCGCCCTGCCGCCTGGGCTGCGCCCCTACGTTGACCTGCTGTACCGCTCTGCCCAGTACACCTGGACCAACCGTCCGCAGCCACAGGGGCTGCACGTGGCCGACAACGGCACCGCGGTGGTGGGCTTCAGCGCAGGCAAGGACAGCACAGGTGCCGCGCTCAAGTTCAGGGCGCAAGGCAAGGAGGTGCACCTGGTGCACGTGCGTGGGCTGAACCGCAGCCACCCGCACGAGTACAAGGCAGCCGTGGACATTGCCAACCACCTGGGCATGCCACTGCAGGTGGTCACTGTGCGCCAGCACGGCAGCACCCCGTACCGCGAGTCCATCATGAAGAACCAGCTGATCCTGGGCATCACCATGGACGTGGGGCTGCGCCTGGGCGCTGGGGCTGTGCACTATGCGGGCGGCAACGTGGCCACCGACAACGCGGACCTGCTGGTGTACGAGGCCAGCTACAGCGACAGCCAGGAACTGTACACGGCACTGGTGCCATGGCTGCTGGACACCGTGGCTGGGGCGCAGGTGTACCAGGACTGGATGTCGTGCAACACCGAGAGCTTCCTGCTGATCGACCAGCACGCGCCCACCGTGCTGCCACTGGTGCTGTCCTGCATGATGCCCGTGCGGTACAAACCGCCCCTCCGCAGGCGGTACCAGGACAGGTTCGGGGTCAAGCTCATGCCAGGGCGCTGTGGCCACTGCTGGAAATGCGGGCAGGAGTACATGCACCAGGTGCTGCTGGGGCACGCAGAGGCCAGCCGCGCCATGGTGCAGCACGCGCTGCGGGCAGTGCGCAAGGACGCCGCAGTGATCTGGCAACCGCAGCACCAGCCAGAGACACCAGAGGAGGTCATGCGGCTGGTGATCGAGGACAGGTGGCTGGACTACCGACCGCTGCTGGAGCACTGCACCGTGTACCCCTGTGCGCCACCACGGGGGCGGGTGCGAGGTGGGTATATTCATGGCCAGTAAATCAGGCAGGGGCAAGGGTGAGGCCAAGACCAGCACGCGGATGGTCGAGGCCAAGCACAGGCAGCAGCAGGCGCTGGCACTGCGCAGGGCAGGTGCCACCTTCGCTGACATTGCCGACGCCCTGGGGTACGCGAACCCCAGCTGTGCGTACAAGGCGGTCACCACGGCACTGGCCGAGCTACCAGTGGCCGACGCCGACGCGCTGCGCCAGCTGGAAGCGGACCGCCTGGACGAGATGCAGGTGCAGGTGTACCGCAGGGCGCTCAACGGCGACCCAGCTGCCATTGACCAGGTGCTGCGCATCATGCACCGCAGGGCACGGCTGCTGGGGCTGGACATGCCAGCACGCCTGGAGAGCCACCACAGGGAGGAGCGGGTGCAGGTGTTCACGCTGCAGATGGGCAGCAGGGTGATGCCTACCCAGGCCAACGACCCGGAGCACGTGGCCGCGCTGCCCAGCGGCAAGGAGGACAGCAGGCGCAAGGTGTGGCGCGACCAGCAGGGCGAGGAGCACGATGGCGAACCACCGAACTAGGTGGCGCAGGTCACACTGCGGCACTGTGCACACTATGGACACTGGTGTGGGCTGCCCCCACTGTGAATGAAGGATGGACGAGTGCAGGTTCAGACACCCGCAGCTGTACGCCAAGCAAGAGGCGGCAATCTTCGACCCTGCCCGCATTGTCAACATCGAGGCCAGCACCAAGAGCGGCAAGACGGTGGGGTGCATGGCCTGGCTGTTGGAGCACGCCTGGTGCGGGCCACGGTGGGCGAACTGGTGGTGGATTGCCCCGTACTACGCCCAGGCCAAGATTGCCTTCCGCAGGTACAAGGCGCAGATAACAGACCCCGACACCTACACCAGCAACGACAGCGAACTGTTCCTCACGCTGCGGGCCAACGGTGCCGTGCTGTGGTTCAAGTCAGCGGAGAAGCCCGACAGCCTGTACGGCGAGGACGTGTACGGTGCGGTCATAGACGAGGCCACCAGGTGCAGGGAGGAAGCGTGGCACGCGGTGCGCAGTACCTTGACCGCCACCCGTGGGCCAGTGCGGATCATCGGCAACGTCAAGGGGCGCAAGAACTGGGCGTACCGCCTGGCGCGCAGGGCAGAGGAGGGTGCGCCTGGCATGGCGTACCACAAGATAACAGCCTGGGATGCGGTGGACGCTGGGGTGCTGGCTGCGGACGAGATCGAGGCCGCGGCACGCGACCTGCCCGAGGACGTGTTCCGGGAACTGTACCTGGCAGAGCCTACGGACGACGGTGCCAACCCGTTCGGCCTGGCTGCCATCGCGAACTGCGTGGTGCCTGGCCTGGCCGACGCCCAGCCTGTGGTGTGGGGCTGGGACCTGGCACGGAAGCAGGACTGGACCGTGGGCGTGGGGCTGGACGCCCTGAAGCGGGTGTGCGGGTACACGCGGTTCCAGCGCCCATGGCCCGAGACCATCGACGCCATACGCGCCACCACTGGCGACACCTTCGCACTGGTGGACAGCACTGGGGTGGGCGACGCGGTGCTGGGCGAACTGCAGAAGGGTGCCAGCAACTACGAGGGGTATCAGTTCACCGAGCGGTCGAAGCAGGCGCTGATGGAGGGGCTGGCGGTAGACGTGCAGCGTGGCGAGGTGTACATCCCGGACAACGAGGTGCGCCTGGAGTTGGAGCAGTTCGAGTACGAGTACACCAGGCGCGGGGTGCGGTACAGCGCGCCCGAGGGGCTGCACGACGACTGCGTGTGCGCCCTGGCACTGGCACGGCACGCCCACGAGAACTGCCACTGGCAACCAGTGGACCTATGGTGAGGGGGTAGGCATGGCTGCAGGCGACGTGTACGTGTTCAACGAGTTCGCGCTGGACTGCGGCAAGGCAGTGCACGACCTGACAGCGGACACCCTGCGGCTGGGCATCGTGGACAACACGATCACGCCAGCGGTGGACGACACCAGCCCCACCTGGGGCGACTACAGCGCCAACGAGGTCAGCGGCACGAACTACACGGCTGGGGGTATGACCCTGTCGGGTGTCACCTGGACCCTGGTTGGTGGGGTGCCCACCCTGGACTTCACCAACGTGACCATCAGCTACAGCGCCAGCGGGTTCAACGACGGGTACTGGGGCATCCTGTACAACGACGACGCAGCCAGCGACCAGGCCATCCTGGCCGTGGACCTGGGCGGGCCAGTGGGCAACGACGTGGAGGACCTGCTCATCAACGTGCACGCCACAGCCATGCTGCAGATGCCACGGGCAGCGAGCGTGTCATGACCTACGTGGTGGCGCGCTGTGCTGAGGGGAGGGCAGGCTAGTGGCCACGCCAACCCTGGGCGGCACCCCCACCTTCATCCACTACTGTGAGACGGACGACTGGACCTCCAGCGACGGCACCGATGCCGAGATCAAGAAGGAGGGCACCTACAGCATCGCGTGGGTGGCACGCGGCAGCACCAGCGACACCACGCAGTGGGACCGCGGCAGCGGAATCGACCTCACCGGCCAGCACTTCAGAATCTGGATCAACCACGCCGCCATCCCGTACCTCGATCCTGAGTCTGGCGGTGGCTTCCAGGTGGGGCTGTCCAGCGACAACACGAACTGGGCATGGTGGACGCTGTTCGGCAGCGACACCTACGAGGGCGGCTGGTTCAACGGCATCATCGACTGCGACAGCACGCCCACCAGCGGCAGCTACACCAAGACCAGCGTCAGGTACTACCGCCTGCTAGTCAACACCAGTGGCCTGGCAGCGAACAAGGTCAACACCTGGTACGACTACCTCCGCTACGGCGACGGGTACTACGCCACGGGCGGCACCAGCGGTGACGAGATCGACCTGGCTGGCATCCTGGCGCAGGACATTGCCAACGGGTACGGCATGCTGCTGACCTACGAGGGCATCTACTTCGCCTACGGCAAGCTCACCATCGGCAACGGTGCCACCACCACCTGGTTCGAGATGCTGAACGAGGTGCTGGTGTTCACGGACAGCCCAGTGGCCAGCACCCTGTACGAGGTGGTGGGCGCTGGCAGCGGCTGCCGCATCAACATCAACAACAGCGTGCTGCGGGCAGCGGGCAGTGCCAGCTTCGGGTTCGACATGTCCGACACCAACCTGCTGGTCTGCACCATCACCTCCATGCTGCTGGGCACCAACGGTGGGGCAGTGGCGTTCAAGTCAGGGCAGACCGTCACAGGCAACACCTTCGACGGCTGCGGCACCATCACTGCTGGTGGCGCGGACCTGACTGGTAGCGTGGTGAAGGGGTACGAGGGCACAGCGGACAGTGGGGCGCTGCTGTGGAACGTGGGCACGGACCCTGACGGGTACCTGGACGACATGGTGTTCACCAAGGGTACGGCCAGCACCCACGCCATCTACTTCGGCACCAGCGCACCCACCAGCATCACCCTGCGCGGCATCACCTTCAGCGGGTACAACGCCAGCGACGGCCAGACCGACAGCACGTTCTACGTGGCAGCACCCAGCGGCACCGTCACCATCAGCCTGGTGGGGTGCAGCGGCAACGCCACGTACAAGAGCGCGGGTGCCACCGTAACGGTGTCCAGCGACGTGACCATGCAGGTGACCGTCAAGGACCAGGACGGTGTGGCTGTGGTGGGCGCGCAGGTTGCCGTGTACCGCGAGAGCGACGACACTGAACTGATGAACGAGGACACGGTGGCAGGTGGTGTGGCCAGCGAATCCACGAACTACCCAGGCAGCGACTTCGCTGTGTACATCCGGGTGCGCAAGTCCAGCACGGGTGACACCAGGTACGTGCCTGCGGTGGCGGGCGGCACCGTAACGTCAACGGGCATGAACGTGACCATAACGCTACGTGAGGAGGGCGTGACATGAGCGGCACCATACTGAGCGGTGACTTCACGGTGTACCACAAGGCAGAGAACAGGCAGATGCGCCTGCAGTGGTCTGGTGGCACCACCGAGGCCGACACCCGTACCGTGAAGGAGTTGTACCTGGCACTGCAGGACTACTTCGATGAGCCTGCGCGCATGGTGGAAGGCGAACCCATGTCGGCGCAGACGCCCACGGACTACACGGTGGGGCTGATCGACAACTACGAGACCGACCCGTGGTTCATCGACCAGACCAGCGTGGAGCACCTGGAAACGGGTGCGATCACCACGCGCCTGTGGAAGCGCACCGAGGGCAGCAACACGGGCATCATCCGGGTGCCGTGCAACAACACCAACATCGTGGCGGGCGACATAGGGCAGGACATCACTGGCGACGCCGACAGCGACAGCGGCACGCTGCTGGACGTGCGCGGCACTGGTGCTGGCAGCGAGTTGTGGATACGCCCTGACGACGACACCAGCGCCAACAGCTTCGACAACGCCAGCCAGGGGCTGACGTGCAACACGCACACGGCCACGCAGTCGGGCGCGCCAGAGACTGGCGAGAGCCTGTGGGCTGGTGTGTTCACCCAGGGCAACCTGGAGCCGCTGACCCACATCTACGTGTACCAGGACGGTGCCCGCCTGACGGAGTACAAGGACGCCAGCCCAGTGGAGGACTGGTGGGAGGACGGGCACATTGACAAGCTCTACCTGGTGCAGGTGGTGGACGGGCTGATCGACGAGGGGTACGTGACGGTGCTGGCGCGCCAGTTCACCACCAGCTACGCCTACTGGATCGTGGACCTGTCAGCAGGTGGCCGCAACGCGGTGCCCGTGACCACTGGCCCGGACATCAACAACACCGCGGGGTACAGGATCATCACCACGGGTGCCTGGGCGGTCAGCACCTACCAGGTGGGCGAGGAGATCGTGGGCACCACCAGCCTGGCCAGGGGCGTGGTGACGGCAGCGGTGCTGGACACCAGCATCACGTACTACCTCATCGGTGAAAGCATCACGGTGGACTTCCAGTCGGGCGAGGTGATCACAGGCCAGGCCAGTGGCACCACCAGCACCAGCAGCGGTGCGCCAGCCGACACTGGGGTGGCGCTGCTCAGTGGCCTGTCCATCACCCACGCTGCGGACAACACCTTCGACATCGACGAGAACGGCACCAACGAGTACTTCAGCATCGTGATCGACTGCAGCGACGAGGGTGTGGCCGACGCCTACAGGTGGACGCAGTACATCCTGCGCCGCGGGCAGACGGGCACCACCAACACGGACGGCGTCCCAGCCGAGGCGTACCTGGGCACCGACTACCTGGTCACCTACACCACCATCACAGGTGGCATCAGCGAGGGGCAGGTGGTGACCCAGGTGACCAGCGGTGCCACGGCCACGGTGGTGGCGCACCACACCACGCCCAAGATCCTGGTCCTGCGCAACAGCCGCGGCACGTTCAACGACGTGAACAACATCGAGTACGACGGCAGCAACTACGTGACCGGACCCACCTGCACCATCGTGACGCCCATCGCTGCCGCACCGTTCGGTACCTTTGCTGGTGGCAGCTGGTACTGCGCGCCTGGCGTGGTGCTGGACAACGTGCCCACCGCGGACACGAACAAGTGGAGCACCTACGACGACGAGCAGAACCCCATTGCGCGCCCGCAGAAGGTCAGCATCACCATCACCAACACCAGGGTGGGCGACTGGCTGGCGCTGTGGCGGCTGGCCACCGCGGGTGGCGACATTGAGACCGACGAGTACACGGTGGACAGCGGGCAGGGCGCGGCACCCACTGGCACGCTGAAGGTGGACCCAGCGATCACCAGCGACACCCCCACCACGGGCAGGGTGGTGGTGCGCGACGTGAGCACTGGCCTGGAGTACGTGCACAGGTACACCAGCTGGGCCACCGACGAGTTCACCCTGTTCGGTGCGGCCAGTACCACCATGGAGGCGGGCAGCGACGAGGACACCATTGTGGACACGGGTGCGTTCGCCAGCGCGGAGGTGGGCGACATCGTGCACAACACCAGCCGCGGCAACGCGGTGGCGTACATCACCGAGGTGGTGAGCGCCAACGAGGTGAGCATTGCCCCAGCCATCACCAACCAGACCAACGGCGACAGCTACGTGCTGGGGTACACCGTAACGGGCATCACCCTCACCACCAGCGACAACGTGTACGTCCCGTTCCTGCTGGTGTACGAGGACACTGGCACCGACGCCAGCCCAGGCAGCGAGGACACAGAGATCACCTACAGCGCACCCATCCCAGTGCTGCTGCGGGCGCGCAACGCGGTCACGGGTGGCAGCTACAAGATCAAACCGTTCGCCACCGAACTATCCATTGGCGCAGCTGGGCTGACCCAGGCTGTGATCCGCAACCCGGAGACAATCTCATGAGCCCACGACGCACCACGTACGACATGGTGGAGGCCAAGGCGGTCAAGCTCAGGCAGGCTGGGCACGACGTGCAGCTGTACTTCAACGCCCAGGGGCACGTCCACGTGCACCACAACGGCGAGCAGGTGCTGGTGGACAAGGGGCGCGACTACAGGGTGGCGTACGCCTGCCTGGAGCAGGTTGGTGACAGTGCGCCAACCCTGCAGCCCAACCCCAACCTGTCCGACAAGGACGTGCGCCGCGGCAAGGCAAAGACCACCAGGCGCAAGACGGGCGGCACCAGGAAGGGGCAGGCAGGTGCCTGACGACGACGGGTACACGGTGGAGGACCTGCAGCGGTGGGTGGACAGGGCACGGGCCAACATCGCCACCCTGCAGGAGGGCATTGAAGCGGAGCAGCGCAGCATTGCCTGGGCAGAGGGCATCATTGCCGACCTGAAGCAGCGCCAGGAGGCGGCAGGTGACGGTACGGAGTGACGTGACCATTGACTGGACAACCAGCCCGCGCATCATCACGGTGGCTGCGCCCAGCACTGCCATCACGGTGCAGGACCTGTCGGACACCATACGGGCGCTGGAAGGGAACAGGGTGGTGGCCATGAGCCGCCCGTACGTGCTGGACAACGAGGGCAAGTTCGACCTGGGCACGAAGCTGACAGGCATCAGCCTGCGGCTGGTGAACGCGAAGCTGGCGTTCGAGGCCAGGCCAGGACCAACGTGGGCAGAGTGCACGGTCACGGGTGGCAACCTGGCAGCGGTGAACGACCTGGGGGCTGCAGTGTGGCCCATCTACTTCACGGACTACACCAGCGTGACCTTCGAGAGCGACGTGTCCGCTGCGCTGATCAGCGGCACGGGTGGTGCGCTGACACCAGCCCAGGAACAGCAGCTGGCCGACGCAGCTGACGACGCCAAGGCAGCCAGGCAGGCGGCACTGAACCGTGCGGTCATCAGCCTGGACGACCTGACCGTTACGATCTACGACGACGACCTGGTGACGCCGCTGTACGTGTTCGACATCAGCGCGGACAAACGACAGCGCACACCAGCATGAGGAGGGCAGCATGTACTACGCACTGGCAGCCATCGGTGGGTTGGTGGTGGGGGCAGCCGCCATGTGGTACCTGGCGCGCAAGAACGCAGGGCAGGGCGACCCCCAGCCGCCCCCGGACCCCCAGCCGTGCCCGGAGCTACAGAGCGCGGTGGAGACACTGCACCAGGTGCTGTTCGCTCCGTACGGCACCATCGTCACACCATTGTTCAATGACGTGTGGCGGGCAGCTGGGCTGGAGCAGAAGGGCGTGCCTGACATTCGTGGCGGGCGCACGTAGGTGGACATCTACCCTGACTGGCTGGGGCAGACAGGTGGTGCTGGCACCCCGTACCCCGTGCTGGTCCAGGGGCTGGAGCTAACAGTGGAGACGGAGCAGCTACAGCTGGTGATGCAGGACGCTGGCCTGGTGTTGGCCATGGCCAGTGGTGCGCCCACCTTGACCCTGGTGCCCAGCGACACGGTGCTGGTGGTGGCCACTGCTGCGGACCTGGAACTGGAGGTGGATGGTGCCTGACATCATTCGGTACCGCGGTGACACCACACCCATCCGTGCAACGGTGTCGCAGGCTGACGGCAACAGCTACGACCTGGAGGACTGCACGCTGGTGCTGACGGTGGCCACCCACGAGAACCCGCCTGCCCTGTTCAGCGTGCTGCGCAACAGCGGCACCCTGGGGGCTGGTACCGACACGGACACGGCAGCGGACACTGGTGGCTTCGTTGACGTGGTGGTTGGCGACCTGTTCTACAACGTGACCCGCAGCGCGTTCGCACACGTGGCCGTGGCAACCAGCGACGACGAGGTGGAGCTTGACCGTGCGATCACCAACCAGGTGTCGGGCGACAGCTACCAGGTGGGCGACGGTGCGCTGCTGTACCAGGTGGTGGCCACGCTGACCCAGCCAGGCGACGGCGAGGCCGAGTTCGCGTTCACCGACTACGAGGCTGACCACGTGGGCACCTACTGGTACGACGTGCAGCTGACCGACGCTGCTGGCACTGTGTACACCCTAGCGAAGGGGCGGCTGCTGTACCGCCAGGACATCACGAAATGAGGTGGCGGGCATGGGCATGATGACACGGCTGGCCAGCGCCCTGGGGTTGAAGCAGACCATGGCAGGTGCCCCCGAGGCAGAGCAGATCATGGCGGCACTCTTGCCCAGCGACGTGCGCCTGGCACCAGAGCGTGGGGTGCAGGGCATGCTGGACGCCTACAGCCGCAGCCCGTGGGTGCGTGCGGTGAGCAGCAAGGTGGCGCAGGCAGTGGGCAGCGTGCAGTGGCAGCTATACGCCACCCGCAGCGAGGTGACGCGCAGGTACCTGCGGTCGGCGGCACTGCAGGCGCGTGGCGTGGAACGCGGTGCGTACCGCAGGAAGCTGGTGGACCTGCCCGAGGGCGTGGAGCTTGTGCAGGTGGTGGACCACCCGTTGCTGGGGCTGCTGAACAACGCAGCCATGGCGTTCCCTGGCAACGTGGGGCGCACCCTGACGCAGCTGTACCTGGAACTGACTGGTGAGGCGTTCTGGCTGCTGGAGGCCGACGTGGTGCAGGGGCGGCTGGTGCCCATGGACTTCTGGCTGGTGCCGCCCACCTGGGTCAAGGCAGTGCCAACGTCGGACCGCAAGAGCTTCAGGCTGGAGCCTGCTGGCAGCAGCACGGGCATCGACGTGCCCATGGAACTGGTGGTGTGGTTCGTGGACCCCAACCCGGTCAACCCGTACAAGAGGGGCACAGGGTTGCTGCGCGCACTGGGCGACGAGATCGACACCGACGAGTTCGCCAGCAAGCACGTGCGCAGCTGGTTCTACAACAGCGCCCGACCGGACCTGCTGGTGTACGGCGAGGGGCTGGGCAAGGCAGACACCGACCGCCTGGAGGCCAAGTGGATGCAGCGGGTGGGTGGTTTCCTGAACCGCCATAAGCCTCTGTTCCTTGGTGCTGCCGTGCAGGTGAAGGAGCTATCGCAGAAGTTCAGCGACATGCAGCTGACCGAACTGCGCAGGTGGGAGCGCGACGTGATCGTGCACACCGTGGGCATGCCTCCCGAGGTGTTGGGCATTATCGAGAGCAGCAACCGCGCCACCATTGACGCCGCGGACTACCTGTTCGCGAAGCACGTGGTGGAGCCGCGGCTGGAGTTCTTCAGGGCGTACCTGCAGACCCACCTGGTGCCCATGTACGACGAGCGGCTGGTGCTGGGGTACGAATCGCCCGTAGAGGAGAACGCGGACTACCAGCTGGAGGTGGCCAAGGCAGCACCCTGGGCGCTGGCCATGGACGAGTGGCGTTGCATGGCTGGGCTGGACCCACTGCCAGACGACCGCGGCCAGGTGCACCTGCTGAAGCTCAACGAACAGCTGGTACCCACTGGCCAGGTGGGCACCCCTGTGCCAACCCAGCCGCCGACTGGAGCATCCATAGCAGCCCCTGTGTCAGCGCCGAACCTCCCTCCATACCAGCACATGGAGGAGGGTGCTGAAACGCGACACAGCGCGACGTCGCAAGGCATTTCTGGCGATGCCGCGCCCCTGGTATCTGACCATGGGGCTGGCTGCACCTGTGGTGCCCATGCTGCCCTGGTGCCAGCCCAGCCCGACCCAGTGGCAACCGCCTGGGCTGACGCGGTGGCGTTGGCCGTGGTGCAGCGCCAGGTGGGCGGGCCAGCGGTGCAGGCACTGGCCGAGCAGTTCGGGCCACAGCTGGTGGACGACCTGATGGAGGCGTTCCACGCCCTGGCTGGCGAGTTGGACGTGCAGGCTGTGGTGGCTGCCCTGGAGCGTGGCGACCTGGCGGCAGCGGTGGCCGTGGTGGACCGCCTACCAGCCACGGAAGCGTTCGAGGACGCCAGGCAGACCATGCGGGCAGCGTTGCTGACGGTGGGCGACGCAGCAGCTGCGGAACTGGCAGAGGTGCTGGGCGAGCCGCTGTCGTTTGAACTGCTGAACCCTGCCGCCCTGCAGGAGCTAGAGCAGTTCGGCGCGGGCATGGTGACCAACGTGACCGACGAGACCATAGAGGCACTGCGCAGGCTGCTGGTGGCTGGGTACGACCAGGGGTACACGCCCCAGGAGATCGCACGGCAGATGCGCGACAGCCTGGGGCTGACCACCGCGCAGGTGGAGCAGCGGAAGCGCCTGTACGAGCAGTGGTTGGCAGAGGGCATGTCCGTGGAGGACGCCAACGCGAAGCTGGAGCGGTGGGTGAAAAAGAAGATCAAGGAGCGCGCCGAGATCATCGCCACCAACGAACTGAAGTACGCTGGCAACCGCGGGCAGGAAATGCTATGGGAGGCCGCGCAGCAGGGTGGGCTGCTGCCCAAGGAAAACGTGAAGCGGAAGTGGATCCTGACCAACGATGAACACCTGTGCAGGCTGTGCGGTGCCATGGTGGGCGAGCGTGCGCTGACCAACATTGGCGAGCCGTGGGAGACGGACAAGGGTGCGGTCTACACCCCACAGGACATACACGTGCGGTGCCGCTGTGCCGAGCGGTTGGTGTTCATCAAGTGAGGGGGCAGCCATGCCGATGCGGTTGAACAGCAGGGGTCGGGCACACGCCTCACGGCTCATAGCACGGGGGCAGGTCAACAGTGACAGCCCGTGGTCGTTCAGTGGTGCTGACGGTGACGCGCTGCTGGGCGACCCACCGAACTGGGGCAACTACAGCAGGTGGTTCCTGGGCAGGCGCACCGAGGAGGACCCGGAGACGAAGGGTGCGTGGGCGTACCCGTTCGGCAAGGAAGGCCAGGTGTACAGGCGGGCGCTGGCAGCCATACGCAGCCGCGCCAGCCAGCAGGGGCATGACGACATCTACGAGGCGGCTGGGCAGCTGCTGGCCGCACTACCAGAACGCGAGGGGGCAGCCATGGACAGACCACCGACCAAGCTATTGGAGCGCGCCAGCTGGGTAGACCAGGTGAACCGCATGGGCGACGCCGACACGGCACCACCCATGGTGAAGCTGGTCACGTGCCAGGTGAAGCAGGGCGGGCTGGACCCTGGCACTGGCATGTACGACTACGGCACGGTCATCAGCACCGAGGCCGTGGACCGCGAGAACGATGTGATCTACCAGGACGGCTGGGACCTGAGCCACTACCAGCGCAACCCAGTGGTCCTGTGGGCGCACGACTACTGGTCGCCACCCGTGGCCCGCAGCGTGGACATGTACCTGGACGGCAACAACGCCCTGGTGTCCGTGGACCGCTTCACGCCCCAGGACGCCAACCCGTTCGGGTACATGGTGTACCGCCTGGTGCAGGGTGGGTTCCTGCGCGCCAAGTCGGTGGGCTTCCGACCCCTGGAGTGGACCGTCAACGAGGACCACCACGGGTACGACTTCCTGAAGAACGAGCTACTGGAGCACAGCTGGGTGCCAGTGCCTGCCAACCCGGAGGCGCTGGTGCAGGCAGGTGCCATGGGAATCGACATAGCACCCCTGCGGCATTGGGCTGCGCGGGTGTTGGACGGTGACCCCGTTGTGGGGCAACTGAACGCGGTGCTGCCGCGCAACGTGTTGGAGACCGTATGGAAGCAGGCGGGGTATGTCGTTGGGTCACCCACAGTAGTGACCAACACTGCCAGCCTGGCCAACGGCGACGACACGCAGGTGCAGACCCACACCCTAACCTGGACCACGACCGACTACCCCATCGTGGGCGCGGGTGGTACCAGCACGGGGGTGGCCAGGCACCACGCAGAGCAGCACGGCACAGACCTGGAGGACATCATGGACGAAGCGAAGGTGGACGAGTTGATCGCTGCCCTCGCGGGTACCACAGCCGCCCTGGAGGAGCATGCCAAGGCGCTGGGCACCTTCGCGGAGGCATCGACCAAGATCAACAACGCGCCCGACCCACCCGAGGAGGTGGACGCGGACGCTGTGGCTGCCCTGGTGAAGGATGCCGTGGCCGAGGCCATGACAGCCCGCACTGGGCAGCTACCCGACTAGGAGGACTACCATGAACCTGACAGCCGAAACCGCCAGTCAGGTCACCGCACTGGTCAAGGAACTGGTGGGCGACCTGCTGGCACAGGACAACCAGGCGCGGGAGCGCGACGGGTTGGCCCAGGCCATCAACCGCCTGGCCGACCAGACGCACCAGCCCGTGCCGCTGACCAAGGAAACCCGCGGGCTGCGCGCTGGCCGTTTCCTGCGCGCCATCGCAGGTGGCCGCACCCCTGAGGGTGCTGCTGCCTTCGCCCGCAAGCACTGGGGCGACGAGACCATGGCCAAGGCGCTGTCCGCGAGCGACGCCGAGGCAGGTGGTGTGCTGGTGCCCAGCGAGTACAGCGCGGACGTGATCGAACTCCTGCGGGAGCGCGCTGTGATCCGCAGCCTGTCACCCACCATCATCCCCATGGCCACGGGCAGCATGACGATGCCGAAGCTGACTGGTGGTGCCACTGGCAGCTACATCGGTGAGAACCAGAACCTGGGCGTCAGCGAGCAGACGTTCGGGCAGATCAGCCTCAGCTGGAAGAAGCTGGCTGTGCTGGTGCCCATGTCCAACGACCTGCTCAGGTTCAACGTGGCCAACGCAGACGGCATCGTGCGTGACGACTGCGTGGCCAGCCTGGCGCTGACAGAGGACGCAGCGTTCCTGCGCTCCAACGGCAGCGCGTTCGCCCCGAAGGGGCTGTACCACTGGGCAACGAACAAGTTCGACGCGCAGGGCAGCCCCACGCTCGCCACCGTGACCGAGGACCTGGCAACCGCCATCCTCTACCTGCGGAACGCGAACGTGCGCATGCTGCGGCCCGCGTGGATCATGTCGCCACGCACCGAGTTCTACCTGCGCACCCTCCGCGACGGCAACGGCAACCTGGTGTTCGCCGCGGAGATGGCGACTGGGCGACTGTTCAGCTTCCCCTACGCCAGCACCACCACTGTGCCTGACAACGTGGGCACGGGCACGCAGAGTGAGGTGTACCTGGCCGACTTTGCGGACGTGCTGATCGGTGAGGCCAACACGCTGGAGGTGAGTGCCAGCGACGTGGCTGCGTACCACGACGGCAGCAACCTGCAGTCAGCGTTCAGCCTGGACCAGACGGTGCTGAAGCTCCTTGCCCACCACGACCTTGGTGTGCGCCACGAGGCGTCGGTCTGCGTGATCGAAGCCGTGGCGTGGACCTGGTAGGAGGTGTGACATGGAAGTGAACTTCAGCGACATCGGCTCCTACGTGTACGCAGCCTGCGCCTGCCAGCACACCGCGGCCACCGCGGCTGGCACTGGCGACAACGCCTACATCGACGGCGTGATCTTCGACCTGGAGGCATTGCCGTTCCGACCCACCAGCGCGGTGCTGGTGGCCACCTACGAGGCCGTCCTGGACGAGGACGAGACCCTGACCCTGAAGTCCAAGGTGGAGGACGACACCGACAGCGGGCTGGCCACGGCAGCCGCCTACTCCTACGACGGAGCGGAGTCCGCTGGCGTGGTGGTCGCCACTGGCGACACTGGGGGCAGCACGGAAATCGGAGCGTACAAGCGCTCCATTGACCTGCGCGGCATCAGGCGGTACTTCCGCATCAGCGTGCACCAGGACCTGTCGGCCAGTGGGACCGACACCAACCAGCTGATGGCTGGGGTGCTGTTCTTCGCTGGCGAAGCCGTGCAGGCTGACAGCGAGTAGGGAGGTACCGCATGGGTGCGAAGGTACTGGTGAAGTTCCTGCGCCACAACCTGCCGTACAACGCAGGTGAGTGCGCTGCCTTCCCACCCGCGGTGGCCCGTCGTTTCGTGCGGGCGGGGGTGGCCGCATACGCTGCCCCTGCCCGTGCTTCTTCACCTGCGCCCGCTGTGCCAGTGCACCTGGGTGGTGGCTGGTACCAGGTTGGCGACCAGAAGATCAAGGGTAAGAAGGCAGCCTACGCTGCCGTGACGAAGCCAGCGCAGGGTGTAACGAAGTGAGGTGAGGCATGGGCATCACAGTGACCACCACGGCAGGCACAACGGCGCTCACCACGCTGACAGCCGTCAAGGATGCGCTGCAGCTGACGGTGGACACCTACGACGCCCTGCTGGAGCGCATGATCCGCGCAGCCAGCGATGCCATCAGCCAGTACGCGGGCAGGGTGTACGCCAGGCAGGACTATGTGGAGACGCTGCCTGGCAACGACTGGCCGCACCTGGCGCTGACCAACACGCCCATCGTGGGCACGCCCACCATCCTCATCGACAGCGAACCCGTGACCGACTTCGTGGTGCAGGACGCCGACGCTGGCATGCTGTACCGCGAGGTGGGCTGGGTGCGCGAGGCGTGGGTGGGGTGGGCGGTTGAGCGGTACACGCTGCCCAGCACGGAGCAGCACAACGTCAACGTGACATACACGGCTGGGTACCTGCTGCCAGGCGAGGACGACCGCAACCTACCGTACGACGTGGAGGAGGCGTGCATCATCACGGTGTGCGCCTGGCACCGCAAGGAGCAGCGCGGTGGGGGCGACGTGCAGTCGCGCAAGGTGGGTGACCTTGCCATAACGTACGCGGACCAGACCAACGCGCAGGGCGTGGTGACGGCAGCTGGGCTGCCGCCCGACGCCCGTGCACTGATCAGCAGGAGGGTGCTGTGACAACGCCCTGGTCAGATCTGATGACCCAGGAGGTCACCTGGGAGCCACGGACTGGCCTGGACGAGTACAGCCGCCCGACCTACGGTGCGGCCACTGCGGTGCGGTGCAGGGTTGTCGGTCGCCCCCGCATGACGCGGGACGTGGATGGGCAGGAGGTGGTCAGCACCACCACCATCTACTGCGACGGCAACCCTGGCATCAGCCCAGTGGACCGCGTAACGCTGCCAGACGGCAGCCAGCCAGTCATCCTACGTGTGGAGAGCTACCCGGACGAGAACGGCCAGGTGTACCAGCAGGTGCTGACATGAAGAACCGCGTCAAGGTCGAGTACAAGGGTGCGAAGGCATTGGCGCGCCAGGTGCAGGCCATGGGGCGTGAGGGGCTGGTGGAGCTTGGCCGCAGCCTGTTCAAACGTGGTGAGGAGATCATGGGCGACAGCAAAGAGTACTACGTGCCCGTGGCTCCGAAGGACGGCGGCACCCTGCGCAGCAGTGGCCACGTGCAGCCGCCAGTGCGCACTGGTGCCAACCGCATGTCAGTGAAGCTGGGCTATGGGGGCGCGGCTGTGCCGTACGCCATCGTGCAGCACGAACGCACCTGGTACAAGCACACCACAGGGCAGGCGAAGTACCTGTACACGCCAGCCATGGCACACGCCAAGAGCATGGGCAGGAAAGTGTCTGGTGACATGGCCGCGGCCATCGTGCGCGCTGCCATGAAGCACAAGGGGAAGGGCGCATGAGCGTCGAGGCTGTTGCGGCGCTGCTGGAGGGCAGCCAGGTGGCAACCCGCGGCACGGACCTGTACCTGCACGTGCTGCCCGACACGCCCAACAACGTGGTGGCGGTGAACCGCTATGGTGGCCCGCCTCCCGTGTACGTGCACGACCACGCTGGGCCACGCCTGGACCCCATAGCGTTCCAGGTGGTGGTGCGCAACACCGACGTGGTGGCAGCAGAGGCCACCGCGGTGGCTGCGTACCGCTGCCTGGCTGCTGTGGATGCAGCCGTGGTGGCTGGCGTGAACATCATCAGCATCCGACCGGACCAGGTGCCGTTCCCCATGGAGCGGGACGACAACGGCAGGTTCGTGTGGGTGTGCAACTACGTCATGACCACGGAGGTGTAGGCATGGCGCAACGCAAGACCACGAAGGCCAAGGCGCGGGCCAAGGCACCAGCCAAGGCACCAGCGGCGAAGGCAGCGCCAGCCGCGGCACCGAGGCCAGACAAACCGTATGACCTGAAGCAGTGGGGCAGGTACACCCTGTACCAGTGCAGGCTGTGCCCGTTCAACAGCCTGCACGAGCGGGTGCTGCTGAACCACATCATCCAACGGCATGCGCCGCAACCACAGCCGACTGGGCTGTTCGGCGCGGACGGGAAACCACTGGTCAAGGAGGACTAGGCAATGGCCAGAACTGAGGTAACGGCAATCGACCTGGGCGGGCAGCTGGACTACGACGGCGACGTGCTGACGTGGAGCGCCTGCGACAACGTGAACGGCAACTTCGTGACGCACACTGGGCGCGAGATCATCCTGGTGCGGAACGACAACGTGGGCACGCAATCGTTCACCGTGGTGTCGGTGGAGGACGCCATGCTGCGCACCAAGGACGCCACCAAGACCGTCGGCATCGGCGCGTACCACACCTTCGGCCCGTACCCGATCAAGGGATGGGACAGTGCGGGCACGTTGGAGTTCGACGCTGGTGCCGCTGACGTGTACGTCTGCGTGCTGCGCCTGCCCAGCAGCTGGGCTGGGCGGTGAGGAGGTAAGACATGGGCACATTGGGTTCACACGGCACGCTCATCCAGAAGGGCGACGGGGGCGACCCCGAGGTGTTCGCCACCATTGGCGAACTGGGTGACATTGACGGGCCAGGGTTCACCAGGGAACTGCACGACGCCAGTGTGCAGACCAGCGACTGGGCGGTGGTGATCCCTGGCATGAAACGGGCAGGCAGCTGCACGTTCACCATCAACTTCGACCCGGTCGAGGGGACACACGACCACGTGTCCGGGCTGTTGTCGGACTACCTGAACAACAACCTGAACAACTACAAGATCATCTTCCCCGACCCAGGCTCGACGGAGTGGCAGTTCGCTGCGTACATCACGAACTTCAGCCCCAGTGCACCAGTGGACGGGGTGCTGACGGCTGACATCACCATGGAGATCAACGGCGAGCCTGCACCGTCGTTCGGGGTGTAGGTCATGGACGCTGGCTTCTACGAGGTGCCCCTGGTACTGGACGGGGTAGACCGCACCATGCGCATCGACTTCAATGTGCTGTGCGACGCGGAGCGTGTGTCTGGCATCAACTACCTGATGGACTGGGACAGGCAGATCAGCGGCAACGGGTTGCGCGCACTGTGCTGGGCGTGTTGGAAGCGCAACGACCCGAGGCTGGCCGTGCTGCCAGTGGAGCAGGCCATTGACCAGGTGGGGCTGATACTGGGCAAACACGCAGCCACCGTGCTGGCAGCACTGACCGAGGCGTGGCTGGCATCAATGCCTGACGCCGAGGAGGTTGCGCGGGAGTCGGACCCTACCGCGCCGACCACGCCAGCCCACTGACGTGGGAGGAACTGTGGTCGGCTGCTAGACAGGACCTGGGGTTGGCCAGCGAGGAGTTCTGGCGGCTGGCACCGCGCCAGCTGGTACTGCTCCTGCGCCGACACCGCATGCAGGTGGAGCGTGCGGAGTTCGGACCAGCCATGGTCACGGCCACCCTGGTGAACCTGATCCAGCGCCCACGGAAGCCAGCCACACCACTGGACTACATGCCGTCAATGATGCGGCGCGCCACACGGCTGAAGCCTAAGAAGTCGGTGGAGCACATGAAGGCCATCGCCAAGGCGGTGACACAGAGCATGGGAGGACACGTTGGCACTGCGAGTGGCTGACCTGCTGGTGGTGCTGTCTGGCGACACCAAGGGGTTCGAGAACGCCATGCAGCGCGTGGCCAAGAACACCCAGGCGCTGGGCAGCAAGATGCAGTCGGTTGGCAACAACCTGACCATGAAGGTGGCACTGCCCCTGGCTGCAGTGGGTGCCGCCAGCGCCAAGATGGCCGCGGACTTCGACGACAGCCTGAACCGCATGGTCAGCCTGGTGGGCATTGCCAGGGACCAGGTGAACGCCTGGCGTGGCGACGTGCGGGAGACTGCCAAGGCAACGGGCCAGTCTGCCAACGACCTGGCAGAGGCCATGTTCTTCATCACCAGTGCTGGTGCCCGTGGCAAGACCGCCATGGAGATCCTGAAGGCCAGCGCGCAGGCTGCCAAGATCGGACTGGGCGAGACCAAGAACGTGGCGTTCGCTGCGGTGTCCGCGGTCAACGCCTACGGCGCGGCCAACCTGGACGCCAGCGAGGCCGTGGCCATCCTGGTCAAGACGGTGCGCGAGGGCAACCTGGAGGCCAGCACGCTGGCACCCACGCTGGGGCGGGTGCTGCCCATTGCCAGTGAACTGGGGGTGTCGTTCAACCAGGTGGGCGCAGCGTACGCTGCCATGACCAGGCTGGGCGTGAACGCCGAGGAGTCGGCCACCATGCTGCGCAGCGTGATGGCCACCCTGCTGAAGCCCACGAAGGGTGCCCGCGATCAACTAGAAGCCTTCGGGTTGTCGGCCAGTGGCCTGCGCACACAGCTGCGCGAGAAGGGGCTGCTGGACGTGCTGCTGACCTTGCGCCAGCGGTTCGGTGACAACGAGGAGGCCATGACCAAGGTGTTCCCCAACGTGCGCGCCCTCAGTGGCGTGCTGAACCTGGTGGGTGCCAACGCTGAAAAGACCCAGGAGATCTTCGACAGCCTGGCCAAGACCACCAGCGAGGACCTGGCGCTGGCAGCGCAGGAAGCGGAGGTGTCGTACAAGGTACGGTTCAATAAGGCACTGCAGACGGTCAAGGACAGCTTCCTAGAGCTAGGTGACAAGATACTGCCCACGGTGGTGCCGCTGTTCGAGCGCATTGCGGGCGCGGTGGAGAACGTGACCATGGTGCTGGGCAACATGTCACCAGTCACCAAGGGGTTCCTGGCGTTCTTTGCCACCCTGGGGCTGGTGGTGCCCCCGCTCATCATCTTGCTGGGCACGTTCATCAAGTCGGTGGGGGTGCTGGCTGCAGCCATGAGCACCTACACGAAGGCCACTGGTGTCGCCACCATGGCCACCAACGGGTTCACCATCAGCAGCGCACGTGCCACGGCACAGACTGGGCTGATGAGCCAGGCCATGTTCACGGCCAGCACCGCGGGCCACAAGCTCAGGGGAATGCTGGGCAGCGGTGGGCTACTGGCTGTGCTGGTGTCACTGATCCCGCTCGCCTACGACCTGGGGAAGGCCATGGCGGGCATGTTCGACCCAGCCATGGACCCCATGTCCGAGTTCGCTGAGGAGCTTGCTGGTAACGGTGCCCTATTCGCCATGACCATTGACCAGCTGGAGCTACAGAAGAAGAAGCTGGGGCTGGTGGGCGACGAGTGGAAGATCAACACCCAGCACACCAAGGACAACGCCAGGGCGCTGGCTGAGATGCACGACAAGCTCCAGCAGGAGATCCAGGCGCGCATACGGCAACGCGACACCCTGGAGGAGGTGAACGAGGAGGCCGACAAGGAGCAGCGGCGCATGGACCGGGTGAAGGAGGCGCTGCTGGCACAGAAGCAACAGATCGACGCCACCACCGAGGCGCTGCGCGAGAAGTACAACGTGGTGACCCGCAGCGATGTCATCAAGGCAATACAGGACCAGGTGCGGGACTACAAGAAGCTGAAGGACCTGGGCATTGACCTGGGCGAGGGCGCTGGCGACTTCGGTGACCAGCTGATCACCAACCTGGAGAACGTGAAGCGGTACAAGGTGCCGTGGTCTGAGCTTGGCGAGGGCGTGAAGGAAATGAGCGCGGAGTTGGCGCAGAAGCAGGTGCCAGCACTGCAGCAGCTGGTGACGGACATCGGCAGCATGGGTCCAGCCTACGAGCAGATGATGCCAGCCATCACTGGTGCCATGACCGAGATGACCGACGCGCTGACCGGCGAACTGATAAAGCTCCCGGACATGCTGGGGCAGGCGGCTGGCGAGGCAGCCGAGCGGGTCAAGGCAGAACTGGGTGGTGGGTTCATGGGCGCTGGCGAGGAGGGCACGCAGGCCATCAAGAACAAGATGGACGAACTGCAGGAGTACGCCAACAGCCACCCGCTGGTGTGGCCGATCAAACCAGTCACCGACGCGCCACCGCAGGGAGGTGACCTACCATGAGCTTTGAAGACGACGAGGTAGGCATTGAAACCTACGACGGGGTGACGCAGCTGCTGTTCCCACACCCACCCATCGTGGAGGAGCGGTGGGAGGAGGGCAGCCTGGGCACCAGTGTGCGGTACAGCCTGGTGAACACCCCGTGCGTGGTGCAGTACGGCACCGACCAGGCGAAGCGCATGCTGCGGCTGTTCGTGCGCAGGCTCAACGGCACGCAGATGGCCACCCTGCAGGCGCTGCGCAATACGCTGGGGCTGATGTACGCGAAGCTGGAGGTGGGCACCAGCACCACCATCCTGTGCGCGTTCGCCCCTGACGACGAGCAGGACTGGGTGCCCATGGTGGCAGACCACCCCGAGACCGACGAGGCAGGCGACGACGTGCCCGCGGTGTTCCGGGTGTACGAGGCGCACATCGTGCTGGTGCGAATGGAGTAGGTGATGGGTGCAGACGTGGTCCTCCGCTGGGCGGCAGACGACAGTGCCACAGGCAGCCTGGACGTGCGCTGGGTGAACACCAGCGGCACGCCACTGGTCAGCTGCGTGCGGCGCGACCTGAGCGAGAGCGGGTACCCGCTGGACGGTGGGTACAACGGCCAGACGGTGGCCGACGTGTACACCCTGACCTTCAGTGGCACCACGTGCTACGTGAACGCGGACCTGGGCGACGCCAACCCCTGGCACAACCCCACCACGGGCGTGACCATAGTCAAGGACGGCAGCACGCCCAACGACCTGGTGGTGCCTGGCCTGCGCCTGGTGTTCAGCGCGGGCACTGGCGACACCGACGAGGCTGTCGTGTCGGTGGGCGCGTACCTGTCCGCGGGTGGCGTTGACACCAGTGCGTTGAACTTCGGCATCCAGGCCAACGACGGGGTGCTGGTGTCGTTCCGTGCGGTGCTGCACAACATCGGCAGCAGCATGGCGGCAGACCTGCGGGTGTACCCGCTGCCAGGCGCGTACTACACGGGCGACATCGCAACCACCCACATCGTGCGCCTGGGTCCGCACAGCGACCCTGACCGTGCGGTGCTGGCCACGGCTGCCAGCAAGTCCATGACGTTCGACACCTGGACCAACCAGGGGTCGTACTACACGGCCAACGTCAACATCGGCGGCTCGCTCTGTATCGCTACTGCGAAGTTCGACGGCGAGACCGTGTACGAGCACGGGAGCGGCAACGGGTACGTGGACGCCACCGACAGGCTGGCTGGGCTGCAGGTGGTGTTCGCCAAGGTCACAGCCGACCCCACCAGCGACACCGTCACGGTGGTGATCCGCGACGGCTGGTCGTGGGCGCGGGTGGCCAACGACACGAACGGCAGCGCGGGCACATTCCAGAACAGCGAGCTACTGCTGGGCGACCTGGCCGCGGGTGCCACGGTGCACCTCTGGCTGGGGTGGCAGGTACCAGAGGGCCAGGCACGTGGGGCGGTGAGGCTATGGGTGCCACGGGTCACGTACATGGAGGTCTGAAGGTGGAGGTGTGGCGTTGCGACTGTGGGCAGCGAGTGCGGGTCATTCACACCGCGGACCTGCCAGGTGCGGTGGTGATCGAACCCAGCGATGCGGCCAGCCGTTGGCGGTACCGCGACCTCGTGTGGGAGCACATGCACCCCCACCCAGTGGGGTACGTTCCAACCCGAAGGGCGAGCCGATGAATTCGCATGCACACCTCATGCCACCTCGCGTATGCAACCCCTGTGCCAGGAGCACCTTGCGAAGGCAGAAGTTGCCAGTATGCAACCACCGTGCCAGACGAAACACTCCCTATTTCGCGCCAGGCTGCCCTGTGTCGCGCCCGGACCGGCTCTCCATATACTTGCCTACCCCACTCCGTCAAAATGCGACACACGTGAAGTGTCTGAAAATAAAGGACTTACGAATTTCCCTGGCATGGCGTTTGCATAGGGTGATGATACGCCCCATGTACACCCCTCACAGGAGGCCCACCCATGAGTGCTGACCTGGTTCTGCGGTACGGTTCGGACCCCACGTCGGGCACTGGCGACCTGGACGTGCGGTACGAAAACACCACCAACACTCCCATCACTTCCATCACCTGGCGCTCCAACGGCCAGGCGGTCGCGGGCACCTACGAACTGACGTTCACCAAGTCAGGGTCGGTGACCGTGGACGTGGAGGCCACTGGTGATGGCGCGCTGGCCCGCAACCCCTGGGGCGACCGTAGCGGGCTGTCGGTCACTGCTGACGGCAGCACTGAGAACCTGGACATCATTCCTGGGCTGGGCATCGTGGTGTCGGCCAGCGTGGACACGGGCTGGGCTGCGCAGGTGACCATCGGGAACTACCAGAACCTGTCCGCGGTGGTGACGGAGGTGCTGGAGTTCGAGATTGTGGCCGCGGATGCCAACAGCAGCAACCGCCAGGTGGCCTGCCGCAACGTGGGGACACAGATCAGTGCGAGCACCTACATCTACAGCCTGCCAGGGTGGTACTTCGACGGCACGGGTGCTGAGGAGTACATTGAGCGGCTGGTACCCCACAGCAGCCCCACGCGCCACAAGATGGCCAGCAAGAGGTCGTTCGTGATCACGTTCACCGACAGGCAGCTGGACGGTGGCACTGGGAAGTACACCGTGGACGTGCTGGTGGACGGGAACAAGGCGGTCGAGGACGCGCAGATGGACGGGGTGACCCAGTACGAGTACGGGGTGAGCGGATACGACGACGGGAACGACTACCTGGCGGGCATGGGCATCATCCTGCCCGACACCACCGCCGACCCCACCAGCAGCAGCATCACCGTCTACGTGCGCGACGGGTACACCTGGGTCGCGTTCGCGCCAGACGTGGCTGGCAGCCCAGGCACCTGGCAGACTGCTGGCGACGACCTGAGCCTGGGCGACATTGACCCCAGCGACCACGTGCTGTTCTGGGTGCGCTGCGAGGTGCCCAGCGCAGCGTCACCTGAAAGCACCTGCCGCATGGCACAGCTGCGTGCCCGCGGGCTGAGTATCTAGGAGGCACCATGGCACGGAGCATCATTGCCGACTTCGAGTACAGCATCTGGTTCAGCGAGTGGGACTGGTCGCACTGCGAGGGGCGGTCCATCACCAGGTGGGGCAGCAACAACAACTACACGAACACGTCGGTCTACAACAGCAGCGACGTGCGGCTGATCTACACCCCCAGCCAGAACGTCACCGCCATGATGAACTGGTACAAGATGCGCAGGTTCCGTGCAGCCATGGGGTTCCGCGCCATCGTGCTGCGGGCGCTGTGGAAATGGCGGCACGGCAACAGCGTGGACTATGGCACCTTCGACTGCCGTTGCCACCCGTACTACAAGAACGCAGGGTACCCCGACATCAACGACTGGTCAGGGGCGTACAAGGACATCAGCACGACCACCCAGTGGTACGGGGGCGGGTACTACGCGCAATATGGCCACGACATCTGGAACACCTATGCTGCCAGGTTCACAGCCGACACCAGCGTCGCGCAGTACACGTTCTTCGAGGCCATGGACATCACCGACTACTTCTCGCTGTGCCTGCTCAACAACGAGGACCTCTGGTTCGAGATGTTCCAGGTCAGCAACGCCAACAGCCTGTTCCTGGGCACCAGTGCCAACCAGGAGAAGCCCCAGGTGGAGGTGTACTACTTCTTCCCGCTGGAGATGTTCCCGGAGGGCAACGGTGGCAACCCGGACGTGAGCACGCTGCTGGAGATCGACGCGGCACCCATCAACCTGGGCGCGTACCAGCAGGGCGAGACAGGCACGCCCCAGCGGTTCTGGTTGAAGAACTTCAGCGGCAGCGTCATCAACCACGCGGAGGTGTGGGACGACTACCCCGAGTGGACCGCGCCAGTGGCCGACAGCGGCAACGGGGGCAGCGGTGCCTTGGCGTACATCAGCGTGTACGAGGCGTGCCAGAGCCAGCGGTGGGAGGTCAAGTTCAGCAGCGGCACCGCGTACGAAGTGAAGGCCACCGCGTACCTGGACAACATTGAGAGCTTCCACCCCAGCTACGACGCCGACCCGAACTGGCAGGGCACCACCAGTGGTGACTGGGACGACCCTGACGGCAACGTCACCATCCCCAGCGCAGCCTGGTCGGGCACCCCAGTCAGTGGCGACCTGTTCGTGTTCTACACCCGCGGCAACACCACCGACGCGGCGTGGCCCGCGGACAGCAACGACCAGGTGGAGATGTGCGACGACGCCAGCGGCAGCCCCAGTGGCGACTGGCGACCCATCAACGCGCAGCGCACCGTGCTGACCAGCGGGGTGACCATTGACGCCACCACCAAGGTGCTGACGGTGAAGAACATCAACACGTCGAAGTGGACGGCTGGCACGCGCATCTTCGTGGCCACCGCTGACCAGATCGACTACGGCGAGATCAACACCGTAGGAGGTGCCACCAGCATCACCGTGGACTTCGACAGTGTGAGCAGCAACGTGTACACGGCTGGTGCCATCGTTGCCACCACCCTGCCGTTCCGCAGCGTGCCCGTGACCCCGTGGATGGAGTTGTCGGCTGCCAGTGGCGTGAGCGAGACCTACCCCGACCGGATCTACTGCACCAACCCAACGGGCGAGGGCTTCCAGAACGGCGACCTGCTGCTGGTGCAGAAGTTCGACGACCCGGACACCAGCGAGGAACTGGTGGTGGACACCCTGACCAGCACGTACATCAAGACCACCACCAACATGGTGAACGACTACGTGGCGGGCGACGTGGTGATCGCCTACGGCAGCGGGTACGACAAACCGTTCTGGATACGGGTGGTGGCCGACATAGGCACCGACGAGGAGTTGAAGGAGTTCAGGCTGAACGTGATCTCGTAGGGAGGGGCTGGTGCCCACCATAGACATGCAGATGGGCGTGGTCGCAGTCGTGGGGTACCGCCCCGACGTGCTGCAGCTGACCAACCTGGACCCAGCGGACGGCACCACGCAGCTGCCGCCTGGGTACCCCATCACATTCGACCTCCATACCAGCTGCCCGCCATGGGTGGACGACTTCGAGGATGGTGACAATGACTGGCTGCGCTGCACCTACGCAGCTGGGTACACCCAGTCGCAATGGAACAGCGGTGGCAGCGACGAGTGGTCGCTGATCGACGACGGCAGCGGCAGCAACCAGATACTGAAGTGCAGCGCCCGCGGCACCAACCTGGCAGAGCCGCACTGGAACGAGATCACCTGCCAGAGCATCTGGCACGACAGCAGGGTGCGGGTGCAGTACAAGACTGGCGGTGGGGGCGGCATCTGTGCCAGGTTCAGGTGGGGCGACAACTACGGCAAGACCACCCAGGGCGTGCGCGGGCCAGCCATTGAGATCGACAGCGGTGGCTGCCGGAAGGTGTTCTACCACTGGGACAATACGAGGGATGTCAGAGCCACCAGCAGCTTCACGCCAACGGACGGCGACTGGTACTGGGTGCGCATGCAGGTGGAGACGTGGAACGGCTCGTATTACTACATGCGCGGGAAGTACTGGCAGGGCGAGCTAGAGGACGAACCTGCCAGCTGGACGTTCGGGTGGACCGACGACTTCGCGACCGTCAACTCGGCCCACAACTGGACCGGGTGCGGGCTGCACAACTACACAGGCGAACTGCGGTTCGACGACTACGCCATCGTCAACCGCCCCAGCGACGACTACCTGGCGCTGCTGTCGGTGGAGGTGAACGGGGTGGCGCTGACCACCACCAACGGCATGCTGGAGGTCGAGCCGCAGGTTGAGCAGAGCACCAGGCATGGCACCTACACCAGGCTGTTCCCGATCATCAACCAGTGGCGGGTCAAGGCGCGGTGCGACAGGCTGCCTGCCGTCACCTGGCAGGACAACAGCATCACGGTGGTGGTCAAGTTCCGCGGTGCCACCATCAGTAGCACCGACTACGACTGCGCAGGGTTCCCAACGGACCCGCCCCTGTACGACCCAGCCGACAGCGACCCTGTGGTGGCGCTGCCGCCTGGTGACCCCACCCGCATGGGGTCGTTCGGGGTAGGCGTTGACGGCACCCTGGGGGCGCAGGGCAGGAAGTTCACCTGGTTGGCCACGTTGTTCGCGCAGGCCATGGGGTACGCCCTGGTGGAGTACAACATCGCGCCCGCGTTCTGGGGCAGCTGGGCGTGGGGCTTCGTGTTCAACGTGACCGACCCGCTGTACACCCCGGTGAACGGGCGGTACCTGATCGCGCACCCCGTGTGGCAGGACGTGCCTGCTGCCGTGGTGCCTGCTGACGTGGTGGCGGCACTGTTCCCAGCCAGCGTGGTGCCGCAAGGCGCGCAGGAGCGGCTGTTCCCTGCCAACGTGGTGGCGCAGGGATACCTGCGCAGGGACTTCCCGGTCAACGTGCTGCCTGCGTACCAGCTGTGGTACGAGGGCGCGGCCAGCGGGCTGGTGGGCGCTGAGGTGGTGCGGGAGCTTGACGCCAGCGGGCTGGTGTTCAGGCGCAGGCAAGGCAGCACCATCCACCTGGAGGTGGTGGACACCAGCGTGTACGACCAGCTGACCGCCATGGGCATCGTGCTGTCTGGCAACGTGGTCAACATGCAGATGGGGCGCGTGCATGTGCTGGGGTACAACATGGAGGTGAACCCGTGACCGCCCCCGTGCCGCTGTACACCCGCGTCTACATGGACAACCACGACGTGACACCGTGGGTGGAGTCCGTATCGTTCGGCACGCCCACCAGGTACCTGGAGCAGGAGTTCGCGATCACCACCCACGCCTGGCACATGTTCGACATCAACGCCAGGTTCGACATCTACTGCAGCTACGACAGCGCGCTGCCCTGGGCCAGCTGCGTGATACGGCAGGGGCACATCCTGCCCGACAAGGTGCGCACCGTGACGGTGGCGCGTGGCAGCCAGCCGCTGACCACGGTGGTGGGCAAGTCGTGGTCCAGTAGCAGCTTCCGCAAGACCTGCAGGCACACCATGGTCATCGTGCCCTTCTGGGGTGGGTACACGTACAACCTGGGGCTGGTCCGCAGCATCCTGCGGAAGTACGACGGGCCAGTGGGGCGGTACCAGGTGTACAACGGGCGCAACGACTTGGCGCAGGTGCTGGCGCTGCTGTGCGGGCGGGCCAGCTTCCACTACGTGTCGGGCGGGCACCCGCGGTACCCCATGCAGCCCATCATCGTGCCGCCTGGGAAGTCCTACTGGGACGCCATGCTGGACCTGGTGGAGCCGTTCGCGCTGGACGTGTACTACAGCGAGTGGAGCAACAGCCTGCACTTCATTGACCCCGTGGCGCGCCAATACTGGCGACCCACCATGCAGGTGCCTGGCAGCCTGGTGGACACCATCACAGCCGTGCCAGAGAACCGACGCAAGCTCCACCGCGTGCTGGTGAGGGTACCGACATGGCGCTGATACCCACCTACGAAACGCAGCACGAACTGGAGGGGTACCAGGACCAGGACCTGTTCACTGAGGGGCAGCTGCGCACCGTGCTGCGCCAGGGGTTCTACCGCGACCCCAGCATGTCGGATTACCAGCTGATTGAGCGTGAGGTCACCACCAGCAACCAGTTCGACAACGTGTACCACCGCACCTACGAGCACTGGGAGTACAACACGCCAGGCGGCTGCCCGCGCAGCTACAGGCGCGAGGTGTGGAGCAGGGCGTACGTGCCAGAGGTCAACCCTGGCCGTGCCCTGAAGCTGATGGAGGAGCAGTACACGGTGTTCTGGACGTTCGCACCCTGGGCCAAGGACGCGCTGTCGTACCGCAGCGAGACCAACGCCTGGGTGGTGTACGACCTGAAGCCCACGCCGAACCTGGACGCCGACGCCCGTGCCGAGCTACTGAAGAAGGGGCTGCTCCCGGATGGCGCGACGTTGGAGGAGCAGCGGTACCACATCGCCAGTGGGCGGCTGTGGTCGGAGGCCGTGGAGCGCGGCAGCGTGGTGGAGAAGGCCGACGCCAACCAGACCGCCAGGTGGGTGACTGGGGTGGTGGTGGAGGAGTCCGACGTAACGGAGGAGGTGGACAGGTACAGCGTCTGGACCACCAAGAAGTACGCGCTGCGCCCAGGGCACGTGGAGGTGGATGGCCCGCGGTACGTGCAGAAGGAGGACTACACCTACCAGCTAGACGTGGAGGTTGGTGCGCCCACCATCGAGGGGCGGGACACCAGCGACAAGGGTGTGCGCCTGGTGGCGCGTGGTGGTGGTGCCAACATCGGGTTCCCGCTGCAGACTGGCACCAAGCACTACGAGCGGAAGCCCGATAAATACAAGTTCTACCGCAAGAAGGTGGCAGAGGCTGACCGCGACGAGGACGGCGACCCATTCGGGTTGTGGGACGACGAGCACGCACCAGTGCGCAGGCAGACCGTGCTGGGTAACGTGTTCGTCCGCGACTTCGACGGGGTGGACATACCCTACGAGGGGCTGCCACCACCCACCAGCCACAGCGAGCCACACGACCCCAGCCCAGTGCCAGACGAGGGCTGGCGGCACGTGGCCGACGCTGACAACCAGAACCCCGACCTGGACTATGGCGAGGGGTACGCGGTGGTGTTCGACACCGACGTGCGCGAAGGCGGCACGTACCAGTACGCAGCGGTGGCCGTGGTGCAGAGCAGCGAGAGTGCGCTGTCCACCCCGTGCCAGGTGGTGGTGAGTACTGACGGCAACACCCGCGGCAGCGTGTGCGTGGTGCGGCGCGAGGACGGCACGCTAGAGGGCGACTACGAGGTGCCCGACGACCCCCAGCTGCAGCCCCTGGACGAGTTCGGTGAGGTGGGCGAGTTCGACGTGCCCGCCATGGTGACCGACCTGGGGTGGCCAGGTATACCCGTGGACTGCACCCAGCTGACCGCCGACGCCACGGTGGACACCACCACCAAGACGTTCACCGTTACGCCCAAGGAGCAGCCAGAGGTGTGGGCGGTGGGCACCGTGTGCCAGCTGACCGACACCGTTGGGCCAGGCGACCCCAGGTACGGCAGCAACACCATCCCGTACTCGCTCATCGGCACCATCAAGTCGGTGGGCGACACCACGGTGCAGCTGGAGAACCTGCAGGCAGATGGGCACACCTACCCGCAGGGCAGCAGCGTGTGCGTGCTGGCTGCCAGCGAGGACCTGCGCATTGACCTGGAGACGGGCGACGAGTTCGATGGCACCATGCAGGCGCTGGTGCTGGGCATCGGTCTGCGGCAGGGGTTGCGCAACCTGACCAGCAGCTACGAGATCACGGTGGACCTGCTGCAGCCTGTGCTGGGGTTGCACGCAGGGCAGCACGTGAAGCTCCACGGGTTGGACTGGGATGCCTTCGGGAACAACGTGTGGCTCCGCAGCTACGTGCAGGACAGCAGCTGGGTGCTGAAGGGTTGGTCCATCAAGGTAGAGCGAGGGGAGGACGGCAACATGGAACACACGGGCACCAGGCTGGTGCTGGAGCAGCGGTGATACAGCTGCGGTTCACTGACGCTGGCACCATGTGGCGGTCGCAGGTTGACCGCAACGTGCCCAACCTGGACCTGGCGTGGTACGTGCAGGACCGCGACTACGAGCACTACTTCTACGAGTTCAACACGGAGATCATCGGTGGCACGCAGGCCAGCTTCCGTGACGTTGAGCGCCGCACCATGCGCCAGTGGCCCGAACCGTTGTCGCCCCACATGCCAGTGGACCGCACCGACAGGTACGCGGGCAGCATAGAGGGGTGGTTCCTAGAGGTGGACGTGCGCGACGAACTGACTGGCATGTGCTACCCCATGCCCAGGTGCCCGCACGTGTGGCTGGACCCCACCTACGAGGTGCCAGAGATCAACCCGCAGGAGGTGGTGACGAAGCCACTGAAGCACCACAACCCAGCAGAGGCTGCCACGCGCAACCCCAACGGGGTGCCGCTGCCGTGGGCACGGCTGCCGTTCAAGAACGAGACGGAGGCGCAGGACTCCAGGTTCCGCGGGTACACCCACCTGAAGGAACCCATCCTGGTGGACATGCACGGGTACGAGGGCAGCAGCATCGTGCTGCGCAACCCCAACGACACCCTGCTGTTCACCCCGTTCGATTTCAGCCACCCCGAGTGGTACAACTGCTTCGCTGACGACGGCACGCCCCTGGACAGCTACCACTGGCTGGCGCTGCGCCCCGACGCGAACTACACCATCCACCTGCGCCCCCGCTGGTGGCGGTACACCATCTTCGTGCTGGCCCACTACGCCTACGTCAGCCTGTGGGGCCTCCAGCTGAACGACGAGTACTTCACGCACGTGTTCTTCGACCGCCCGCCCGTGTACCCGTACCGCCATGACGTGATCCACACGAAGCAGGTGCAGGGCACCCCGAACTGGAACAACGACATGCGCAGCTACGACCTGGGGCTGGACATGTGGTGGGAAACCACCAAGGCGGCAGGCAACCTGGCGCGGGAGATCCTCGACCAGCAGTACAGCTGGTACTGCGTGGTGTACATGTTCCTGAGCAACGAGAACCCCGACTGTTTCATTGAGTGCTGGCCACCGTACAAGGGTGACATCGTGTGCGCCATTGAGCGCGAGGACAAGGCAACGGGCAGCACCACCACCGTGTTCGTGCAGCAGAACCGCAGCCTGAGCACCGTGTTCCCGAAGTACCAGTTCGGCGCGTTCCTGTTCAACTGGTTGGTGGTGCCAGAGCCTGCCAGGTGGAAGCCTGGGAAGGGGTAGGTATGGAGCAGCAGCAGGTTGACGACATTGTGGCTGCCAGCCACCGCATCGCTGGCGCAGCCGACCGCATCGTGCAGGCTGCCACCATGCTGCTGGAGGCCATGGTGGCCGCGGAGGGGCGCACCGTGCAGAAGCTGGCCGCGGAGGTGCGCAAGGTGAACGAGGCGCGTGGGCTGCTGCAGGACTACCACCAGGTGCGCGAGGACGACCTGCCGCCACCTGGCGGGCGCACCATTCCCGTGGGCGGTGGCAGGCGACGCCAGCTGGTGCAGCTGCCACCCGACAAGGTGGAGGGGTGATGGCGCTGCTGCTGAAGCACCCGCACGGCACCATGGAGTGGCGGTACATCTACATCCCCTGGTATCGCGTGGGCACGGACTACCTGTTCGACGCCGACGTTGAGGCAACCTGTGCACACGACACGGCGCTGCTGTCCACCACCGAAGCGGACAGGGTGTACGTGAGCGTGAACGGTGGGGCGAGCTACACGGTGCTGCCAACGGACCCCACCAACGGGTACGACCTGGGCGCGTTCACAGCTGGCCAGCGGAAGTCCTACAGGTTCAAGGTCAACATACCCAGCGGCACCCACAGGGAGGGCACGTATGGGCTGGTGATAGGGGAGGGCACGTAACGTGGCAAGGCATGAGAACAGGCGGGCGACCATCGCCTACCACAACGACGGCAACGGTGGCCGCGCCATCAGCGTCAACCTGTCGCTGGTGCAGTTCGCAGCTGGCATGGTGCTGCAGCTGGCTGCTGTGTGCAGCCTGGGCTGGGCTGTTGCGACGTTCGTGGGCAAGGCGCAGGTCAGGGAGTGGTGGCGTTCGGAAGGCGCACCAGCCATGGCGCGGTACGTGGGTGACGAGATCATGCACCACAACGACTACGTCAACGGCAGGGTGAACCAGGTGGTGGACACGAAGCTGGACGGGCTGCGCGACGACGTACAGAGCGCCAACACCCTGGCAGCCACCAACCGCAGCATCCTACAGCGCATTGAGGAAGACGTGAGGGAACTGCGCAAGCTCCAGGCCAGCAGGACGCCCTAGGTGCGTGATGTGCGTGTGCGCGCCTGTGCTGATGGCAGCTACCGCCCGGACCCCAACGGTGGCCTGGTTGTGGTGTCGCTGTCGCACCTGGAGCGCCTGCGCGACAGGGTGGAGTACCTGGCTGACAGGTGCCAGGTGGAACTGCTGGGGCGGGCAGTGGCAGAGCGCAGGCTGGCAGAGCTACTGGAGGTGACAGATGCGGGTGATGCTTGACCCAGGCCACGGTGGTGCGTACCCAGGCGCGGTGGGCAGCGCGGGCGTACCTGAAAAGGACGTGGCGCTGGCCATGGCGCTGCAGGTGGCTGGCAACTTCGGAATGAACGACGCGCACCAGTGCCACCTGACCAGGTACGCGGACCACGACTTCAACCCGTACGACTTGGGCGCGGACCTGCAGGCACGCTGCCGCCTGGCCAACACCTGGGGCGCGCACTGCTTCGTGTCCATCCATTGCAACGCCTACACCGACCCAGCCGCGCACGGGTACGAGGTGTGGACCAACCGCGAAGCCGACGCTGCGGACTACCTGGCTGGGCTGATCTGGTACCGCATGCGCCAGGCGTTCCCGGACATGCGGGGGCGCGCCGACTTTGCTGACGGCGACCCCGACAAGGAGAGCCAGTTCGCGGTACTGGTTGGCACCAACATGCCAGCGGTGCTGGTGGAGTTGGCGTTCATCACCAACGACGCGGACCAGCGCAGGCTGCTGGACCCAGCGTGGCAGGCACGCGAGGCGACGGTGATCGCTGACGCCTGCAGGGAGTGGGCACCATGAAGTGGTACGAGCTTGGCACGGGGTTGTGGGTAACGGTGTTCGGTGGCATGGCCATGACGGTGGCCAGTGGGTTCTTCTGGATGCGGCCAGAGCACTTCACGGCTGGGAACTGGCTGGCTGCCCTGGGCACCTGCGCTGGGCTGTACGGTGGCGTCATCATGAAGCGCACTGTGGACAACACGCGCCTGGCCAAGGACGGGGTGGGCGACTACGGGAAGTGAGGTGGTGGCATGTTCAGCGGACCACTGGTCTACGCGACAGGCGGGCTGCTGGTGGTGTGCCTGGTACTGGGCGGGGTGGTGTGGGTACAGCACGGCAGGCTGCAGGCGTACGACGTGCAGGTGGACACGTACAAGATGGCCGTGGACGCCTGGGAGCGCAAGGTGCAGGCCAAGGAGCAGACCATCGCCACGTTGCGCGCCAAGATCGAGGAGCAGAACGCAGCGGTGGAGCAGGGCGCGGAGTGGGGGCGACTGGCGGCAGAGCGCCAGGCCACCATTGACAGGCTCATGGCGCAGCTGGCGCGGGCAGAGGACGACCTGCGGGTGGTTGCCGAGAAGTACAGGCAGCTGCGGGAGCAGGCTGTGGGCATGTCGGAGTGCCAGACCTACCGCCTGGCGCTGGAGGCCATAGCGGGGGTGGTGCCATGACGCGCCCCAGCCGTTGGCCCACCGTTGGCGACTACGCCATCATCCTGCTGGTGGTGCTGCTGCTGCTCATGGGGCTGGGGTTCTGCGGCTGCCGCAGCGCCGCGCCGATGCCAGACCCCTGCCCGGAACCAGAGGTGGTGACCGTGCAGGTGCCGTCGCCCTGCGTGGTGCAGGTGGCCATGCTGCCACCCCCGGACCTGCCCACGTACCCAGGCCACCCAGGGCACGATGCCGACGAGGAGGAGTGGAAGGCGTGGGCGTTGCTGGTGGCTGAGGTGGTGGAGCAGCGCGAGGCACTGTGGCGTGCCCACGCAGCAGCCTGGGCTGGCAAGGTGCAGGAGCACAACGCGCTGGAACCCAGGTGTGGGCAACCAGTACCTTGACCGCAAGGCGGGCGACCCCGACTGGTTGTTCAAGGAGTTCCTGGCCGCGCTGACTGACCACGAACTGTGGGGGTGCGTGGAGTGGCAGCTGCAGCAGCGCGCCTGCCGCCAGTGCCACGAGCACCCGTGCGCCACCCCGTGCCAGCGCAGGCAGGATGCGGAGCATCGCCTGGGGCTGTGCGATGACGAGGTGGGTAGGCGCGGCACCTGGCGTGGGCGGCTGCTACGGCGCGACAGGCCACGCCCCTGGGAACCCAGGTAGTCGCCCAGGCGAAACCTGCCCGAAATCCTGCCCAGGCTGCCCCGTGTCGCATTTCACTGCTGGACTCCATACCCTAGCACCTCCAGAGCTCAGGGCGCGACACAGCGCGATATACGCGGAAATCCCGACAGAGGCCACTAGCAGCCCCTGTGTCTGCGACTGAGGTGCCTCCATAGGGTTGCATACCCTCCCCTCCGAAAACGCGACACAGCGCGACCTGGTGCGTGCCAGGGGCATGCCTGGAACAAAAAAAGACCCGCCTGGTGGCGGGTCCAGTGGTTGCAACGTGTAGAGGGATGGGGCGTGGGGGTAGCCCAGGCTGGTAGGAAGCCGAACCAGCCCGTGGCCGTGGCCACCCCCAGCCCGTCAGCCCAGGATCTTGCCCAAGGTGCGCTCCAGCCTGGCCACGGCGCTGCGCACCTGCTCAGGTGTCAGCGGTTCCCTGGTGGCAGCCAGGAAGGCCACCACCGCGTCGTGCAGCTGGTTGGCTGCCGTGCGCTGGTGCCAGCCCCAGGCGGTGGCTGCCACAGCCCACAGCCCCAGCACGGCCACTAGGAACCAGGTCATTGCGGTGGCGGTGACCCTGGCGGGTACCGCTCCTCCACCCAGTCCAGCAGGGGCGCGAACTGCACGGCCACCTCGACGGGTGCCTGGAACCAGTACTCGCGCATCAGCGCCCAGTACCAGTGCAACCTGTCAGGCGACTGCAGCCACTCCTGGCAGCGGAACACCCACACGGCACCGCACGGCCACACCCCGAAGGTCTGCCTGGTGTCGGTGCGGGTGTCGTACCAGCTGATGCCCCAGCCCATGGTGCAGCCGTCGGGCGGCAGCGTCTTGGGTGCTGGCAGCAGCATCACCTCAGCGTCCTGCGGCAGCGGCAGCGGTGGGTAGTCGGGTGGCAGCACCAGGCTGCGCTCCTGCCCCTCCGCGGGCCAGGCCACCCACACCACCACCAGCACCACCGCGGCCACCAGTGCCCAGGTGGTTGCCTGGTTGAGCTTGCTGCGGTGGTACCACCGCTGGCAGTTGCGCCAGTAGTACGCCAGCTTCTCGCGCCAGCCCCAGTCGTTGTTCATGCGCACCTCCTTGTCCACGCCCTGCGTGTGCGTCGGTTCCACACCAGGGCAGCCTCTGCTGGGTCGATTCTGATGCCGCCACTGCCCCCGCACTGCGGGCACACCACACGGTGTCGCTGCGTGGGGCAGCCGCCGACCATCTCAGCCACCGCGGCCAGCGGTGCCAGCTTCCAGGGTTCCATCTGCGGGTGGTCGTGCCCACAGAACGGGCACGCACCCAGGCGGCTGTGGAGCTTGCCGCAGCAGGTGCACACCCGCGGGCGTCGGCGGTCACCTGCCACTGGCGTCGCCATGGGTGGCATCCTTGCTGGTGATCCTGCGCAGCACAACCAGGCAGCGCCTCACCTCGTCCAGCGTGCTACGGGCGGCAGCCTGCCACTGCTCCTCTAGGTGCCTGCCCGCCTGCGTCAGTTCATGAAACGCCTGGAGCACCTTTGCGTCTTGCCGTCGTGTCGCCATGTGAGCCTCCTTTGCTCTTGCGGTGGTGGTCGGCATGCGGGCAGCTGGCCCAGTGCGGTGCGTACACCCTGAAGATGGGCGGCAGGTCACCCGTGCCCTTCACCACCATGTTGCCGTGGCCTGGCACCTCCAGCACCACGGTCG
>Ga0209536_100001553_pt1 | contig 37837 bp, 35 predicted proteins | sample DeeMarSeWOR28_12_FD_187461 | JGI IMG/M metagenome (GOLD analysis project Ga0209536, IMG submission 187461) | Marine sediment microbial communities from White Oak River estuary, North Carolina - WOR-2-8_12 (SPAdes) (version 2) | ecosystem: Environmental > Aquatic > Marine > Intertidal zone >... | reverse complement strand
TTTGTATAAAATGAAAAACTATTATCATATATTAGGTGTCTCAGAAAAAGCCAGCCAACAGACTATTAGAAGTGCCTTTAGAAAACTTGCCTTCAAGCATCATCCAGATACAAACCCGGGTCATGAAAGTCAAGCAGCTGCTAGATTCAAGGATATAAACGAAGCCTATGCAGTATTGGGTGATCACAATAAACGGCAACAGTATGATTATGCTCGTAAAAATCCCTTTACCAGCTACGGTTATGGTGGTTTTCAGTATTCCCAGCAGGATATATTTCAGAGCATACTTTCCAACCGAGCTTTTATAAACGAACTAGACCGCATGTTTTCGCATAACGGTCTCAGATTTGACCGCGACTTTATTAATCAGGTCTTCTCTAGTGGCGGTAAGACATTCTACTTTTATACTAACCCTGACAGCAAAGGTACGACCTCCCAGGATTATTACCCCGGTTTCTCAATGCGTAAACAGAGCTGGTTGGAGAGTTTAATAACGAGGGTGATAACCCAGCTTACCCGCTTCATACTAAAAAGATTACTGGGTATTGAATATTCGCCCAACCTAGATTTAAACATCAATCTCGAGGTATCACCCGAAGAAGTTGCCACTGGCAGCGAGAAAGAGGTCGTCTATAAGCGGGGTAAACAGAGGAAAAAGCTCGTTGTAAAAATACCTTCCTCAACCAGAACAGGTACAAGAATCCGGCTCAAGCGCATGGGGTTGATAGAAAATAATAAAGTGGGTGATCTCTATCTGCATATTATGGTAAAACAAAAAACACTATTTAATCCAAGCTAAGGCATACTAGCTGCTATTTTTGCTAACTTCCAGGAGTATTCGTAAAGGTGCATACCCTTGCTTGCGACAATCATCTCGCCGTCTTCAACTCCTATTTCAGAAGCCATATACTCCTTTAATAACTGCATGGCTGCTAGGTTGGATGGAAAGCCAGCCCACAAGTCCCATGAGCGAAAATAAGCAATAAAATGTAGTTGGCCGTACCTTACTCGGGTATCAATACCCCGTAGACACGGTGGGTCGGTGAGCAGTATCGACCGGCTATCACCGACAGCCATGTAAGCTTGATTTGTATCGCATCCATCTTCTTTATAAATCCTTATTACTTCGGCTATCTGTCCCTCAAGATACTGTCCATAGGTATACTGCTCACCGTCAGCTCGATGAGCGGTCATAAGGTATGGCAGGTAACTTTCTATATATTCCATCGTTGTTGGTGCTGGCACTCCTGTCGGTACGTCCGGAGTCAGTGGCCTATTTCCCGGATTGGTCATTTTGACAACAACGAAGTCTAATTCCTTACGCCGTTGACCAGCGTAACTACCCCGCTTAATGCGATATTCATAACCTTCATTCAGTGTCTTGCGCAAGCAAAGAAACCAAGCCTCGGATAAGTCCCTGGATTCTATATATGAAACATTCATATTTTTAATTGAAATATTATCGTTTCGTAAGTAGTCTAAAAAACCTATCTTGGTATTCTTCAAACAGACTCCAGCGATCTAATTCTTTTCTTAACTCATCGGGATTGAGCTCGCCTTTCGCCATTTTTATAAATAGTTCTTCAATCCTCATTCTAGCGTCCATCGGGACACCAACCTTATCAACTTCTATAAGTCCCCTGGAAAATAACTGTGAAAGATTATCCTGCATTGATATGCTAGTGATTTCGTATATAAAGCGCATTAAAGAAACATCCCACAGTTCATCCTGTCCTTTTATTATGGTTGCTAAAGGATCACCTCGTTTTTCTATCTCAATGTTCAATCTTTCTAGTACACTCTTCATCTCATCGTTAACGATGGAAAGCTTCCCAGGTTCGTTGCGATAGGTATAGAAAAGCCCGGGGGCATTCTCCCCATAATTCTGAATCAGCGTATTGAAATACCTCTTGGCATTTGTGCTGAAGCCTTCAAGCTGAGACATATAATAGGGAGTAACAATCCTCGGTCTTTCTGCGATTACACGTCCTTCTCTGACAACAGTTTCAACACTTTTTCCCGTTATTTCTTCGTAGACAGGTTTGGTTACCATATAATAATTAATATTTGTAGTCCCAAATGTTGCCAACGATTGCCTTGGAAGTCTAAGAATTTCTGTATGCCTAACGGCATCTTCTATTCTTTCGTCATCAATGCGCATATTATTCCCTCCAAAAAGCAACACCCATTATTAGTTATAATAATTACCTGAAGTATGTTTCCCCTTTTCTCTCCTTGGGGTAGACAGAGTTATTCGCCGAAACCTACTTGCCTTTTTGTTTTAGCAGCCAGTATTCCATGCTGTCTGCTAAAGCTAGCCAACTAGCTTCAATTATGTTAGTTGAACTACCCACCGTTCGCCATTGCTCAATGCCATCACTGGATTCTATAATCACGCGCACCTGAGATTCTGTACCGGTGTTACCCTCCAGGATACGGACTTTATAATCAATCAAGTTTACATCTGACAAATCGGGGTAAAACCTTAACAGTGCCTTACGTAGTGCTTTATCAAGCGCATTAACCGGACCATTACCCTCTGCCGCAGTATGTACCACCTCATTGTTAATTATGACCTTTACTATTGCCTCCGACATCATTTCTTCAGCATTCTTCATGACCGGTGGTCGCCGCCTTTTTTCAACTATCACCATAAAATCAACCAGTTCAAACGGTTTTGTATAGTCCGGCTTCACTCGCTGTACCAGTAAATCAAAGGATGCTTCAGCGTTCTCATATTGGAAGCCGCGGCTTTCTAGTGTTTTGACCTTTTCAAGTAGTTCCTGAGCTTCTCTACTTTTCGCCGATAGGTAAACACCCAGTTCTTTTGCTCGATGTACTATGTTCGCTCTGCCCGATAGTTCTGATACAAGAGTTCTTTGCTTATTACCTACTAGCTCCGGATCTATATGCTGGTAGCTACTCGACCATTTACTTAGTCCGGAAACATGTAAACCCCCTTTATGACTGAAAGCACTGGATCCTATATAGGGTAGAAACGGATCTGGCACCAGATTTGCTACTTCGCTAACATAATGTGCTATATCTGTCAACTTTGCCAACCTTTCATCGGTAACGCAATCGATACCTATCTTGAGTTTTAGTGCTGGTATTATGGAACAAAGGTTGGCATTACCACAACGTTCACCATAACCATTTATTGTGCCCTGCACTTGCTTGACGCCAGCATTTACAGCTGCTAAGGTATTGGCTACCGCTAGCTCGCCGTCATTGTGTGCATGTATGCCTATCGGCACATCTGTTATCTTTCTTACTTTGTTAATAATATGCGTTATTTCAACTGGTAAAGTTCCACCATTAGTATCGCACAACACCAAGCATTCGACGCCAGCTCTATCGGCTGTTTGCAACACCTGTAATGCATATTCGGTATTTGATTTAAAGCCATCGAAAAAGTGTTCGGCATCAAAAAATACTCTGATTCCGTGCTTTTTAAGATAGAGTATTGAATCCATAACCATGGATAGGTTTTCATCAAGAGTGGTTTCTAGCACTTGTGTTACATGCATATCCGAACTCTTACCGACCAGCGTTACAAACTCCACCCCAGAATTTGTTAAAGCCTTTAAATTGCGGTCTTCCGCTACATTTTTATTTGCTCGACGTGTGCTACCAAAGGCAACAAGCTTTGAGTTTACAAGATTGAGTTCCCCAATTCCTTTAAAAAAATCGTCATCCTTGGGACTCGAGCCTGGCCAGCCACCCTCTATAAAATGTATGCCCAACTCATCAAGGCGCCGGGCTATATTAATTTTATCCGCCACCGAAAAGGAAATGCCCTCTCTTTGAGCACCATCACGCAGGGTGGTATCGTAGAGCTTCACCGATGCCAAACCGCTATTCTCCAATCCTTTCGGCTATCAAGTTACCCATTTCTTTGGTTCCGACTTTCTTCATACCTTTTCCCATTATATCATAGGTACGATAACCCTCTTCTAGCACCTTTTCGATGGCTTTCTCTACTGCTTTTGCTTCTTTTATTAGCCCAAGCGAATAACTTAGCATCATTGCCATGCTAACGATAGTGGCTATGGGATTTGCCAGATTCTGCCCGGCTCGTCGCGGAGCACTACCATGGCTTGGTTCATACATCCCTAACGTACGGTTGCCTGGGACTGGTACCCCTGCTAAACTGGCTGAAGCCAACATACCCAGCGAGCCACCTAACATAGATGCTTCGTCAGTTAAAATATCACCGAAGGTATTTTCGGTAACTAGCACATCAAGATACCTAGGATTCTGTATTATCCTCATACCACAGGCATCAACCAGCATATGTTCAAGCTCTACATCTGGGTAGTCTTCGGCAACCTCAATGGCTACTTGACGCCACAATCGTGATGATTGTAGCACATTGGCTTTATCCACCGATATCAGTTTCTTTTTACGAGTGCGTGCAATCTCAAAACCGACCCTAATAATACGTTCAATCTCCTGCTCCGAGTAGCTCATTGAATCTACCGCTCGTCGTCCTCTAGTCGTCCTCCACTGTCGCTTAGGACGTCCAAAATAGAGTCCGCCGGTAAGTTCACGTACAAAGATGAAATCCGATCCCCTTATAATTTCAGGTTTAAAATTTGTGTTATCTATTAGTGCTGGGTATACCTTTACGGGACGTAGGTTGGCAAATAACCCTAGTTCTTTTCGTAGCTTCAGCAACCCATCTTCTGGGTGAATCGGAGCTCGGGGATCATCATACTTCGGATCACCAACAGCGCCCAAGAGCACTGCATCACTTTGCTTACATACTTTTAGGGTATCGATGGCAAGTGCTGTACCTTCCTGCTCTATAGCCACACCGCCAACCAATCCTTTGATATAGATAAAAGCATGGTTATATTTGATACCTACCATATTCAGCACCTTTATCGTCTCGTCTATGATTTCTGGCCCAATACCATCACCCGGTAATACCGCTATCCTAAATTCCATCTATTTCTCCAATCTGTTTTTGGTGTATTCAATTAAGCCACCATCAGCGATTATTTCAGACATAAATTGCGGATATGGTTGGGCTGTGAATTCTTTTTTGGTATCCATATTCTTTATCTTACCACTGTTAAGTTCAACAACAATAGTTTGTCCACTCTGAATGTTATCCACCGCTTCAGTGCATTCTAGCAGCGGTAATCCGATGTTTATGGCATTACGGAAAAAAATGCGTGCAAAGCTTTTTGCGATTATACAGGATATTCCCAATGCCTTTATCGCCAAGGGAGCGTGTTCCCTTGAAGATCCACAACCAAAGTTTTTTTCTGCCAATATTATATCCCCCGGACTAATTCTTTTTACAAAGTTGTCATCAATACCTTCCATACAATGCTGAGCTAAATCTGCTACTTGCGAAACATTAAGATAGCGTGCAGGGATGATGACATCCGTATCTACATTGTCACCGTATTTATGCACTTTCCCCTTTATCATTCATGTCTCCCGCGATTATTATTAAATAATCTAATTTATTCTATATACTGCTTCGTAGTTTTTACACACCCACCGATTCTTCCACTGGCTGTAGATCGTAGTAAAACCAAACTTCTCTAAGAATGAATTCAGCTCACCAATATCTATCGTTACCAATCCAAAGCTTAAAGTTGACGTCTTGTCGATGGTGGTTATCCTCTCTGGATATACAATATCGGCGTATAGAAAATAACCGCCGGATTTTAATACTCTCTTCATTTCCTTAAGGGCATCTAGCCAGTTTTCTATATGATGCAGCACACCTACTGAAAGCACAATATCGAATCTCTTATCCTCAAATGGCAGGTTGGTAGCATTAGCCTCAAGATAGCTGATATCCCCTATATATATGGATTCCTTTATTGCAAGTTCAATTTGCCGAGGGTCGATATCAACACCGGTGACCTCACCTCCATATTCATTAGCAATATATTTGGTAATAAAACCGCTACCGCAGCCAATCTCTAAAAAACTCTTGTGCCCGTTGAGTTCAACAAAAGCAAACAGTTTCTCGATTAGGTTTATTGTCCCTCTCTTGCTCTGCAATTTATTTAATAGAAACTTCTCAATACTAAGCATTTTCATATCTTTTTATCTGCTGATAATTTCCTTGGGGCTGATAATGATTCCCGCAACTGCGCTAGCAGCTGATACCGCTGGATTTGATAAATAGACTTCTGATTTTGTACTACCCATCCTGCCGATAAAATTGCGGTTTGTTGTTGATATACACTTTTCGCCAGCGGCAAGTATACCCATATGCCCTCCTAGGCAGGGACCACAAGTAGGGGTGCTTACCACAGAACCCGCCTCAATAAATATCTCAATTAAACCCTCTTTCAGGGCATCCATATATACCTGTTGTGAACCCGGTATTATAATGCAACGAACATCCTTATGTACTTTCTTGCCTTTTAATACACGAGCTGCAATTTGCAAATCTTCAAGCCGGCCGTTGGTGCAACTCCCGATAACTACCTGGTCAATCTTTATTTCACCCACCTTACTTATTGAGTGTGTGTTTGCTGGAGAATGTGGAAAAGCTACTTGTGGCTCAAGTGTCGAAACATCATACTCAACTGTTCTTATGTACTCAGCATCTTTATCCGGCATGTACATTGTATAAGGGCGCATCGCTCTTGATTTTATGTAATCTAAAGTCTTACCGTCCGCATAAAATATGCCTATTTTCGCCCCAGCTTCAATAGCCATATTAGCCATTGTAAATCTCCCATCCATAGACAGACTGTCTACAGCTTCACCCATAAACTCCATTGCTGAATAGAGAGCACCATCAACTCCTATATCGCCAATTGTATACAGTATCAGATCTTTACCAGTTACCCATTCCGGTAAAGCGCCATGATAGATAAATTTCATCGTTGATGGTACTTTCATCCATATTATTCCCGTTGCCATAGCAACAGCGATATCTGTTGAGCCCATACCGGTAGCGAAAGCTCCCAAGGCACCATAGGTACAGGTATGAGAATCGGCGCCAATGATAACATCGCCAGGTAATACCAAACCCTTTTCCGGTAAAAGTACGTGCTCTATCCCCATTTTTCCTACTTCAAAATAATTAACACCCTGTAGTCGAGCGAATTGCCTTACCATTTTTGCTTGCTCGGCTGAATTAATATCTTTGTTAGGGGTAAAATGGTCGGGTACAATAACAATCTTTTCTGGATTAAAGACGTTATCAACTCCCAGCCGCCTAAATTCCCTTATGGCAATCGGGGCAGTGATATCATTTGCTAATACCATATCAACCGGTACACTTATGAATTGTCCCGGTTTGACTTTTTTCGTATTCGTGTGAGAAGCCAGAATCTTCTCCGCTAAAGTCAAAACATCTCTCCTATAGTTATGTTTTTTGAGGTTATCTAGATTCTCATCTATGGGGTTTGCCTTGGTAACAGTAAAACCAAAAGCACCAGCAGGGTGCTTACTGGAGCTATTATATACATACCAGCCCCAGCAGCCATCCCTATGCCAGCTGCTACCCATATAGTAGCCGCAGTTGTCAAACCTTTTACAACACCAGCCTCGCTACGGCGTATTATAGCACCGGCACCTAGAAAACCGATGCCAGTAACGATACCAGCAGCTACCCTTGCTTGATCGCCAATATTAAACCCATAAATCGATATTATGGTAAATAGTGCAGCCCCGGTACAAATTAGGATTATATCTCGCATACCAGCAGGCTTCTCAGCCTTGCCTCTTTGAAAACCGATTGCACTACCGAGAACGACTGCCAGTAGGATTCGAAGTATCATTTCCAGTTCAATAGGCATTGTAGTCTCCTATAGATAGTTATCCAGCTACCTTTTTCAAACTAAGCAGTCTGTTGAGAGCGTTTACGTAAGCCTTAGCGCTGGCAACTATGATATCGGTATCAGCGCCGCGTCCAGTGTAAGTTATACCCTCGCTCTCTATCCTTATCAAGACCTCACCGATAGCATCGATGCCCTCGGTAACTGATTTCACCGAGAATTCCGTCAGTTTATTTGGTACCATTACTAGTCGGTTTATTGCCTTATATACAGCATCTACGGGTCCGGTACCAAGTGCGGCATCAGCCATCGTTTTACCATTCGCACTTTTCAGTTTGACAGCCGCGGTGGGGATACCCCTATCACCACAGGTCACCTGTATACGCTCTAAGTGGAAGGTTTCGGTTACGGTTCGCATCTCCTCAGCAACCAGAGACTCAATATCCCTATCGGTAATATCTTTCTTCTTATCGGCTAATTCCTTAAATGCTGTAAAGGTGCGGATAAAATCGTCTTCACCCAGGTTATATCCTAATTCGGCAAGTCTTTCCTGAAAAGCATGCTTACCACTTAATTTTCCCATAACCAAGCTTGAAGCCGGTACACCCACTTTCTTCGGATCAATGATTTCGTATGTAATCGGCATCTTGATAACGCCATCTTGGTGTATACCCGACTGGTGCCTGAAGGCATTGTTTCCAACAATCGCCTTATTCGGCTGTACCATAAAACCCGTTAGCTCACTCACCATCCGGCTTGTTTTATATATCTGTTTCGTGTTTATTCCAGTTGTCAGATTAAAGAGGTCACTACGTGTTTCTATCGCCATTACAATTTCTTCCAGCGATGCATTCCCTGCTCTCTCCCCGATTCCGTTTATGGTACACTCCACCTGTCTGGCACCCCGTTGTATCGCTGCGAGGCTGTTAGCTACCGCTAAACCTAAATCATCGTGGCAATGAACGCTGACAACTGCCTTATCAATATTTTTTACATTACTAAATATACCGGCGATCAATCGACCGAATTCATCCGGAATTGCATAACCTACCGTATCTGGGATATTAATGGTCATCGCTCCAGCATCAATTACTGATTCTAAAACCTGATAAATGAATTCCGGATTTGCTCGGCTAGCATCCATTGGTGAAAACTCGATATCTTCTGTATATTTCTTGGCTCGCGCGACCATATCACGTGACATTTCTAGTATCTGCTCACGGCTTTTTTTCAGCTGGTGCAGCATATGTATATCTGAAGCCGAAAGAAATACATGTATTCTAGGATTCTCCGCTTTTTTTAAAGCTTCCCAAGCTTTGTCTATATCTTTAGCATGAGCGCGAGCTAACCCGCAGATTATAGTACCTCTAACCTCTCTGGCAATGCTTTGTACCGCGGTAAAATCACCAGGTGAGCTTACCGGAAAACCTGCTTCGATAACATCCACTCCCAGCTTCTCTAATTGCCCCGCTATATCCAGTTTTTCCTGGATATTCAGCATTCCTCCAGCCGCCTGTTCGCCATCCCTTAAGGTTGTATCAAATAATTTTACTTTTCCCACAATATCCTCCTGGAGTGAAATAATTCTTTTTTCCATTTTTACCCCTCCCCTTTTCACAGAGAGGGGCTTCAAAGGATGAGCTTATTCCCCCCAGTAGCGGTAAAAATATCACCATATCCAAATTGAATATTGCTTATCTTATTTCGGATGCTAGTCATATTAGTGTCAACAAAAACAAAGTTATTCTCTTTTCTTCAGCCAAGGCATCATCTGACGTAACTCAGCGCCGACTTCTTCAATCAGTTCTTCGGCTTCCATCCTCCGTAAAGCATTAAATACCGGCCGGCCGGCTTGATTTTCTAGTATCCATTCCTTAGCAAAACTACCATCCTGTATTTCAGCAAGTATTTCTACCATTTCATCTCGCGCCATTTCATCAACAATACGTGTGCCTCTTGTATAACCACCGTATTCGGCGGTATCGCTTACTGAATAATTCATATAATTTAAACCGCCTTTATAAAAAAGGTCAACGATAAGCTTTAACTCGTGCATGCATTCGAAGTATGCTATTTCTGGCTGATAACCAGCTTCAACTAGCGTATCGAAGCCTGCTTTTATAAGGTTTGCTACACCGCCACACAATACCGCCTGCTCACCAAAGAGGTCAGTTTCTGTCTCCTCGGCAAAGGTTGTCTCTATTACACCGGCGTGGCTACATCCAATCCCCTTAGCATAGGCGAGGGCTGATTCTTTCGCCTTTCCAGTTGCATCCTGGTGTACCGCTACCAAAGCCGGTGGTCCATTTCCCTCAACATATAATTCCCTGAGCATATGTCCCGGGCATTTCGGTGCAATCATTGTTATATCGACATCCTTGGGTGGTATTATCTGTCCATAGTGTATATTGAAACCGTGAGCAAACATGAGCATCTTGCCGGTGGATAGCTCATCTTCTATTGCTTGATTGTATATTCTTGCATGTAGAGTATCCGGCACCAGCATCATTATAATGTCCGCTTTTCGTGCCACGACATCTGTAGAGGCTACTTCAAAGTCGTCTTCCTTCGCTTTCCCCCAGCCCTGGCTCTCTTCGGCTTCGGCTACCAGCACTTGAAGCCCGCTATCTCTCAGATTCTGTGCCTGAGCATGTCCCTGGCTGCCATAACCAATAATTCCTATTACTTTACCCTCGAGCAAAGTCATGTCGCAATCTTTGTCATAATATATTGTTGCCATAATATACCTTCCTTTGTTCTGTTTATTTTTTCTTTGTTCTGGTTTTCGATTGCTTTACTTCCATCATTGACGAACTTACTCCGCCCCTCGTCATGGCAATAACTCCCGTCCTAGCTATCTCTATGATACCGAAGCCGCGAAGCAATTTATACAGTGAGTTAACTTTTTCCTCATCTCCTGTTACTTCAACAGCCACTGAATCCGAGGAGACATCTACAATATTCGCTCGGAATATATCCACAATCTGCATTATTTCACTTCGGTTGGCAGATGTCGTCTTAACCTTAATCATCGCTAACTCACGCGTTATGGTCCCTTCACCAGTGACATCAGATACTTTAATTACATCTATTACCTTCTCAAGCTGTTTCCTCACCTGTTCCACCTGCGTTGTTGACCCATCAACTACTATTGTCATGCGCGAAATCTGCGGCACTTCACTGTGACCTACAGCGATACTTTCAATATTGAATCCCCGTCGCCGAAAAAGACTTGCTATACGGTTTAAGACTCCAGGTTTATCCGTAACCATAGCAACTAGGGCGTGTTTTGTGGCTGCCATTTTGACACCCCTTTCTTTGGTTCTTCCATTACTTCAGCTAGAGATGCCCCTGGTGGTACCATAGGATATACGTTTTCCTCCGGTTCAACCATAAAGTTAACTAGGTATGGTCCGGGTTCATCCATTGCTTTTTCTATAGCCGGTCCCACGTCTCTTTTATATTTTACTGTAATTCCAGGTATACAGTAAGCTTCAGCGATCTTCACAAAATCCGGGCAGTTTAGGGGTGTAGCTACATAGCGTTTTTCATAAAACAGGTCTTGCCATTGCCTTACCATTCCTAAAAATCCGTTGTTCAAAATAGCGATTTTTACGGCTATATTTTCTTTAGCTATAGTCGCTAGCTCCTGTATCGTCATCTGAAAACCGCCGTCGCCTGCAATACACCATACGGTTTCATCAGGACACCCCACCTTGGCACCCATAGAGGCCGGTAGTTCAAAACCCATCGTCCCTAACCCTCCTGAAGTTATCAGACTATTTGGTTTATCAAAGAAATAATGCTGTGCTGCCCACATTTGATTTTGGCCAACCCCAGTTACGATAATGGCATCCCCACTAGTTTTTTCATATATCTGGCGTACTACATACTGCGGCAAAACCTCATCACAATCCCTTATTATTATTGAAGGATGTTCCTTACGCCATTGATCAAGCTGATAAATCCATGCGATATGTTCGTTTGGCATTATCAGTTTATTCAGTTCGTTCAGAACACCTTTAACGTCCCCGACTATAGGTACATCCACTCGAACATTCTTGCCTATTTCAGCCGGATCTATATCAATATGTATGATTTTGGCATTGGGGGCAAAACCACTGACACTGCCTGTAGCGCGGTCATCAAATCTCATACCAATGGCGATAATCAAATCAGCAGCATCTATCGCCATATTAGCATAAGCCATACCATGCATACCTAGCCACCCGTAGGAGAGAACATGTGACTCAGGGAAACAGCTTATACCTAGAAGTGTGGTCACCACAGGTATCTGTGCCGTTTCTGCTAGACATTTTAATTCTTTATAAGCCCCGGATATGTTTACGCCACGACCAGCAAGGATAACCGGCTGGTTTGCTTCACTGATTAACTTTGCCGCTTTTTTAATCTGCGATGGATGCCCCTTCAAAGTCGGCTTATAACCAGGCAGGTTTAATTTTTCCGGGTAGCTGAAATCAGCTTGATTTATCTGTACGTCTTTAGGTAAATCTATTAAGACAGGTCCAGGTCTTCCCGTACGTGCCAAAAAAAACGCTTCTTTTATCGTCTCCGCAAGCAGGGCGGTATCTAATGCTAGGTAGTTATGCTTTGTGATAGGTAGCGTGATTCCGGTTATATCTATTTCCTGAAAAGCATCTTTCCCTATTAAAGGTTTTATTACTTGACCGGTTATTGCTACGATAGGTACCGAGTCCAAACAAGCATCAGCAATGCCAGTCACTAAGTTAGTCGCACCTGGCCCGGATGTGGCAAAACAAACACCTACCTTACCGGTAGCTCTAGCATAGCCCTCTGCAGCGTGGGCTGCGCCTTGCTCGTGCCTAACTAGTATGTGTCGTAATTGAGGATATTGTGGTAAAGTATCATATAGTGGAAGGATAACGCCACCTAGGATACCAAATATAACCTCTACTCCTTCTTTTAAAAGGCTTTCACATATGATCTGAGCACCCGTCATTTTCATTTTCATTACCCCCTATTAATTGAAAACCGCCCCTTTACTTGCCGAGGTTACGTTAGCCGCATATCGCTTTAAATAACCGGATTGAATACTCGATTTATATTTACCAAGGTTAGTAAGTCGTCTGTATATTTCTTTTTCGGAAAGCTCAATTTCAAGTTTATTATTGGTAATATCGATTTTTATTACATCCCCATCCGCGATTACGGCAATAGGACCTCTATCTGCTGCCTCTGGAGAGACATGCCCTATAGCAGCACCACGGGTAGCTCCAGAAAACCTACCATCGGTTATAAGGGCGACTTCTTTTTCCATCCCCATGCCGCTCAGCATCGATGTAGGTGTCAGCATTTCTCTCATTCCAGGACCCCCCTTTGGTCCTTCGTAGCGAATAACTACCACCTCTCCTTTTTTTATCTCTTTATTCTTTATAGCACTTGTTGCTTCGTCTTCACTATCAAATACTCTTGCTTGCCCACTATGTACCATCATTTCATCAGCTACAGCCGATCTCTTAACAACAGCACCCTCTGGTGCAAGGTTTCCAAAGAGTACCGCTATACCTCCCTTTGATGAATGGGCATTCTCTAATGAGCGGATCACATCGCCGTCTTTCAAATAGGTTTTAGCTATTATTTCAGATATAGTTTTACCTGAAACCGTTATAAGATTAGTATTGATTTTTTGTTTCAATTGCTTCATAACCGCAACTATACCACCGGCCCTATCTAAGTCTTCTATATGATATTCGCCAGCTGGCCTTAATTTACACAGGCATGGTGTTTTTTCACTAATATCGTTTATTTTTACCAAGGGGAAATCAATTCCAGCTTCATTTGCCAATGCTATAAGATGCAATACTGAATTAGTGCTTCCCCCTAAAGCCATATCAACTGCAAAAGCGTTTTCCATTGATTTTTCGTTTACAATATTCTTCGGTCTTATATCTAAAGCTAGTAATTGCATCACCTGATACCCAGCTTTCTCAGCTAGTTCATATCGTCTGACGTCAACTGCCGGTATAGTGCCATTACCAGGCATTGCTAAACCAAGAGCCTCGGTCAAACAATTCATTGTATTGGCGGTAAACATTCCTGCACAGCTCCCGCAACCAGGGCAGGCAACTCCAACCAAACGTTCTAGCTCAGTCTTTGACATCTGTCCTTTAATTACTTTGCCAACAGCTTCAAAAACAGAGTTCAAATCAACCTTCACGCTTTCCTTCCCCTTATCAAGCCTTCCAGCGAGCATTGGGCCACCGCTTATGAAGATAGCCGGTATATTCAATCTTACTGCTGCCATCAACATCCCCGGCACCACCTTGTCACAATTTGGTATAAATACTAAGGCATCAAAGGCATGCGCCTGAGCCATTATTTCCACCGAATCTGCTATCAGTTCCCTACTGGGTAGGCTGTATTTCATGCCGTGATGGTTCATGGCTAGCCCGTCGCAGACAGCGATTGTATTGAACTCAAAAGGAAAACCACCTCCCCCCCGTACACCATCTTTCACTGATTTTGCGATATCTCTTAAGTGTATATGTCCTGGTACGACTTCGTTAAAGCTATTGACAATGCCGATAAACGGTTTCTTTATTTCATTATCTGTTAGTCCAAGTGCATGCAGAAGCGACCGATGCGGTGCCCTCTCAACACCATTTTTTATTGCTTTACTTCTCATAGCTGTTTCCCATTATAACAAAAAACCGCCCTCCTGGGACGGCTTGAAATTTACTAAGCCCAGCTCCCTTTTTGGGCTATCTAAAAATAACATAGTGTGCTATTTAATGTCAAACTTATATTCTAAAATATTTCTCTTCTACAACTTTAGCTCCAAGATAAGGTATATTAGTATTGTTGAGTTTTCGAGCGCGTAAAGCGCTGAAAGCGTAACGGTACAAGGCGACCCTGATACCTCTAATTTTATTGGCGGCAATATTCGTATCGATACCGGTTGAACAGATCAGATTTCCTCTTTCTGAATCGCCTTTTATCACTACATTGGCCACTTTAAAAGCGATATCAGGATAATCGACATTATCCTCGCCATAACAGCCGAGGTCAGTATAGCTACAGCCCAAATTATTAATCATTCGAATTACTTTTTTCAATCTTTATCCCCGATGATAACCCCTAATGGCAATACGCATTCAAGTATATTCCTTTTTACTCAATCTGGCAGACATGTTCGAGTTCTGTTCTTGAAATGGCTCCTTCTCTTAATAGTCTGGGTATATTACCAGTAATATCGACTATCGTTGATTCCTTACCTCCCTTACACGCATCTCCTTCAATTATGAATTCTATTTCTCCCCCTATCTGTGAACGAACTTCTTCAGCTGTTATTCCACTAGGTTTTCCGCTTATATTCGCACTCGTTCCAACAATAGGTTTGCCAACTCCTCTTATAAGAGCAAGGGCTACCGGATGCGCCGGAATACGCACAGCTACCGTATCACTACCACCACTTACGATATCCGGTACCAATACATTCTTCTGTAACACTAGTGTCAAACCACCGGGTAGAAATCTGTTTATTAATAGGCTAGCTACTTCGGGGATATACTCGACGACATCGCCTATTTGTGTTTTATCTGCAGCTAATAGAGGTAATCCCATATTAAATTGGCGCTGCTTTACCTCAAATATTTTTTTTACGGCAGTGATATTGTCAAAACAGGCACCAAGACCATAAACTGTATCTGTTGGAAAAGCAACTAAGCCACCATCCCTGAGGGTATTGATGGCGAATTTTATCTGTCTTTGTATTTTCAGGGGTACCTTAGCAAACACTTCTTCTTACCTTGTGATTACTGGACGATAGTGTATCACAATATTATTCATTGGTCATCCATAGTAGATCCTTTCTGAACCTTTGATATTTTTTATTATAGAGTTATAAAATATCGGTTGACTTTCATATTTTCAATAACATTCGTATAAATATATCAACATACTTCAAACGCCAACCATATTATTGAATATACTCTTGATGGCCTTTACAAGATACACAGTATAATGATAATCTTTGTGCTATAAATATGACGACTGGAAAACCAGAAAAATCTCCGGATAAGAGTTATAGGGTAACCACCAGTGGCGATATTGAGGTTTCCACCTATCTCGAAATTGCCAGGGAGATTGCCGGCGAACAGCCAGTTGCTACCGAAGAACCGATATCTGGTACCGAACGTGAAGTTATTATCGTCATTGATTTCGGCTCACAATATAGCTTGCTTATATCTCGCCGTATCCGAGAACTTCAGGTTTACTGTGAACTTGTCACCCATGATACACCTTGGGATAAGATAGACCATCTCAATCCAAAGGGATTTATACTCTCGGGTGGACCTGCCAGCGTTTATGAAGCCAATGCCCCACTAGCGCCATCTTATGTATATGAAAACAATCTACCAGTTTTGGGTATCTGTTATGGCATGCAAGCGATAACTAAACAGCTTGGTGGCCTTGTTAAGCCTGTTAACAATAGGGAATATGGGCATGCTATACTTCAACTAAGCGATTCCGATTCCCCACTTTTTGATGAACTCCCTTCTCCATCCCCTGTTTGGATGAGCCACGGCGATAGAATAGAGGAAATGCCTCCCGGTTTCAGGATATTGGCATATACTGAAAACTCACCTATTGCCGTTATGGGGAATGACAAAAATATATTCGGACTCCAGTTTCATCCAGAGGTTGTTCATACTCCCTATGGTACAACCATCTTAAAGAATTTTGTTTATAAGATCTGCGGCTGTCAGGGTAACTGGACTATAGGTAACTTCGTCAATGACAGCCTCGCACAGATCAAGGCACAGGTAGGCAATGGCAGAGTTATAAATGCCCTTTCCGGAGGCGTAGATTCATCTGTGGTGGCAACTCTCATCCATCGTGCTATCAGCGATCAACTTACCTGTATCTTTGTTAATAATGGTCTATTGCGCCGTCAAGAAGCGGAAAGAACGCTTAATATCTTTCAGAAAAACCTAGGGATGAATATCGTATATATCGATGCCAGCGAGCGTTTTCTAAAGCGCCTCAAGGGAATAACTGATCCAGAGACAAAGCGAAAGGCTATCGGTAACGAATTCATTCATCTTTTCGAGGAGGAAGCTGGCAAATTAGGGAAAGTAGATTTTTTAGCACAGGGGACTTTGTATCCAGATGTTATTGAAAGCACTTCCTCCATTAGTAGCGCTTCAGCAAAAATTAAGACTCACCACAATGTTGGTGGTCTTCCCTCAGAAATGACCCTAAAACTACTCGAACCATTGCGCTATCTTTTTAAGGATGAGGTACGCCAAGTTGGCCTAGAGCTGGGTTTGCCTGAGGAAATGGTTTGGCGCCAACCTTTCCCCGGACCTGGGTTGGCTATACGTACAATCGGTGAGGTTACCAAAGAAAAATTAGACATTCTGCGGTCAGCTGACTGGATTGTTATGAATGAAATCAAGAAGGCCAAGATGTATAGGCAACTTTGGCAGAGCTTTGCCATTCTTACCGATGTAAAAAGTGTCGGCGTTATGGGCGATTATCGCACCTATGGCTACCTAATTGCCATACGTGCCGTTACCAGTTATGATGCCATGACAGCCGACTGGGCACGTCTGCCGTATGATCTCCTTGCCCGTATATCTAACCGCATCGTCAACGAAGTACCTAATGTCAACCGCGTTGTCTATGATATTACTTCCAAACCACCCTCAACAATCGAATGGGAATAGTAAATAAATACAGGGTAATTTGAAAGGGTTAGGCCCTTGATAAACAGATTTTAATGAAAATACTCGTTGTAGGCAGTGGTGCTAGGGAACATACTATCGTCTGGAAGCTTTCTCAAAGCACTAAGGTTAAAGAAATATTTGCTGCTCCTGGAAATGCTGGCACTACTATGCTCGCCCGTAATCTTGATATCAACCCTACCGATATACATACACTACTTAAAACAGCCATAGAAAAAGGGGTAGACCTAACCGTTGTTGGCCCAGAAGCACCGCTGGCAGAAGGTATAGTAGATGAGTTTCAGGCTAAAGAAATACCAATCTTCGGACCTACAAAGGCTGCCTCGCAAATTGAAGCTAGCAAAGTCTTTGCCAAAGAGCTTATGCAAAAATATAACATACCTTGCGCTACTAGCAACAGCTTTTCTTCATACCAAGAGGCAAAGAAATATCTTGAAAGACAACCGATTCCCGTTGTAATCAAAGCCAATGGGCTGGCAGCAGGTAAAGGTGTCATCGTCGCCGAAACTATGGAGCATGCTCATCAAGCCCTCGGCAATATTATGCTGGAAAGAGTGTTCGGTGCCGCCGGAGATAGTGTACTAATTGAAGAAAAACTAGACGGCCGAGAGATGAGCGTCTTCTCTTTTTCCGATACCACCACATCAATTCCCTCAATGCCTGCTTGTGATTACAAGCCGGTTTTCGATGGCAATAGGGGTCCGAATACCGGTGGTATGGGTAGCTATTGTCCTCCCAAATTCCTGACTACCGGTTTATACGAGGAGATAAACAACACTATAATGCAGCCGGCAGTAAAGGCAATGCAAAACGAAGGCGTACCATACCAAGGTGTTCTCTATGGTGGCCTTATGATAACAGACACTGGACCTAAAGTAATGGAATTTAACGCTCGCTTTGGTGATCCGGAGACACAGGTTGTTCTGCCAAGATTAAAAACTGATCTATTGGATATAATGCAGGCGGTGGTTAATAAAAAACTCAATCAGATAAAAATTGAATGGAATAATAATGCCTGTGTCGGTGTAGTTATAACATCCGGTGGTTACCCAGGTAACTATAAAAAGGAAATTCCAATTAGCGGTCTTGATAATCTGGATGATGATATACTCACTTTTCATGCTGGGACAAAGCATGATGAATTTGGCAGATTTGTTACCAGCGGCGGTAGGGTTCTTACCATTGTTGCTACAGCTGAAACATTAGCCCAAGCAAGAGAAAGGGTATATAATAATATTTCAAGGATTCAATTCGAGGGTTGCCACTATCGTAAAGATATTGCCCTACTTGATTATTAACATTGAAGGAACAAATTATGCCAAAAGTTGTTGTAGTTATGGGCTCCAAATCTGACAACGAAATCATAAAACCTGCCATGAAAATACTTGAGAAACTTGGGATTGACCACGAAGTGAAGATCATTTCCGCCCACCGTACTCCTGAAAAAGCCAGACAATTCGGACTGTCCGCCAAAAAAAACGGCATCGAGGTCATTATAGCCGCCGCTGGATGTGCCGCACACCTACCAGGTGTACTGGCGAGCTGGACTACCATACCAGTAATTGGCGTACCAATATCTGTTAACGAACTAAATGGTGTTGATGCTCTCTACTCCATGTCTCAGATGCCAGCCGGTATACCAGTGGCTACCGTCGCCATCGGTAGCGCAGGGGCAAAAAATGCTGCCTATCTAGCTGCTGAAATCTTAGGGCTAAAATATGATGATATAAGACAGGCTTACGATAACTATCGGCAGCAACTTAACCAAGCTTAATAGTATCTAGACACCTGAACCCCTTTTACTATATATTATGCCTGTTAATTAAAGAACCGGGAGATTGTAGATGATCGAACGCTATAGCCGCCCTCAGATGAAAAATATTTGGTCCGATGAAAATAAATATGCCAAATGGCTCGATGTCGAAATCGCTGTCTGCGATGCTTGGGCTGAGCTGGGCAAGATCCCACGAAAATCAGTTCCCAAGATAAAAATGGCGCGCTGTAACTTCAAGCGCATGCAGGAGATCCTCAAGGAAACTCACCATGATATGACTGCCTTTCTCGGTTCAGTCGCTGAAAGCCTTGGAGAAGAATCTCGTTTTATTCACCTTGGTATAACATCATCTGACGTCATGGATACCGCTCTTAGCTTACAACTCGTTGAATCCTCCAAGGTGCTTAATCAAGATATTAGGGAGCTCATATCTGCAATTGTTGAAAAGGCGCTGGAGCATAAATATACCTTAATGATTGGTCGAACTCATGGCATACATGCTGAACCGATATCCTTCGGCCTGAAGCTGGCTCTATGGGCTGAGGAGATGCAGCGCAATCGACAGAGATTGGCTGAGGCTAGCAAAATGATAGCCGTTGGCAAGATTTCAGGTGCTGTCGGTACATACGCGACAGTAACACCTGAGGTTGAGGAAAAAGCTTGTGCCAAGTTGGCACTTACCCCAGCGCCTATATCAAATCAGGTTATACAAAGAGACCGTCACGCACAATTCGTAACAACTTTAGCTATTATCGCTGGCTCCCTTGAGAAATTTGCTACTGAAATCAGGGCTCTCCAGAAGACAGAAACTCGAGAGGTAGAAGAACCTTTTAGTCCTGGGCAAACAGGGTCTTCAGCAATGCCACACAAAAGGAACCCCGAATTGTGTGAGCGAGTCTGTGGGCTTTCAAGGCTGATAAGGGGTTATGCTCTTACCTCAATGGAAAACATAGCTCTATGGCATGAACGCGATATCAGTCATTCATCAACTGAGCGTATTATTCTTCCAGATGCCTGTATAGTGCTCGATTATTGCCTCGCCATTTTTACATCAGTTATTGCTGGTTTACTTGTTTATCCAAAGAGAATGAAAAGGAATCTAGAGTTGACTAAAGGACTTGTTTTCTCTCAACGCACTATGCTTGCCCTAATTGACAAGGGACTCAGCCGCCAGCAAGCTTATAAGCTAGTTCAGAAAAACGCTATGAAATCGTGGAAGGAGAATAGGGATTATCTCAAGCTGTTGAAATCTGATCGAGAAATCATCTCTATAATACCGACTACAGAATTGGAAGCTATTTTCGATTATAATTTTTACCTACGCTATACCGACGATATTTTCAGGAGATTGGGTCTCACTGAAATGCAATGGAAAAGGAAATTTATTGCGGCCGATCCAGCGAGGTTAACCCCCGGTTCGATATAATTATATTCACTTTTTAGTTCATCATAAACAGAAAGAATATTGATAACAGGAAAACAAATGGAAGAGAAAGAACACTTAACATATGGAAGAACAGTACACTGATCTATCAATATTATTAAAAACAAAGCTTCCGCTACCCCTTTTTATGCGAGGTAAGACACGCGACGTCTATGATTTAGGTGAGCAATTGCTAATCATTGCCACCGATCGTATATCTGCTTTCGATGTCGTTTTACCGTGTGGTATACCCAACAAAGGAAGGGTACTAAATCAACTATCCGCTTTCTGGTTCGAAAAAACAAAGCACATTGTCACCAACCACATCCTACAGGTTGTTAATGATGTTAGCTGTTTAGATTCATATATAACCAAAGCCAACCGCTTTGACTATCCGGAATACCTCAGTGGTCGCTCCATGATCGTAAAAAAGGCACGACGTATTCCTGTTGAGTGTGTTGTGCGTGGTTTTTTATCGGGTTCAGCCTGGGTTGAGTACCAAAACAAAGGTACTGTGTCTAGTTTACCCATTATTAAAGGTTTACTCGAAAGTAATGTATTGCCTGAACCAATATTCACACCGACCACCAAAGCAGAGGAAGGCCATGATTTGCCCATGTCAATGGATGAAGTAAAGAAAGTCGTGGGTACATCTCTCGCTGAAAAAATAAAGGATATTAGTATAAAAATCTTCAAATTCGCCCAAGAATATTCCAGAATCCCTGCCTCTTTCTTTATCGCCGATACTAAGTTTGAATTCGGTGTTGAGAATGGTGAACCAATTCTCATCGACGAGCTGCTTACTCCCGACTCGAGCCGTTTCTGGGACGTCGGTTCATATAGAGTGGGGCAACATCAAGATAGTTTCGACAAACAACCGGTACGCGACTGGCTCGAGATTTCAGGTTGGAACAAGGAACCACCCGCCCCTTTGCTACCGCCTGATGTCATACAGCAGACTAGCGAGAGATATCAGCAAGTCTACGAGCGGTTAACAGGAAGAATATTAGAATAACCCGCTAATCTTTATATCAATCCCCATCTAGCCATCCTGATCTTTCAAAAATTCGCATGAGTAATTGGTAACTCTATTTGGATAGTTGTTAGTGCATGTGTTGCTCAGAAGAGGCTCCATGGTTATTAAATGATAAGGGCTAAGGGCTATAATATATCCTTTGTAGTCGGTAGCTCTCCAGATATTCGTTCATTAATTCTGGTGGCTGCACCTAAAGCCCTTCCGATGGCCTTAAAAAGGGCTTCTGCCTTATGATGGTCATTGTTACCGTATAAGATCCTAGCATGTAAATTAATTTTGGCTTCACTAGCAAACGTTTCTAGAAAATGTCGGATTAAATCCGTAGCGAAGCCGGTCATATCATTATCGCTAAATAACAGCTCTAATACCGTATATCCCCGACCGCCGATATCAATTGCTGCAATGGCTAGCGCATCATCCATCGGCACACTCGCATCACCCATGCGCACAATGCCAAGCTTGTCACCGAGGGCTTCAGTCATCGCTCTACCTAAACAGATGGCAACGTCCTCAACTAAATGGTGCGGATCGTCACCGGTAGCTGAAACCTTTATGTCAAATACACCGTGTTTCGCTAGTTGAGATAATAGATGGTCGAATATTCTAATACCAGTAACCATTTCGAAATTACCACTACCATCAATATCCAGTTCTATATTTATATTGGTCTCTTTCGTCTCTCTTTTGACTACTGATTTTCTATTGGTCATTCGAATCTTCCTCCAATTCTTTGAGTATCTCTATAAGTATATCGTTTTCCTCCGGTTTACCGATGCTTATACGAATACTGTCCCTTAAGAATGGCTGGTCGAAGAACCGCACAAGAACTCCTCTTTCTTCGAGTTTCTGTTGCAGTTCCTTGGCTCTACCCTTCAATACTGAACAGAGGATAAAGTTTGCTTTTGAGGGGTATGGTTTAATCCATTTTATCTCCTTCAACATGCAATAAAGCCTTTCTCGTTCGTCATTTACTGTTTTTACTCGGTCCATGAGGACATTCGTGTCCTTAAGTGTTTCCGTTACGGCTACCAGAGCAGCGACATTGACACTGTACGGCTCCTTTATACGCAGCAGGTATTCAGCAATTTTTTGTGGAAACATACCATAGCCAATCCTTAAGCCAGCTAATCCAGCCCATTTACTAAACGTCCGCAATACCATCAGGTTTTTATAATTACCTACCAAAGGTGCCGCGGTTTCACCAGAAAATTCAAAATAAGCTTCGTCAATAACAACCGGTAACCCAGTTTCGATTATTTCAAGAACATCTTCTCTTGGTGTTATCGTACCAGTTGGATTATTCGGTGTAGCCAGTAAAATAAGCTTGGTTTTATTTGTAATAGCCGCTTTAATGGCTGCGATATTCACATGAAATTCTTCATCACGTGATACTTCAACTACGGTTCCCCAATTAAGCTTGACAAAAAATTGAAACATAGCAAACGTTGGAACGCAATTTATGACCTCATCACCAGGATTAATAAAAAGTCGTAATATCAGGTCTATAAGCTGATCACTGCCAGCACTGGCTACTATATGCTCTGCTGCCACGCCCGTATATTCTTGAAGTTGTTTTCGTAATTCCTTTTGTCCCGAATCCGGATATATATTTATACCCTGGTAATCAGCTAATGCTCTGTTAACCTTTACCGAGCACCCATAAGGATTCTCGTTGGCATCCAACTTTATAATACCTTCTAATGACCCCTTAATCCCTGATTTCAAAATTTCAGGTGATTTGCTAGCTGCATAACCACCGAAATCTAGAAGGTCTTGTCGTATAAACTTTTCAATACTTTCATCATCCATATCAAATATCCATTTATTTATTCTTATTTAATCTTTTTTCAACTGCCTGGGCATGTGCCTCAAGTCCCTCGGCATGGGCAATTGTAATTGCTGCCTCTCCTAGTTCTTGCAGGCTTGTTCTGTCAACATTTACAATATTTGTAAATTTAATAAAATCCGTTATATTCAAAGGCGAGCTGAACCTAGCCGTACCTCCAGTCGGCAATGCATGGCTCGGGCCAGCTACATAATCACCCATTACGACCGTTGGTTCATCACCTAAAAAGACACATCCAGCATTTATTATTTTATCAATATAGGCTTCCGCGTTCTCGACATCGAGACAGAGATGTTCAGGTGCGTAAATATTCGATAGCTCAATGGCTTTATCAATACTCGAGACTACTACGATAAAGCCGCCTTTTTTCAAAGATTCCTCAGCGATTACCTTGCGCTTCGTCGACACCAGTTGTTCCTCCACCTCTCTGTTAACGTTGCTAGCGAGTTCATATGAATCGGTTATTAGAATCGATGAAGCTAGAGAATCATGTTCTGCTTGAGCTAATATCTCAGCGGCACAGTTTACTGGATCTGCCGTCTCATCGGCAATTATGACGACCTCACTTGGTCCCTGCAAGCCATCAATATCAACTAATCCAAAAACAGATTTCTTAGCTAGCATCACAAAAATATTACCCGGTCCGCAGATTTTATCTACTTTAGGTACAGTTTGGGTGCCATAAGCCAGAGCAGCGATCGCCTGTGCACCACCGATACAAAAAATTCGATCTATTCTAGTTATACCAGCTGCTGCTAAAGTTTCTACCGGCACTTTGCCGTCTTTGTCCGGTGGTGTTACCAAAAATAGTTGATTGACTCCAGCTATCTTTGCTGGTATGGCTGTCATTAGTACTGTTGATGGATAACTTGCACTACCACCAGGAGCGTAGATACCGACTCTTTCTAATGGGCGCATTATGGTATTGAAAGCTATCTTCTTTACCCCTCCTTTTAGTACTTGGTATTGTTTCTCATGGAATGAGTATATTTTTTCTGCTGCCAACTTCAAGGCGTTCATCAATCTAGAATCCACCTGCATTAGGGCTTCTTCCACCTGCTCACTGTCCACTTCAATTGAATCTAATTTTACTCCATCAATTTTTAAAGTATAGTCAAACAACGCATTATCACCCCGCTTTCGCACTTCCCTTATAACTTGCTTGACCGCTTCTTCTGGTTCTTCGGTATCGAATATCTTGACTAATTTCTCCTGCAATATCTTCGATACTTGATATTCATTAGTCGCCATCTGCCTCGCCAGTAATGCCTTAGCCTCTTTAAATCCATCTACAATTCTCAATTTAGTTTGCTCCCACTGCACTTTCAAGTGCCGTGACTATTCTTTTAACTCTTTCTTGTTTTATCTTTTCGGTTATCATTCTTTGACTACCTATCAGGCATGCTGTTGATTCGAATAAGGTATCGATGATTTTTAAATTGTGTCGAGCGATTGTTCCCCCAGTTTCCGTATTCTCTATTAAAATATCAGCATCTTCCGGTAAAAAGGCTTCTGTTGCTCCCCATGTTGGTATAATTCTATAGCGTCCAAGGCGTTTATCTCGAGCATAATTATCGGCTATATTGGTATATTCGGATGCCACCCGGCAGGCAGAACGGCTCTGATTATGGATTCGCTGCCACTCATCAATATTTTCCGCTGGTATCTCCCTGCTAATTACGGCAACCAACCTCACTTTACCATATTTCAGATCCACCAGTTCTTCAACGGGACTTGAAGGAAATTGATACCTGTGTTCAATAAGCCAATCACGACCAGTTATTGCTAAGTCAAAATTATCATTAGCTACCTGTAGCGGCATATCTTGTGGTCTTATAACCTTTATTAATACCCCTTCCATATTGCTTACCGGTCTTCGATTGCCCGTTTTCGATGGATAATCATTTACGCAAATACCAGCCTGTTCAAATATGCTGCAAACATGTGATTGCTGATGACCATCCGGTAAGGCTATTCTGACTTTGTCGTTAGCGTTAATTTTTCCGGTACTGCTAGCTATCGCCCTTATTATTATCGGAATATTATTAGCTTCATCAATCTCATGAGTCACAGGGGGTACGTTTTCTGTTATCGCTGCTAGAATCTGCGTCATATCCTTTTTCTTAAGGCTATTTTTATTCGCGATTAGATATGCCTTTGTTTTAACCAACCCACCTACGTTTACTATTTTGTGTTTTACCAGTTCCTTTTCCGTTTTACTAGTCAATAATACAATTTCAGCACTCTCTGGTGGATATACTTCGGCTGCTCCCCATAACGGCAAAATGCTGAAGCGTTTTAAGCGTAATCGCTCAGCGAGCGATTCAGCTAAATTGGGGTACTCACTAGCAATACGAGTTATTGTGCCTGTTTCTCGCAACATTTCTGGTCTCATTGCGGCAAACAATACCCCTTCTCCATATCCCAAATCCAGTACTTTAGCTATAGCACTACTCGGGTATTTAACAAGAAGCTCTTCAATCCAATTCAGACCACAGATGCCAATGTCATAATTGCCTACCGCTACTTGAATCGGAATATCCTTCTCCTGAAAAACCTTAATCCCCATTTCAGGGTATTTTTTTGATTGCAGACGATAATTTCGCATCTGAGTATTATAGCCCTCAATATCCCAGCCTGACTTTTCAAGGAGTATCGACGTATCTTTTAATAATCTTCCCTTGGGTAAAGCTATCCTTAATGACAAACTAATCACATCCTTAGCAATCGTATTGCCTCAGTAACACTATCCAATTCTAGTTTGCTGCGATTTTTTCGGTTTGTAATAACAAACGTAGGACTTTCACTTTTCAACTCGATTAACCAATCATACTCGGTTTCTTGCTGCTCTTTTGAGGCTAGTTCAACGATCAAACCAGCTTCTCGTAGCAAAGCAGCCATTTTGAATCCCTCTTTTACCACTTTAGGGGAAATATCAAGCAAAACTCTATTTGTATTTATTGTTTCATTGCCTTCTACCTTTATAATCCTCGAAAGGTCGTCCATATACATTGCAAAACCGGCAGCGGGCATATCGCTACCACCCATTTGAGGAATCAATTGATCATAACGGCCGCCGCCACCGACTATCTCTTGACCTATACAAAAATGGAAAATAACACCCGTATAATACTCAAAGCCTTTCCCTGAAGATAGGTCTATCTTATAGTTGCATCCTGTCCTTTCCATTAGGTCAATAACGGTTATAAAGTTATCTAAAGTAGGCATAAGTCCAGGCAATGTTTTTTCCGAAATTACTCTTATATTTTTCAACAAGCCCGGTGATTTTCCTTTTAGCTTGAGTAAAAGGCTTAATACCTGTATCAGTTCCGGTTTAACTGGTTTTATATCCGCTAGTGTCTTTAATTCTCCATCTAGCATCCTGTCGAATAGACGTCCATGCTCTTGCGGATCTAGCTCCATTTCATCAAGGAATGCCCGTATCAATCCCGCATGTGATAGAGTCACCTCTACATTATTTAAACCCAGTTTACTTAAAACATCTAATGCCAACATTACCAGTTCGCCGTCGGCAATAACTGATTTTTCACCTATCAGCTCAGCACCACACTGCCACCTTTCTCTTGGTTCTCTTCCCGTCTCTTCGAACATAAAGACATTCGTCACGTAAAACAGTCGGGAAAATCCTTTTTGGGGATTGTCGATATAATAGCGCGCCACAGGTATAGTTCCATCAGGTTTCAGTACTACCCTCTCACCACTCCAGCCGTCCCAGTCGAGGAAAGAATATACCCTTCTTAACTTACCTGGAGTTAGTGTCCCCGCTGAAGTAAATAGATAAAGATATTCCAGAGTTGGTGTTCTTATTTCATGATATCCCCACTGAAAGCATATGTCTCTGAAGATATTTTCAACCAATCGAAACCTCTTCATATCTTGTGGCGCAAAATCCTTAAAGCCCTTGCATCTTTCTACTTTCATAGTCAAGTCCCCTTAATACATTTGTAGATTCTACACTACTGGACCTTTTGCATTCAACTGAAATTACAGTCTCTCGCCTCATTTGCACACAACAAGTAATACGGCTATACTCTTAACATACCCTGATATCGAGGCGGCTATGCGAAGACTTATTCGTTGGTTGGTGCTTCTGTTCCTTTTGGCAATACTGCCAGGCGTAGTTGGTGCACAGACGTCAAATTCTACTATCGATGTTCTACAAGCCGAAGGAACCATCAATCCTGTGCTTGCTGATTATATTGAGCGCGGTATCAATCAGGCTGAAGAGGATAATGCCATATTATGCATTATTCAACTAGATACCCCCGGTGGTCTTCTCGATTCAACTGAGGAAATAGTAGTTAGTATCATGAATGCTGATATTCCGATAGTGGTCTACGTATCTCCCAAAGGTGCCTGGGCAGCTTCGGCTGGGGTGTTTATAACTCTGTCAGGACATATTGCAGCGATGACACCGGGCACCACCATCGGTGCAGCTCACCCGGTAACCATTGGGGATGAACAGATATCAGAAGACGAACTGGAAAAAATAACCAACTTTTCAGCCAAATGGATGCAGACTATCGCTGAAGCACGTGGTCGTAATGCAGATGAAGCTCAACTGGCAGTAACCGAGAGCAAATCGTTTACCGATATGGAAGCGCTGGATGTTAACTTAATTGATATTAGGGCCGAAACTTTAGAGAATCTTATATCGCAAATAGATGGCTGGCAGTTAACCATGCCCAATGGAAATATTATTACCTTAGATACTCTTTCAACCGAGGTCAGGCATATCAATATGAATGCTGTTGAAGGATTTCTTTTTGCCATTACTGATCCTAACATAGCCTATATTCTACTAAGCTTAGCAATATTGGGGATCACGGTTGAAATCTTTAATCCTGGGCTTATATTCCCTGGTGTAGCTGGTGCCATCTCTGGAATGCTAGCTTTTTATGCTCTAGGTATGATGCCTGTTAATTACGCCGGTATCTTACTGATGGTTTTGGCCTTCGGCTTGTTTATAGCTGAGGCTTTTACACCTACCTTTGGCTTATTAACCGCCGGGGGTATAACCTCACTGGTTATTGGCTCCCTAATCCTATTTAAAGGAGGATCTTTATTTCAGGTGAACATCTGGCTAATTATACTAATAGCAGTCATTTTTGCCGCTTTTCTTGCCTTCGTAATAAATCGCGTTGTAACCGCTCATAAACGCCAAGCTACCACCGGTAGGGAAGAGTTGTTGGGTAAAACCGCTGTTGTCCGCTCTCCCCTTGAGCCTGAAGGCAAGGTTCTTTATGAAGGTGAAATCTGGACGGCCGTTCTCGATCAGGGACGGGCCGATCTTAAAGAGGAGGTGGTCATTAAGAATTTTGATGGTTTAAAACTCTATGTTACGAAAAAGGATAAAGGAGGTATTTAATGGAGAATATCATTCCTATTGCCATTGTTGCTTTTATAGTTCTCGTTATCATAGTTGCAGCGGTTAAAATCGTTGCTGAATATGAACGGGGGGTTATCTTTCGCCTTGGTAGACTTATCGGTGCAAAGGGTCCAGGTCTTTTTCTTATAATTCCTTTTATCGACCGAATGGTGAAGGTTGACCTTCGTATAGTAACTATGGATGTACCAGCACAGGATGTAATCACCAAGGATAATGTAACCGTCAGGGTTAATGCCGTAGTCTATTTTAGAGTTGTCGACCCTGAAGCTTCAGTGGTTAAGGTTTTGGATCATATAAGAGCCACTTCTCAGATATCCCAGACAACACTTCGCAATGTGCTTGGCCAATCTGAACTTGATGAACTACTAGCCCAGAGAGAAAAGCTTAACCAAACCCTACAGGGTATTATCGATGAACATACAGATCCTTGGGGTGTTAAGGTAAGTACTGTGGAAATCAAGGATGTCGAGCTACCTGAGACAATGAGGCGTTCAATGGCCGCTCAGGCGGAAGCGGAAAGAGAGAGGCGTGCTAAAATCATCCATGCAGATGGTGAATTCCAGGCTTCTGAGAAGCTAGCTCAAGCAGCCGTTATTATTGCCAAGGAACCGGTAACACTCCAGCTGCGTTACCTACAAACTCTCACCGAGATTGCTACTGAGAGGAACAGCACACTTATTTTCCCAATTCCCATAGACTTGATAAACATGTTTATGAAGCGTAATAAGTAACCAAACTCCAATTGAGTTATTGAATCAAGTAATACTACTGACACTGGAACTGAAAATCAAGGTTAGTTCCAGTGTCAGATTCAATTTTGTATTAATACCTTACAGTAACATCGCCTGCTACAATCCGTTTCAAATTACCTTCTCTCATGCGTAGCATCAGGCTTCCGTCTCTTTCCACAGATTCGGCAACACCTTCGAATATTTCGTCACCCATTTTTACATGAACCTGTCTACCCAATGTATCTAAATTTTGCTGCCATTCCTTATAGACAGCAATTCCGTTTCGCACAGTCAAGTATAATTTATCGATTTTAAGTAGCAAGTACCGTATCAACTCAAGACGTGATACTTCTCTACCGAGCTCATTCGATAAGCTGGTTGCTGGTACGGATATCTCACCCAAACACTCAGGGTCCAAATTTACATTGATCCCGATGCCGATAACAGTATGATCCTTGCCGCCTTCTTTTACTCCACCCTCGATAAGAATGCCACATACCTTTTTATGGTTTATCATGATATCATTGGGCCATTTTATCATGGGATTTAATCCAGTAATATGCCTGATAGTATATAAAACCGCTAGCGAGGCTACCATTATTAGCGAAGGTAAAATGGACGCTTCCGGATACAGGATAACCGATAAAGCAATACAGCCCTTCGGTGACGACCACAATCGCCCTATACGCCCCTTACCAGCTGTCTGTTCATCAGTAATTATCACCGTCCCCTCCAATGTTCCTTCTAAAACCTCTTTCCTAGCGGTATCCATTGTTGAAGGCATCTCTGGTTGATAGATTATCTTCCTACCTATGATAGTCGTCTTAAGACACTCCAAAATAGCAGCTTCCGTCAGTTTCTCTTCCATTAATAATATCCTGCCTTAATTACAATCTGGATCAAAATAAACACTTATTTTCATTAAAATACGGCGAATTCTATTGTAGTACAATATTTGGTGATGTCTCAATAAGCGCTATATATTACACGAACAGTTTTGCACCATTTAATTTCAAATCTCGCGAAATATTGCCCGATACTACTGACTATTATTGGGTTCAAGAATTATTCTGAATATTAAAAAACAACATAACTTTTTTGACAATACTCCTGTTCTATACTATTATGGTGGCCTAATCCTACCTATAAAGGGCACTTCTAATTTTATTTACCGTCAAATCCTCACGAAGAAGAAAAAACAATGCTCAGGACGATTAAAGAAATAAATGAGAAAATAAAACTGGGCAAAGCGGTGATTGCTACGGCTGAAGAGATTATTGATATCGTTAAAAAAAAGGGCATCCCACAAGCAGCTAAGAAGGTGGACATTGTTACCACCGGTACGTTTAGCCCCATGTGTTCTTCGGGTGCCTATTTTAATATTGGTCACACAAAACCGAGAATTAAACTAGGTGGCGGTCGGGTATGCATTAATGATGTTCCGGCATATACTGGTCTTGCTGCATCTGATATTTTCATCGGTGCCAATGCCTTACCTGATGACGATCCAAGAAACCGACTACATCCAGGTGAATTTAATTACGGGGGAGGACACGTTATTGAAGAAATTGTAGCTGGCAAGGACGTTCGGTTGGTGGCTAATGCCTATGGTACTGACTGCTATCCTCGGAAAAAGCTTGAAACCTGGCTTAATATAAATGATATTAACCAAGCAGTACTCTTCAATCCAAGAAATGCATATCAAAATTATAACGTAGCCGTTAATCTATCGGACAAGACACTCTATACTTATATGGGTATTCTAAAACCCAAACTTGGTAATGCTAATTTCTCTACAGCTGGACAAATGTCACCTCTCTTCAATGACCCTTATTATAAAACCATCGGCATCGGTACCAGGTTATTTCTAGGTGGTGGTATCGGCTACATTGCTTGGTGGGGGACACAACATAATCCGAATGTACCCAGAAATGACTTCGGAGTCCCATCTAGGCCAGCGGCTACACTGGCTTTCATCGGCGATCTGAAGCAGATGAACCAGAAGTGGTTGGTAGGTACCAGTATGATCGGCTATGGTGTCACTTTAACCGTCGGTATTGGTATACCTATTCCGATTTTGTCAGATGAAATCCTAAAATTCACTAGCATAACCGATGCTGATATCACGGCACCGGTGGTTGACTACTCGAAGGCATACCCCCAGTGTAATCCCGATATTCTTGCGGAAGTAAATTATGCTCAGTTGAAAAGCGGTAATATCTCTATCGAGGGTAAAAAGATACCGACGGCCTCGTTATCTAGTTATGCCGGAGCAGTGTCAATAGCTAATAGCCTCAAACAATGGCTACAGGATGGCAAATTCCTGCTTTCCGAACCGGTTGCACCTATTCCCCAGTCCGGCTCTGATTATCACTTAAAGCCTCTAACGGAAAGACCAATACGGCTCCAGTAATGGTATTACTCTCGCAAAAGCTATATAATGGAGTACAGCTATGATTGTATCGAAGAAAATAGTGCTACACTTCCCCAGTCGCCTTGTAGACCAACCAATAATCTATCGGCTTATAAAGGAATACGATCTCAGTTTCAATATCTTGAAGGCATCCGTAATCCCGGATGAGGAAGGTCTGCTGGTTCTTGAGCTCAGTGGTGAACAGAGTAATTACGATAGAGGTATTAAATATCTTACGAAAACTGGAGTAAAAATCCAGTCTCTGAGCCAAAATGTCCTCCGCAACGAGAGCAGGTGTACACATTGTGGAGCCTGTATAACTATCTGCCCTACCAATGCATTTGAACTTGATAAGATAAGCAGGCAAGTAATTTTCATAAATGAAAAATGTATAGCCTGTGGTCTTTGCATAAAAGCCTGCCCACCGAGAGCAATGGAACTGCACTTCTAGCTAATGTATCAGTCGAAAGCCTATCGTCGCTGGGTTCAAGGACAGGGTCTTATCTCTTTTCATGTAACATTAAAGGAGAGTGACCTCTATATCCGTACTTCTTCAGATCTTAGTACCAGAGCCCGCAAATCATTACTCAAACACCGCCATATGTTAGAGGAGTATATAATCAAGCATCCGTCTTTTGCCACTTCCCTTAAGCCGATAGCGGTAACTAAAAGCGCACCTGCCATAATAAGTAAAATGGCAGTGGCTGCTGCCCAGGTCAATGTGGGTCCTATGGCTGCTGTAGCTGGTGCCATAGCTTATTTTGTCGGTGAAGATCTTGCTGTTTATTCCCCGGAAGTTATAATCGAAAACGGTGGTGATATCTATCTTAAAAGCCTAACGAATAGAACCGTTGCGATATTCGCAGGTAGTTCTCCTTTAAGCGGCAAAATAGGTCTTGAAATAAAAGCATCTACCACGCCGATAGCCATCTGTACTTCATCGGGAACTATTGGCCATTCATTGAGTCTAGGTAAAGCCGATGCCGTCGTTGTCGTCTCTAAAGACACTGCCCTGGCTGATGCTGCGGCCACCGCTGTCGCTAACAGAATCTTAAGCCCAGATGATATTCAAAACGGTATTGAATTTGCCAGAGGTATAGCTCAATTAATGGGGGTGGTTATTATTAAAAACGATCAAATCGGTATCTGTGGTGAATTGGAAATATCCCGTACAAATACTTAATTATTATCTTTTTCTCTTTACCGGATGGCCACCAAAGCTCATTCTGAGGGCGGCTATGAGCCCTGTGGCGAATGAATCGCGTCGGCTGTGATAACGCTCTGAAAGAGCTGCTGCCAGCATGGTAAACGGTACTTCAGCCTCCAGAGCCGCCTCAACTGCCCAGCTACCCGTTTGACCACCACCGACTTCAGCATCAATTACGTCCAGTTCGTCTTTTTCCAGAATTGCATGTATCAACCCCAATAACCAAGAACGCACAATACTGCCGTTATTCCATACGCGGGCAATCGCTCTCAAGTCAAGCTCAAAGGGGCCTTCTCTAAGTAGTTCAAAGCCTTCTGCATAGGATTGTAGTAAGGCATACTCAATACCATTATGCACCATTTTTACAAAATGTCCGGCACCATTTCCCCCCATTAAATGATAACCCTTTTCCACAGCTAAGTCTTTTAAGATCGGCTCAATCCGACTGAAGTTATCCGTACTGCCACCAATCATCAATGACAAACCGTTATGCACCCCACCAATTCCCCCGCTGGTGCCAATATCCATAAATTCTATTTTCCTTGCAGCAAGTTTGCGAGCACGCTTTATTGAATCTTTATAGTTAGAGTTACCGCCATCGATCAACAAGTCACCCTCTACCAGATATGGCAAAAGGTTATTAAATATAACATCATCCACCGCCTTTCCGGCAGGAATCATTATCCATATGTTACGTGGGCAATCGATGTTTTCCAGCATTGTTTTAAAATCTTTTGCTCCCTCTAAACCTTGCCCAACCATCGATGCTACAACCGATGGTGAAATATCGTAAACCACCACCCGATGGCCCTTACTTGCCAAGCGTATTGCCATTGCTTGTCCCATCTTCCCCAGACCAATAAATCCTAATTCCATGGTTCCACCTCAATTACTGTTTTTATGTGGTTTTTATCATCTATTCCAAAGGCTTTATCATAATCGCCTATTGAAAAATAGTGTGTTATCATTTCGTTCATAACGTTTCCAAATTTCAGACCTATATCGGGAATATCCCGGATAGCCATCTCAAAGTGCCTACGGTTGGAATTTACACTACCCACTATTACTTGATTGTAGCGTACTATCTGTCGCACCATGTGTGCTGCATCCAGCTTTATCGGTATTTTTTCTCTGGGGATACCGGTCATCACATAGATACTGCTGCGTGACATATAGTTAATCAGTTCCACTGCAGTAGCCGCAGCTCCAGCAGCTTCTAGTATTATGTCTAAATTACCAGTAACACTGCAACATAGTTCAACAAGATCTTTAGGCTTTTTTTTACTGGCATCTACATATATAGCACCAATATCTTCTACCAAATGCACTTTAAGGCTTTCATTGGGTACAATATCCGTTATATAGGTTGTTACACCCCTTAATCTTAATAAAGCGGCCGCCAGTATTCCTAGGGGCCCAGCTCCAACGACCAGAGCAGTTTTACAACCGCCCCATTGTCGGGAATCAAATTTATGCTCCTGATGAGTACACGCCCAGGGAAGACGTGATTGGATAATCCTTATCTGTTCTACCGCTTTTTCGCAAATACTCAACGGCTCGGTAAATATAGCAAGTCGCTCTAAGCCATTGGGCACTTTTGCGATATACTGCTCATTGTCAACCACATACTGCGTTAAAAAACCGTCTCTCCTATGCAAACCCCGCTCAGTATAAAGTCCGGTCATGCACATATCGCTCTGATTATGTAAACAGGGCTGGCATAGGTCACAACCGCGTCTTACCGTCACTGCCACTATATCACCCGGTGAAAGTGACTTTACACTACTGCCTACCTCCTGCACGATGCCAACCATTTCATGGCCCAAAACTATCCTGTCACTACCTTCTCCTATATCCTGTAATTGATGCCTGACCATGTTAAAATCGGTGCCATCGACGCCAACCTCTTTAACCCTTACCATTACCTCATCTTCCTGCTCTATCTCTGGTTTTTTAATTTCAAAGGCGTGTACTCCCGCCTTTCCCCTTAGCATACCCATCGCTAACATAACAAAATCCCTTTATTGCCCATCCTTTTATGTCAAGATTATAAGTAGCATCTAAAGGAGTGTCAATCATAATAGCTCGATCTTGACATGTCAAAGATTTTCTACCTATAATGCGCTAGCAGATACCCATAAATCTACAGTGCATTGCTTTATGGAAGAACGTATTGTTGTAGGCAGTGACCATGCTGGTTTTGAGCTTAAGGAAGCCATAAAAAGCCTTCTGAAAAAAGATGGTTACCGAGTAGATGATATCGGTACCCATAGCACTCAATCCGTCGACTATCCAATATTTACCTACCAAGCAGCATTAAAGGTTTCCAATGGAGAGTACAGCCGAGGCATCATATTCTGTGGCACCGGCCAAGGTGATGCCATTGTAGCTAATAAGCTCCCCGGTGTGCGGGCGGCTTTGTGTTGGAATAAAACCACCGCTGAGCTCAGCCGCTTACATAATGATGCTAATATGCTGGTGCTAGGTGGCTGGTTGCTTAGGAAAAAGCAGGCTGCTACTATCGTCCGCATTTGGTTAAATACTTCCTTTAGTGGCGGTCGTCACTCGCGACGCCTGAAACAGATAACAGATATTGAAAGGAAAATCCTTCTCCGCCATCGCAAAGTTTACGATATCAGCTTGCCCATATATCCAGGTATGATAGTATGGCCTGGTGACCCACCTGTAAAAATCGACAAAGTAAAATCGATCGCCAATGGCGATTCCAGTAATGTTTCCCTGCTGCATCTTGGCAGCCATACCGCTACTCATGTCGATGCCCCCAGTCATTTCATCAAGGATGCTTTAGGTGTCGACATTATCAATCCGGACATGTTGACAGGTCTAGCTCGCCTTATACAGTTGCCGAAATGTGATAAGATCGATCGCGAGATTCTGGAGGAGCTAGACCTAACAGATGTCAGCCGATTAATTGTCGGTACCGGTAACTCAATTCTTCTTGGACAGCCGCATGTCAGTCCAAACTACACTTATATCACCGAAGATGCTGCCACTTATCTAATAGATATAGGTGTAAAACTACTAGGGTTTGATTACCTATCAATAGAGGGGTTAAAAAAAGAAGGGCACCCCGTACACAAAACCTTTCTTGGTGCTGGTACCGTCATTATTGAAGGCCTCTATTTACATGACATACCTGCTGGAGACTACGAATTACTCTGTCTACCAATAAAAATAAAGGATGGGGATGCTGCTCCAGCCCGAGTTTTACTAAGAGAGGTATAGTTGCATAATGAGCCAGATAATACCAGCCATTCTTACCGATGATCCGATTTCCCTTGAATCAATGGTACGGCAGGCAGAGACCTTTACTGACTGGATACAGTTAGATATCATGGATGGCAATTTTGTACCATCAAAAAGTGTAATCGACACGGATATTGAAGCCGTATCCCCCCTACTGGGTTGGGAAGCCCACCTAATGGTGAACACTCCTGAAAATTACGTCACGGGCTTTAAAAAGGCCGGAGCGCAAAAGATAGTTTTTCACTACGAAGCCACCCAACAACCTCGAATGGTTATTGCACAAGCTAGAGAGTATGATCTCATGGTTGGCTTAGCTGTTAATCCGGATACTCCAATATCAGAGATACTACCTTTTGTAGATGATCTCGATAGCGTGCTCTTTTTATCCGTCTACCCAGGTTACTATGGCAAAGAGTTCATGCCCAAAGTCCTAGATAAGATAAGTGAATTTCGTACAGCTGCTCCCTATATAGAAACAGGTATCGATGGCGGTGTTAAGGAGAACAATATCATTGAAATATCTCGCTGTGGAGTAGATTGTATCTATGTCGGCAGTGCCATCTTTCTTCAGGATAATCCTGCAGATAGCTATTTTCGTTTGCTAAAACTGATTAAATAGAGACTGTTTTATTAAACAGTTTTTCAGCCTCAGTCGCCATATTTTGGGCAGTCAAGCCGAGTTTCTCATATATCTCCTTATAGGGAGCCGATAAGCCGAAGCGATCAATGCCGATAGAGATTCCCAAATCACCGACATATTTTTGCCACCCCAGCGTCGCAGCCGCTTCAATCGAAACGCGTACTTTAATATCGGTAGGTAGCACGCTGTTTCTATATGCCTCCGGTTGGGCATCAAACAGATTCCAGGACGGCATGGATACTACACGAGTGCCAATACCCTTTTCCTCTAGTATCTTTCCGGCTTCCAGCGCGATATGAACCTCAGAACCGGTCCCAATAAGTATCACTTGTGGCTTGGGTAAATTCTGCCATAGAACATAGCCACCGCGCTGGACGCCACTAGCTGGTGCTAGTTCCTTTCTGTTGATTATCGGTAATTTCTGGCGGGTAAAAATAAGGGCTGTTGGTCCCAACCGATTTTCAAGGGCTATCTTCCATGCTTCAACCGTTTCAGTAGCATCAGCTGGCCTAATAACGGTTAGATTGGGGACTGCCCTCATACCAGCTAACTGCTCAACCGGTTGGTGCGTCGGGCCATCTTCCCCGAGTCCAATA
>Ga0209536_100001552_pt1 | contig 37842 bp, 30 predicted proteins | sample DeeMarSeWOR28_12_FD_187461 | JGI IMG/M metagenome (GOLD analysis project Ga0209536, IMG submission 187461) | Marine sediment microbial communities from White Oak River estuary, North Carolina - WOR-2-8_12 (SPAdes) (version 2) | ecosystem: Environmental > Aquatic > Marine > Intertidal zone >... | reverse complement strand
TCGGAGGAGGAAGTGTCCAGAAACCGGTCGAGGCAATGGAAAAGGATGCGTCGAAGTTCAAACGGATCTGTGTTGAGTGAAAACATTTCCTCAGGAGCGCGGAAAACGATATTGGACTGGCGGTTTTTAAAAAGACGATCTGTTAATACCTGCATGTTTTCCACAATCCCGCAAGGATCCACCTGCGCACGTGTTTCGTCCGTGCTGTGTGAAAACCGGTTCATGTGTGAGACGAGATGTTTGCCCCGGCCGACCTGCTTGGATATGTTATCCGCAATAGACTCGATTTTTTCGGGAGAAACCTCGCGTCCCTTTTGGGCCATAAGGGAAAGATCCTTCAACAGACCGGCCAATTCGCTGATAACAGTGATGACGTTGTTGAATTCGTGGGAGACGTTCGCCATAATCCGGCCGAAAAATTCTAATTTTCTTCGGGATGGATCGGTTTGACCTGTTTTGTTTTCTTCCATGATTCTATAAATAGGCAGCCACAGCTTCGTGGAGCTTGACGATCAAATCTTCTAAATCAATCGGCTTGATGATGTAATCGATTGCGCCCGCCTTAAGCCCTTCCTCATTGGCCTCTTTGGACACATGTCCGGTCAGGAGTATTACGGGAAGGTTCTCTTTTATCTGCTTGATTTGTTTCATCACATCGACGCCGTCTTCGCCCTTCAGTTTTATATCCAGCACGACGACATCGAATTCGTTGTGCTGAATTTGATGCAGGGCCTGCTTTCCCGTCTGGACGGCTACCGCGTCGAAACCCCGCAGGTCAAGTCGTTCAACGAGTGTTCCAGACAGGTCCACTTCGTCGTCGACGATCAGGACTTTTAACGTTTTCTCCATGTAATGTGCTCCCAGATTTCATGCCGGGCGTTCTACCGGGATCGTGACGGTGAAAGTAGAACCCTGTCCCAATTCGCTGTCTACGTAAATAGTACCGCGAAGTTTCTTCACTATGCCATAGGATATGGAAAGTCCAAGCCCGGTTCCTTTGGACTTCTTGGTTGTGAAAAAGGGTTCGAAAATATGTTCAATATTTTCCTGGGAAATGCCGATCCCATCGTCCTTGATCTTCACGACAACATGATTGGGGTCTTTGTCAGATACGGAAATTTCCAGGTTGCCTCCCTTTTTCATGGCGTCGAAAGCATTGTTGATCAGGTTGAGAAAAAGCTGCTGCAATTGTCCCCGGTCACTTCGAACGGTAGGCAATGTGTCGCTTACGTGCATTGTGACATGGATGTCCCTATAGTCGGCCTCCTTTTCCAGAAAGCCGAGAACATCTCGGATCAGGGAATCGATGACTACCGGTTCAATTTTAATGTCCATGTGCCGTGCAAAGCCGAGCAATCGATGGGTGATCTCGCTGCAGCGGGTTACGGTTTGGATGATGGAGTCCGTCTGTTTGCGTAATTTTTCTTTATCGGGCGGATTCCCGCCTGGCATGTTCAAGAGGTCTTTGATCAATCCCGCTTTTTCATTTATGATCGCCAGCGGATTGTTGATTTCATGTGCAACGCCTGCCGCCAATCTTCCGATCGATGCCATGCGGTTGGTGTGTTCTACATTGTGCAGTGTGGCTTCCCGTCTCAGATCAGCCTGTTTTATCCTCTCCACCCATGTGGAGGTAATACCCATGATGATGATCAGGATCGCGATTGTACTGATGGCCAAAAAAGCCAGCATTTCCGTTTTGTATGTTTGCCATCCGGACAGAACGTCTTCCCTGTTAGCAATGATGACGAATAAAAATGGGGAGCCGCTGATGAACGAATAGCCCATAACGTAGGCTTCTTCCTGGATTTCCAGATCTTCAATAAGCTGTGAACCTTCTGCATATGGGGGGAGACGGCCGGGAAATTTCTGGAAAGCCTCTCCGAAGAGACGGGAGGTTGTCTGCAGAATCCCTTCACGATTCAGGAGAAATGCGTCGCTTTGTTGTATATGTCCGGCGATCTGAATCTGCTGGACCAGCCCTTCCGTGTCAATAGTTGCCCTGAAGATCATCGATTGGCCTTGTTCGTTGTCCCGTTTTACGGCAATAACAAAATGCGGCAGTTGCCTGTGCCCCAGAAAAATGTCGGAGACATAAACATCCCGAACCAGCATTTTGCCGAACCAGTCCTGATCGCGGTAATCTTTCCCGGCTAAATCGTACGGCCCGGCATAGGCCTTCATAATGCCGTCGGAGTCGATGACGCCGATATCTACAATTCCACCGAAAGATTGCCTCATCCTGGATAGAATTCGGGCAAGCTTCTCCTGATCGAAAAGATCCTCGGACCGTTCTCTGGATGAAGCGTATTTTGCTGCCGCAATCCTCTCCTCCAGGAACGATTCCAGGGAATATTTGGTTAAAGAGGCGATGCTCTGAATAGGTTGTATGAGCTCTGTCTGAAGGGAACGGCGATACAGGAAATAGTTGACGGCGGTTATGCTTACCAGTGGAATGATCGATACGGCGCACACAGCCAGAACTGTTTTGTGCCACATTCGATTGTATCGAGAAGGTTTCCCTTCTGCAGTGTAGGGCGCGTCAATGAATATGATTTTCTTGACTTGCCGCGCAAACCAGTTCATTTAATTACGGCCTTTTGTTGTGCAACCGGGATCGGATAGACTCCTTTGCCCGTTTCATCGTGGTGGAAAGTTCATCGATATCCACGGGCTTTTCGAGATATGCAAAAGCGCCCAGTGACATACAGAGATCCCTGTCTTTCTCACTGCCGTGGCCTGTGAGAATAATGACCGCCACGTCTGGATGTTCCGACCTCGTTTTTTTAAGCACTTCTATACCGTCAATTCCCGGCATCCTTAGATCGAGGACTATGACTTCCGGAACTTCCTCCTGCATCAGGTTCAAGGCTTCCTCTCCGCTGTATACGACGGCAGGTTCAATATCACGCATTTCCAGACGTTCAGAGAGGGTAGTGACAAAGTCCTTCTCGTCATCCACGAGGAGGACCTTTTCGGGCAGTTCGAATTCCACATTTGAAAAAACCGAGGGAGGGCGATAATTCGGGCCTGTTGTCACCTGAACCTCCTTTACACCTTTCACCAGTTGGATGATTCTGTTGATCTCGGATTCCAGGCGATTCATCATTATAACGTATTCATCGACAATCACTGTAACGACGCCGTCCCGACAGGAGAGCGCATGGTAATAGCCTTCTTCCATAAGTGCGGTTTCACATCGTGATGCCACCTTGAAATCCTCAAGCGAACGGCGAGCAGAATCGGAATAGGAAAGCACCGGCTTTCTGACATTTTCTTCGATCAACTGAATTGCACCATCCGTCCCGGTATCGCTTATTGGAATTACCAGATCATACAGTGTCTTATCCCAGGGGGTGGATTTATACAGCAGGTTGGTCCACTGGGCGCTTTTCAAATCTGCAGCACGAATGCTCCGAACCACCCTGCTTCGGTCTTCAGCGGTTTTTTCAGTAACGTGGTTGGCGCGCCATTCCAAATCGGCCAGCAGGCAGACACGCATGACGTGCCCGATGTTGGAAGGAATTAACAGAGATACATATCCATGCACGATCTGTCGATCGGTCAAGGCCTCCGATAGAGTGAGCTTTAGTTGCGCCAGGAGCTTTTCCCGCCGGTGCGTAAACTTATTGAAAACGAACGGGGGCCCTTCCATGGCACGTGAAAAATTTTTTTCCGGTACGTCGAAACGTTGCGCAGCCGCGGACAGGATTTCGCCATCGATCCGATTCCATCGCAGCCTGGTTGCCAGATGATCCGCGATTTCGTTTCCTCCGCAAAAAGATGCGCTGAAAATGGAAAGGATTGCCATAGGGTTTTATCCGTATTCTTTATTAACAGTCGTTTCAATTCCTGTTGCCATGGTATAGTACCACGCAGTTTTCATAAAGAGATAGGTTTTATGTTTGAAATTTTGGGAACCAGGGGCACGAATGTTAAGACGATTTTTCCCTTTTCTTGACTGGTTTAAAGGATACGGCTCGGGAGCTCTGAAAGTGGATTTCATCTCCGGATTGACGGTGGCGTTGGTATTGATTCCGCAATCCATGGCCTATGCACAGTTGGCCGGACTCCCCGCATACTACGGCCTTTATGCGTCCTTTCTTCCGCCTATGGTGGCGGCGCTGTTCGGGTCAAGCCGTCAGCTTGCCACCGGTCCTGTAGCGGTTGTTTCATTGATGACCGCAGCTACCCTGGAACCACTGGCAACGGCCGGAGGCGAGGAGTATATCGCTTACGCCGTTTTCCTGGCATTGCTGGTAGGTTTGTTCCAATTTTTCCTGGGCGTGTTGAGGCTCGGCGTTGTAGTCAATTTCTTGTCGCACCCGGTCGTAATCGGATTTACGAACGCTGCTGCAATTATCATCGCCACCAGTCAATTGTCGAAAATATTCGGCGTTTCTGTCGATCGTGCAGAACATCATTATGAAACAATTCATAGGGTGATACTTTCTGCGTGGAACTTTACTCACTGGCCTACTTTCTTCCTAGGGGTTTTGTCTTTCGGAATCATGATCGGCCTGAAAAAACTGAATCCAAGGATTCCGTTCGTTCTTGTAGCTGTTATCGTAACGACGCTTATTGCTTGGGGGACCGGATTTCAAAAAGATCGAAACGCGACGTTGCAGCAGATAGATTCTCACGATATTCGCGAGCGCATAGAGCAGTTCAATGAGGACGTTCATTATATTGATACTGTGTCGGAAGCGCGAGCGATTCTTAAACCTCAGGTTGATGAGATTTCCGATGTTCACGATGCAATGTGCGAGACATGCCACCCGGAGCGTAAATTAGATCTGCGGTCACTCAGTGGAGACGTGTCAGCGATTAAAAAAAATATTAATCCTGAGACAGCTCTTCGTCTGCATGCCATGGCCGGTTTTATGGACGCTCGAATCAAAGAGGATAAAGAAAAAATTACTGCATTGCGGAGTGAGTTGCGCTCGCTTAAGTTCAATCTTGTCGGATCGGACGGTTCGGACCGCTTTATTCCGGTTTCGGATTCGGATGATGCGGGCAAAATCTGGCGTTTACGTGTCGGCAACGAGCCTATCGATACGGACAACATAACCTTTATGGGCGGAGGTGCCGTCGTTGGGGTTATTCCACAGGGACTTCCAAAACTTTCCCTTCCTGAATGGGATAATTCCGTTTTTGGACAGTTGTTCATAGCCGCCATCATCATTTCCATTCTGGGTTTCATGGAAGCCATCTCCATAGCCAAAGCCATGGCGGCGCGAACAGGACAACGACTGGATCCCAATCAAGAACTCATAGGTCAGGGTTTGGCGAATATGTTTGGTTCCTTCGGTCAAAGCTACGCGGTTTCCGGATCTTTCTCACGTTCGGCCGTCAACATTCAGGCGGGAGCTATATCCGGCTTGTCCAGCGTTTTCACGAGCGCATTCGTAGTTATCGTGCTGATGTTTTTCACTCCGCTTTTATACCATTTGCCCCAATCTGTTCTGGCGTCTATTATCATGATGGCCGTAATCGGGCTGATAAACTTCAAGGGTATTATCCATGCCTACAAGGTAAAACAATCCGATGGTGTCATAGCCATTATTTCATTCGTTGCAACACTGTTTTTTGCCCCACATCTCGACAGGGGCATCCTCATCGGTGTCGCATTGTCCGTAGGCATTTTCCTCTATGGGAAAATGAAGCCTCAAGTGGCGGAATTATCGCTCTGGTCCGACGGTCATTTCCACTCCGCCAAACGGCGCCGGCTTAAGCAGTGCAAGCATCTTGCAGTCATTCGCTTCGACGGGCCTCTCTTTTTCGCCAATACCAGCTATATGGAAGACGAGGTGCTGGACCGGGTTCGGAAAATGCCTGAACTGAGGGCTATTCTGTTCAAAGCAGATGGTATTAACCAGATAGACGCCACCGGCGAAGAAATGCTGTCTCTGCTGATAGACCGGCTTCGGTCCGGGGGTTTCGATGTCTATTTTTCAGGATTCAATGAGGATGTGGTGGATACGCTCAGGCGATCCCACCTCTACCAAAAGATAGGGAAAAACCATATATTCATTACACTTGTAGAGGCTGTGGGCAAGATTTGGCCGTCTATCCACGAGGCGACAGATGAGCTCGAGTGCCCCCTGACACAGGTTGTCCCATTGGAGGCTGCGATACACAAGCCTTCGATCCGTGTTTTGCTCGTCGATGATGAAGTGGATTTTGTCCAGGCGCTTGCGAAACGACTGGGACGGAGGGACATGGATGTCGATTATTGCCACAATGGATCCGATACAATGGCCCTGCTCCTGTCCAATTCCTATGATGCGGTTGTCCTGGATCTTAGACTCGAGAGGGAAAAGGGAGAGAACGTGCTGCGCAATATTCTGGAGCTCAAACCCGATCAGCCTGTGATTCTTCTGACCGGTCACGGTGCCATCGATTCCGCCGTCGAGTGCATGAAATATGGAGCATTTGATTACATGTTGAAACCATGCGATACCGACGAACTGGTTATGAAAATCCACGCCGCACACCAGTCTGTCTCCTGATTTCGTTTAACGGATTCTATAGGGACGCTCGGATGAAAAAATTAGCGGTGGGGCTTTCCGGCTAGCATTTCTGACAGAATTCCCACCTCGGTGACACAGGGGCCATGTCCATTGCGCCCGCATGGTTTATATGCGCCCGCATGGTTTATATGCGCCCGCTCCATCAGTCATACCTGAAACGAAGCGGCTGGAGATTTTTCCGCAAAGCCCTGTATGCCCTGCAAATAAAACCGTTTTTACCAATAAGCTGGATCAAAAGTCGGGAATTGTTCCGATTTAAAAGCGTTGCCCATACTTCCGGTTCTTGTTGACGAGGCGAAAACATTTATGCAGACTTTACCGGAAATGTAAGGGCAATCTCGGGTTTGGACGATGCAGGAAGTGACTGCGGTTTAAAAGGGTGAAGATCAATGGCAGTTACGGATAGAGCGACGGAAATGGTATCCAGGAATATGCCGGTCAACTGGAGGAGAATCTTTTTCCTGTTGGCTGGATTTGCCCTGTTTTTGGTGGTCTACTACTCTCCAATGTGGCCGGATGCGGTAGACCCTGAGGGAAAGCATTTTCTTTTGACCAAGGAAGGGAAAGGTGCGATCGCGATTTTTCTGCTTGCAGCGACCTGGTGGGTTTTTGAGGTTGTCCCTATTGGAGTGACCAGCCTGGCTATCGGGTTGCTGCAGGTTCTGTTTTTTGTACGTTCGGCCAATGATGCCTTCAACGATTTCATGGATCCTTCAGTCCTGTTCATTTTTGGATCCATCGTTATCGGCACCGTGTTTACCAAGACGGGACTCACGAAGAGGATTGCCTATAAAATGCTCTCCATTGTTGGTGAAAAGACCAGCATGATATACTTGGGCTGCTTTGTGCTTACGGCGGCGCTGACGCACATAATGGCTCATACGGCGGTAGCCGCAACCATGTTCCCGCTGCTTATGGCCATTTATGCACTCTACACCGACGAAAAAACACCGACCAAATTCGGCAAGGGCCTGTTTATAGGAATGGCTTACGTTGCCGGTGCGGGCAGCATCGTTACCCTGCTTGGAGCCGCACGTGGCGCTGTCGCCATCGGTTTTTTCAAGGATATTGCGAATACGGAAATCAGCTTTTTCGAGCTCAGCTACTATATGTTCCCGATCGGCTGGGGCATGACCATCCTGTTATGGCTCTTTTTTATGATTGTCTGCAAGCCAGAAAAATCGGTCATTCCCGGCCTCAAGGACAGGGCCAAAAGGATGTATAAGGAACTGGGCGGTTGGAGCAAGCGGGAAGTGCTGGCAGCTGCCATCGTGGCCGGTACCATTTTGGTTATTTCCTTGAAGCAGTTTGTCCCGGCTTTCTCCCAGTTGGACAAGACCGGCATCATACTCTGTTCTACGGTGATTTTTTTTATCGTCAAAATTCTCGACATTGACGACCTGGAAGACATTCCCTGGAACATCATCCTGCTCTTTGCCGGGGCCATGTCTATAGGCTTCTGTCTCTGGGAGACCGGCGCTGCGGAATGGATAGCCGTTAACTGGCTGACCCTCTTTCAGGATGCGCCGGCAATTTTCTTTATCCTCGGGATGGCCTTTTTGGTGATGATTATGACCAATTTCATCATGAATGTAGCCGCTATTTCCATCGCTCTTCCGGTAGCCCTGGTCATTGCGCCCTATCTTGGTGTCGGAAGCGAAGTCATTTTATTTTCCGCGCTGCTCGTTGCTGGAATGCCATTCCTCCTGCTCGTGGGAGCCGCTCCCAACGCCATTGCTTACAGTTCCAGACAGTTCACGACTGGCGAATTTTTCAAATTCGGGATACCCGCCAGTATCATTCTGATGGTGGTAACCTACATCGCGGTGCGGTTTCTCTGGCCTCTGATGGGGATGAATGTTTACCTGCGCGGTTCCTAGGGCTCCCTGCCGCACGGAGATCCGGGAAGTGGAGAAAGAAGCACCGCAGAGTTTTTTATCGTAGAGGGGAGGCTTCAGCGGCCATGAAAAATATGCCTGGAATTTCCGACAGTGAAAGGACGTTGACTGTACTGCTTCAGGACGCATTTGCATTCCGGGCGACACCTGCTGCGGTTTTTTCCTATCGCGATTTTATTCCCCTAGTCGCGGCACATTTCTCGAATTATGGGATCTGTCTTGGAGAAAACGCGTTGGGAATAAAATGTTTTTGCCGGGATGATAATCAGGACCGGATTGGTGATCTTCTTACGGGAATAGGCAGGAGTTCGGGATGGTTCGATATGAACACGTTCGGCGCCTTTCCCGCTGGAAGGAGCCTGGATAGTTTCGCCCCCCCCTCGCATCATATTCCGCAAACTAAGGCCGATCCATGGATGATTGTTTTTCATGCAACGCATGTGGGGTGTAATTCGAACTATACGCTCGGGATGACCGATCGATACAATATGCGTAATCCAAGCGCGTCCTGTGGATTGATTGCTTCAATACTTGACAGGCATAGCGATCGGCGCAACGGAAAATATGTTCCTTTTTTTAAAGATTATGAGATGCACGAAACCGAAACTGCCCTGATGCCTTATCTTGACGAAATAAAAAAGGATGCGCATCCGATGGCTGCTGCTGCCGAAAAGGTTTTTGATTTGGGTGCCCGCGCATTCGAAACCCTTCTAGTGGCATGTGAAACCCCAACTTTTTATGTCGGCGGTATCAATGTCGATACGGATACAGAGAATGTGAGTAATAATTTTTTCGTACTTAAAACCGTCTGCATTTTCAAAGAAAAGCAGAAGCGTGTTATCGAAATGGATGCGCCGGGCAGGTAATGGACGCTCAGGTCCGCATACTGTTTTTCCCCTGCCTGTTTCATTCAGAAGGAGGTTGGTATGAGTGTTACATCCAACCGTATATAGAGCTGGATCCGCAATGGAGGCATTGGTATGTCAGAAACGTATCCCCGATCTGAAAGGGACACACGCCCTCTGAATGCCGCAATTGTGGGTGGAGGCAAAGGTTGTGTGTCCATCATGGAAATGTTGGAGGAAGGGACGCTTCAGGATTTTCCCATGAGAATCCTGGGAGTGGCGGATATAAATCCGGATGCTCCCGGCATTCACCACGCGAGAGAGCTCGGCATCCCGGTTGTAACTCTGGAATACCAGGACCTCTATAAGATTCCGGAACTCGAATTGATCATCGAATTGACGGGAATTCGCAAACTTACGGATGAGATAGAGCGAACCCGCCCGCCGCATGTGCACATTATCGACCACGTTGTTGCAGAACTTCTGTGGAAACTGCACCAGGCCCAGCGATCAGTGATTCAACATCGTACCGAAATGGAACAGCGCGTGGAAGCGGAACGCGAGCGTGTAACACAGATCCTGAATTCCATTCCGGATGAGATTCTTGTGTTGGACCGAGAAATGGTGGTCCAGGACACCAACTCATCCTTTTTGACCAATAATAATATGACTCTCGACGCTGTCCGGGGACAGCATTGTTACGACATACCCCAGCGCGTTAGGGGCGAGTGCCAGATAGCAGTAGGGGATTGCCGTTTTCGCAATGTCATTGAAAAGGGGAATTCGGAATCCTTCGTTCGAAAACACTACGACGAAGACGGGAAGGTTCGATATACCTCCATTGTGGGCGCACCCTGGCGGGACAGAAACGGTGCTGTTGTGGGCATGATCGAAATTACGCGGGACATTACCCAGCGCATCCGACTGGAGGAAGATCTACAGCTTATGGAGGTTCATCTGCAGCGGCTTATGGAGATGGCGCCCCAGGCAACGTGGATAAAGGATCGAAACGGCCGCTACAACGACGTCAATCCCGCCACCTGTAAACTGTTCGGCAAAGATGCCGGCGAGATTATGGGGCGTACGGATTTTGAGCTTTTCCCGCGGGATGCGGCGGAAAAACTGAAAAACGGCGATCAGGATGCCCTGAAAAAAGGGGATTCAGTTTCCTATCAGATTGAATTGGTGCTTAACAATTGCAAGTTTTACCTGTCTATAGTCAAATTTCCTATGTTGGATAAGGAAGGGAAGCGCACGGCGGTGTGCTGTATCGCCGAGGATGTTACAGCTCAAAAGGAAGCCGAAATCCAGCTGAAATCGACGCGTGAGTACCTGCAAAATATCATCGACCACTCTCCGGTGCTCATCATTACGTCGAACCTGGATGGGAACATCGTATCATTCAACCGTGGGGCGGAAGAGTCGCTTGGATATACTGCCGATGAAGTGATCGGCAAGTCGGGATCATTGTTGTTTATTGATCCCTCGCTGCGTGAGGATCTGTTGAACCAGGTCCGGAAGACCGGAAAGCCTATCCGCGATTATTCTCTGGAACTCAAGAGGAAGAATGGATCGCCGCTGCCGGTTTCCATGACGCTGTCGCAACTCCAGGATACGTCCGGCCGCATGATAGGTATTGTCGGTATCTCCAAGGATATTTCCCAGCGCAAAGCCCTGATGGGACAGATCATTCAATCCGAACGCCAGGCAGCCGTCGGCCGACTTGCTTCTGGAGTCGCCCATGAAATCAATAATCCACTTGCCATTATTTCGGAGATCGCCGGTTTTCTCAATGAAATGATGGAAGAGGGCGCCGGAGTGCAGAATGGGGAATTCATGGACGAACTGAGGGATGGTCTTCCCAAGATACTCAAGCACGTCAAACGCGGAAAGGATATTACGACACGGTTACTCACATTTGCGCGCAAAACCGAGGATCGCGTCCAGGTCGCCGATGTCAACGCATCGCTTGAAGAGATACTGCCATTCCTGGAGAAACAGGCCCGTCTCGCCAACGTAACCATCCACAGGGACTACCAGAAGGAATTGTCCAAAGTTCCTATAGAAGAGCTGCAGCTCCAGGAAATATTTATCAACCTGATTACCAATGCGATCCAGGCCCTGGAAGATAGGGAGCGCGGAAATATCTGGCTTACGACACGTGAAGAAGATGGAAAGGTTACAATATCGGTACGGGATGACGGGAAGGGAATCGATGATTCCGTTCGCGACCGGCTGTTCGATCCATTCACGACTACCAAACCTACAGGGGTAGGGACGGGGCTGGGGCTCTCTATTTGTTACGGTATTATAAAACGCCACAACGGCGAGATCCGTGTTGTTTCAGATCAGAAGAAGGGCACGACCTTTTTTGTAATCCTGCCGGTCGTAAGACTTCGAAAAACATTGCACGAACCCGGCGATAAGAAGCAGAATCCATAGGCTTCGGTAGAATTGGACCGCCCTGTAGCAGGAGCCGGAAACAGGAAGGAATCTACCAGAATTTCTTTTTTAGGATATTTGTAATTTTCTTTTCCATTTTTTTGTCTACAAGCAGCATCCTGTTGGCTTTTGCTGCATTGATTTTCTCAAGCAGATCTTCGAAATCTGCAGGTTTTTCGAGAAAGTCGATAGCACCATGTTTCATGGCTTCCACACCTTCACGGATTGATCCGTGCCCCGTCAGGAGAATGATCTGAAGGTCGGGATTAATCACTTTCAGTCTCTTGAGTGTTTGAATGCCGTCTAATCCCGGCATTTTCAGATCGAGAACGATGGCTGTGTAATCGGAACTTTCGGCCATTTCGAGGGCTTCTTTGCCCCCGGAAGCGGTTTCCGCGTCCCACCCTTTAGAACGGAGTCTTTTAGCCAGAGCGGAAACGAAATCCTGCTCATCGTCTACTATTAGAATTTTTTCTTCTGCCATGTCCGTGTCCATGATGTTCAATTACCCTTTTTATTTTCAGTCCTAGGATACATCAATATAATATTAATATAAAATAGCCAGAAACGCTTGTTCCGTGACTCCAGAATTCACATAAAGGATTCCGGAGAAACAGGATAGCGACAGGCATTATCCGATGAAACCCTTTGAGACATGCGGATTGGTCCTCAAAGCACGCGGAAATGTCCGTTACATGCAGCTGACGTGTAGGGAATTGTACGATCTAGTGTACCGTTACAGGCAGGCCCTGGTCTTCCAGCAATTTTTTCAAGATGTTGATTTTATGATCTGACGGCGGCTCCGCCTCCAGAACGATATTGCTGTTGTCTATCCGCGGATATTTCATAACTCCCAGATTGTGGTAGGGAAGCATTTGTATGACGGTGACCGCATCTCCGAGAGATTTGCAAAACAGGCCGATCGCCTTAAAGCTTTCCTTGGAATCATTAAAATCCGGAATTACCGGGATGCGGACCTGTATCTTACCGCCGTCTTTTGCGATTTTTTGAACGTTTTCCAGAATCAACTCATTCGACACTCCTGTCACTATTTTGTGCTGCCGGCTGTCCATATGCTTCAGATCGTATAAGAACAGATCTGTGTAAGGCAAAACCTGCTTGATACTATCATATGGGGCATATCCGGTTGTATCCAGCGCAGCGTGGATCCCGGATTCCTTCAGGCGTTTCAGCAGTCGATGCACAAACTCAGGTTGAGACAGGGGTTCGCCGCCCGAGATTGTCACTCCTCCTCCGGACTGGTCGTAGAAAGGCCTGTCTTTGAGGACGCGATCCAGGAGTTCTTCCACTGTATAGTCTGTACCACAAATGTAAAGGGCGTCTCGGTAGCAGACTGCTGCGCACTCACCGCAATTGTCACAGATGTTACGATTGATCTGTATGTGGTGGACCGGTTCCAGGGTTGAGGGATTTGGGATTGTTTTGCCCGGCGCGATCGCTTGTTTGGAACATACATCCAGGCATTTACCGCATTCCTCGATGCCGACGCATCTCGTCGAAATCCAGCTGAGTTGTGCATGAAACTGTTGCGATTCGGGGCTGTGACACCAGGGGCAGCGCAGCGGACAACCCTTCATAAAAATCGTTGTACGGATTCCGGGGCCATCCTGTACTGAAAATCCCTGTATGTCATATACCTTCCCGGTTAATTCTTTCTTCATGTTCAGTGTTGTTCCGTGCTGGGAGGATTTTTTCGACCTTCGATGCTGGACCTTCGATTTTTACGGAACCAGGGGATCTCATATTTGGATCCCTCTAAATTCGTCCCTGGAAAAGACTCCTTCACTTACAGGTTAAGCTCAGTGCGCTTGATGATGTCGTCCTGGCTGGCTTTGTAGAGTTCAACAAAATAGGCGCTGAATCCGGCGATCCGGACTACGAGATCTCTGTACTCTTCAGGCTTTTCCTGAGCCTCTCTCAGCACCTTTCCACTCACAATGTTAAACTGCATCTCCATACCGCCCATGGCGAAATAGGTCTGGATCAGGGCTATGAGCTTGGATTTTCCGGTTTCATTTTTCAGCGCCGTGGGGTGAAACTTCATGTTCAAAAGGGTGCCGTTGGAGAATTTCCTCTGGTCGATGGAGGATACGGACTTGAGTGTTGCTGTCGGCCCGAGCTTATCCATCTGCTGGACTGGAGAGATCCCGTCCGAAAGCGGTTCGCCCGCTTTTCTTCCATCCGGCGACGCTGCCGTTATCATACCGAACAGTACATGCGCCGTGACAGGGTACAATCCCGCAGCGTATCGGCTGCGAGGGCCGGATGCCGCAATTACGGCATTTCCGTAAACGTCGGATGCCCATCTCGCGAACCGGTCGGTATACTCGTTGTCATTACCATAGTGAGGGGCTTCGCTCAGAATAAACTGCCGCAGGTCCTCACTCCCTTCCCAGTTCGTCATAATTGCATCATACAGCTCTTTAGCGGAAACCAGTTTCTTGTCGAAAACCATGTATTTTACAACAGCCAGGCTGTCCGTGATATTGCCGATGGCAATACCCGCATTCCCCGTTGAATTATATTTTGCACCTCCGTTCATGACGTCTTTGCCGGATTCCATACAACCGTCGATGGTGGCTGAAAGAAGCGGAAGCTGCATATGTTCGGAGGCTACATACTCCCAGGTGTTTACCAGACTCACATGCCAGTTGACGAAGTATTCAATTTGCTTTCGGGTTGCCTCCAATACTTCGTCAAAGGTTTCCATTTCGTACAGATAGCCGGTCGGCAGTCCGACCTGGCCACCAAGCTTGCCGTCGGGTCCGGGCATTGGATTGTAGCCGTTGTTGATAGCCAGCAGGAAGGCGCCCAGCAGGTTGAAAAACGATTCCGTCCCGTTACCTCCAGGGCAGGCCCACTCATCGCCGCAGCCCTGTGGCTCTACACAGCCGATAAGGCAATAATTCCTGGCGCTCTCGATCGGAAGTCCCCTCTCCATAAGCGCCGGAATGATAACGTCGTCGTTTTCAAACGTTGGAACACCCCCGGCAATCCGGGTTGTTTCAATCGCCGCCTCCCAGAGTTTCCTGGGCGTGCCCTTGTGAATGCGGAGAGACTGGGGGGGGTCGTGCAGCAGGAGGCGTCCGGCTGACTGCAGCATCATGTAAGACACGGGATTCGTGGCATCCTTGCCCTCTTTTGTCACTCCTCCGATAGTCATCAGTTGCCCGCTGGTGTAACCGGGGCCGCTCAGAGTAGCGAAGTATGGCCAAATTTTGTTCATTTCAGCTACTTTAAGATAAAAAAGATCAAGTAATTCCTGAGCTTTTTCATGGGTGATTCTTCCGTCTGAAAGGTCTGCTTCGTAGAAGCTTCCGAGGTACTGGTCCACACGGCCGAAGCTGATACCGTGCTGCTGGCCGTCCAGGCAAAGACTGATCTGGTGGAGGAACATGCATTGCAACGCGTCATGGAAGGTACGGCAGGGATTTTCCATGATCCAATTGAGACAGTCGGCCATGTTTTCAAGTTCTTCTTTTCGTGCCGGATCTGGTTCGATGGAGGCCAGACGGATGCATTCTTCGGCGTACCTCTTCGAGAGTGTGATCATCCCGTCGCACACTATGGTGACGGCGCGGTAGAAGTTGTATCTGGCGACATTATCGCCGAAAAGGACGCCTTCGAGTTCGTCCATCCTGGACTGGGCTTCCGCCCTGATGGTGGCAAAGCCTATATGCATGGCTTTTTCGAAGTTTGCGACAAAATGCCCCACCGGGGATGTACATGTGTTTTTTGAACTGAAATAAGTGACACCGCTTCCTGCAGCGTCGAAGTACCCGAGCGGGATGTATTCGTCCACTTTTGCGCTCAGGCATTCCTTGCGCCAGAAGTCGCCGGTTTTGAGTATGTAGGCGGCGTCTTCGTCGTCGATGTCGTAGGGATCGACATCTCTTTCCGGTATTGTCCCGGCTTTGAGTTCATCCAGAAACCAGCCGAACGATATCTCAGGGTAAAGGGCACATGCCCGGTATTTACTGGCCTGCCAACCGACTATGACCTCGTCTTCATTGATCAGTACGGGGATCTTTTCGCAGATGTTTTTAAAGTTCCTGGCCCTTTTGAGAATGCCCTGCAGCTGGGGGTTCTCCTTGTAGAATTCCGTTACGATTTTGTACCGTTCTATACAAATGCAGGGTCTGGTTGTACGATATTTCTCGCGTATCTTTGCGACCCGTTCCGACACAGAGCTTAATTTGTATATCTCTTTCCCCTCGGCAGCTTCTCTGGCCAAAGTATTCGGTGCTTGTCCCATAAATTCTTCTCCGCCTCTTTACGATATGAGATTATTTTACAGTGAATGGGCCTGTAGGAACAACGGACTTCTATGAAAGAGCGTAAATAGGAGGAAATCTATATGAACAGGAAGCGGTAAACCTCAGTAGCAGAAAATAGGCCCTGAATCTACTTTTAAAATCTTCCTGTGCTCTTTGAAATAAATCTAAATCTTATTTTTCCTATGAAATGACATGGTCTATCCCCATTAATGGACGCGGAACCAGTCGAAATCGGCATACCCGGCGCTTTCTTCGATGTTGGGATTAATGCTGAAGAGGCCGACCTTGGCTCTCCGATCCAGGTGCCGGGTGCGGCTTTGAACTCTTTGCCGATAGTATGGTAGGTGGTACCGTCCGGGCTATAGGAGAACCGGCAGATTGCATCGTTTGCAACATCAACCCGCAAAAAAGAGCGGCCCTGAACAACAGGGACAGATTCGATTAATTCAGTCCTGTCATAGCCTTGAAAATTGAGTTATCCTGATATTAATCAATGTTTTAGTGTGGTCTGTCCCATCCTCTGCTAGAATGGGACGGTGTGAATATTCATTATTCAGGAGGATTCATAAGGATGCCCGACCTTACTCTTGATGAACTGAAACCGGCGGCAGCCAGAAGAATACAACCTTTTCTGGACGAAATACTGAAGGTATATCAGGGGAAAATTCATTCCATTAACGTTACGGGTACGGCCGTTACGGATGATTTCGATGAAAAGATGTCGGACGTCAATTCGGTCATAGTCCTGAAGGCAATGGATCTGGATTTCCTCAAACTGCTTGCACCCCTGGGGAAAAAATACGGGAAGCAGAAAGTGGCTGCACCCCTCATCATGACGCCCGGATATATCCAATCCTCCCTGGACGTCTTTCCCATCGAATTTCTTAATTTCAAGCGCATTCACTGCACGGTTTTCGGCGAGGACATTCTGAAAGATCTTACAATCGACAGGATGGATCTCCGGCGTCAATGCGAAAGGGAGCTGAAAGCAAAGCTGATATGGCTCCGGCAGGGGTACATTTCGTCACAGGGGGACAAAAAGCTGCTCGCGGAAGGTTTCGTCCGTTCCATTACCGAATATATCCCGCTGTTTCGAGGCATTATCGTGCTGTTCGGCAGCGAACCTCCCGTTCTACAGCGCGATGTGGTTACGACTCTCGGAAAGGAGACCGGGGTGGATACGAACATATTCGCAAGGGTGCTGAATGAAAAATATGAAAAGGTCAAACTCACTCTCGATGAGTTGAATACGATATTTGAAGAGTATTACGCAGCTACCGAAAAACTGGGTGCCATTGTCGATGAAATCAATTAACAGCATCATTTTATTTTTAGTAGCCGCGTTAGCCTTATTCTCCAACACGCATGTTGTTGCAGAGGTGAACGTTCCTGCAAAACCTCCCGCTTACGTGGTCGACCTGGCAGGGGTGATAGAGCCTGAAGTGGAAAGCGCCCTCAATGCCTACTTGGCTGAATTGGAACAGAAGACTACGGCGCAGATGTTCGTGCTGACGATTGCCAGCCTCGAGGGCGAATCACTTGAAGATTTCTCCATCCATGTAGCCCATGACATGTGGAAGATAGGACAGCAGGACAAAGACAATGGCGTTTTGCTGCTCGTTTCACTTCAGGACCGCAGGGCCAGGCTGGAGATAGGCTATGGTCTCGAGGGAGCGCTGACGGATGCCTACTCCAGGCGTATCCTCGAGCAGGCCTTGTTCCCGCAATTCCGGCAGGGCGATTATTCAAGGGGGATCGCCTTAGCGGTATCCGCCGTCGTCAGCCAAATTGCTGCGGATTCCGGAATCGAGATGACGGGAGAATCCCTACCCGGCGCCGTACAATCCTATCCCGAAAGAGGCGACCCGCCTAGAGAATCCTCTGCGCTGCAAACACTCTGGAAGGTGATTCTGTTTATCGCGGCCATTTTTCTGTTTATCCGGTATCCGCGTCTTTTTATCCTGCTATTATTGATGAGCGGTGGCGGCAGGAGAGGCGGCTGGGGCGGCGGAGGCGGCTTCAGCGGCGGTGGTGGCTTCGGCGGTGGTGGTGGCGGAGGTTTCGGCGGTGGCGGCGCTTCCGGCGGCTGGTAACGCTTCTCAAAAACCGTCAACCGTCGAACGTCGAAAGTGGCGAACACCAACTTGTCCGGCATAGCCTGGCCGAATCTTCGATTCGGCTAGGGGCGAAGACGGAAGGTTCGCCCCTACATTGCCAATTGTTTATTGCCGACTGCGCAATGACAGTTCCTGTTCTATTTCAAGAATTTTTAGGCTGTTCAGCGGATAGATCCAGAGAGCAATTCCTTTGCAGACTGCGAAGAAGGCGGGAATGATTGAAAGCATCAGCAGGATTCCCAAAAGGGAATGTTCCGACTGCTCCTGATTGGCAACAAATCCGAACCAGGATAACATCCATCCTCCGAGGAGTCCGGCTATCATACTTCCTGTCTTGAGAGAAAAGAGGGAAGCGGAGTGGACCAATCCGGTTGAGCGGCGGCCGAACTTATAATGGCCGTAGTCGGCAACATCGCCATACATGGACCAGACAAGGGCTGAAGTTGGCCCCATCATAAACGAACCGACGGCATTGACCACCAGCATCAGCCCGTACAACTCTACCGGGATAAAATAGAAGGAAAAGAGGCAGGCTGCCGTGATCAAAGTCAGGGCCGTTGCCAGGGGCTTTTTGTCGACGCGCTTGACCAGGAATCCGACACAGAAGATTCCGAGCATCATCATGAATTTGCCCGAACTGAGAAAAAGCGAGGTCTTATCCATCCCCAGAAACACAATATCTTCCCCTGATTTCACTACATACTTGAAGAAGTGGATAGTCACCGAATCGCGCATAACGATGAAGGTTGTGGAAAAAATCGATGCGAAAAACAGGGCGAGCCACGGCTTATTGCGAACCAGTTCCAGCAATTCTTCGGTTATATTCTGTTTTTGCTGCGCAGGCGGCTGAACGCGCTCCTTTGTGGTCAGGAAGGTGATCCAGAAAAGGAGGATCGAAGCCACCGCGAAAAGTCCCATGGTATACTGGAATCCCTGCAACTCGTTTCCGTCGCCCAGTATTTCGACCAATCCCCGAACGTACATCGATATCAGCAGACCGCCGCCGTAAGCACCGATAAAACGGAAATTTGAAGCGATCGTGCGCGCATGAGAGGATGGACTCAGAACTCCCATCAATGAGGAATAGGGTACGTTGATGGCCGTATAGGCCATCATCATCATGGAGTAAGTGACATAGGCGTATACAATCTTGCTGGCGCCCTCAAGATCTGGATTTGCAAACAACAGGTATCCGCATATCCCATAGGGAATCGCCATCCAGAGTAGATAAGGACGGTACTTGCCCCATCTTGTCTTTGTGCGGTCCGCGATGATACCCATAATCGGATCGTTTACAGCGTCCCAGAGTCGTGTAAGGAGAAACATCGTACCGGCAACAGCAGCGTCAATCCCGAAGACATCCGTGTAGTAATAAAGCAGGAAGATATTGAAGGTCTGAAAGAAGAAGTTCGAAGCGGTGTCGCCCAGTGCAAAACCAAAATTTTCTTTAAACGACAGTCTTTGCCGCGGTTCTGAGGAACTCGAAACTTGGTGCATTCACACTCTCTTCGTTTTCATTAAACAGCATTCAGCGACTGGTGAGGCTTTGATCTTACTATTGCAGAGGTTTTGCGTCAATCATTACGATCTTCCTTTGTTGAGTGCCGCTTTCCCATAAATGAACTGTGTGGTTGTTGGACGTCCTCTGTTCGAAGTAAAATGAAACCGCTGGCATCAGGTTCTGGCGGAATTCCACATGTCGAAGATACGGATTTTGATTCAATGGCCCGGAGAATCCAGAATGAATAAAATAAAGTTCCTATTGGGCGCAATCGTCCTCTTTCCATTTTTAGCGGGGAGTACGTTTGCCCAACAGCCGCATCCGGCTGCCGAATTCGGTCACGGGGTTGAAATCTCGGAAGAAGATTTCAACGATAAATTTGATTTCGTCAGGCGTGAAGAGTGGATTCCAATGCGGGACGGCGTAAAACTGTATACAATCATCCTGGTGCCGAAAAGGGATGAAAAGATGCCCATTCTCATGACCCGAACGCCGTATAATGCCTCCCTTCGATCCGCTCCGGAACAAAGACAGCGGCTTAAAGACGTATTAATCGGGGGGGATGATGTTTTTGCCGACACTGGATATATCCGCGTTTTTCAGGATATTCGCGGCAGATACCGTTCGGAAGGCGACTATGTAGTGAATCTTCCACTGCGCGGCCCTTTGAATCCAGGCTTCGTAGATCACGCCACCGATACCTATGACACCATTCAATGGCTTCTGGAAAATATCCCGGAAAGCAACCAGCGTGTCGGAATGATAGGTGTTTCCTATGACGGCTTCCTGGTGCTTATGGGAATGGTCGATCCACATCCGGCTCTTAAGGCTGTGGTTCCCGTCAACCCAATGGTGGATGGCTGGATGGATGACGACTGGTTTCACAACGGAGCATTCCGTCAAATAACCCTGGATTTTTTGAGCGCACATCTGGCCTCTCCTCGCAAAAGAGAAAACAGCCGCGGAAGTATCAAGGATGACTATGACTTTTTCCTTGGATTGGGTTCCGCCGAGAAAGCGGCGCAACGGATAGGCGTCGTGGAGCTTGATTTCTGGCAGCGTCTCATCCACCACCCGTCCTACGATAAGTTCTGGCAAACCCAGGCTATGGATAAAGTCCTCGGAGCCCGACCATTGAAAGTGCCTGCTTTATACGTTCACGGACTCTGGGATCAGGAAGATATCTACGGTGCCATAGCAGCCTATCAGGCAATGGAAGAAAAGGACAGGGGCAACGACGAGAACTTCCTTGTCATCGGACCCTGGGCGCACGGAGGTTCAAGTGGTGGCGGCTCTTCTTTGGGCCCCATCAAATTTAATGATTCCACCGGCCGCTGGTTCCGCCGGAATATATTACTTCGGTTTTTAAATGAGCGACTAAAGGAAGGGATATCCGATGCGGATATACCTCCCGTACTTGCATACGAAACCGGGACGAATACGTGGCATCGCTACAAAACATGGCCATTGAGCTGTGAAACGGGATGTGAATATACGATGCAGTCGCTGTATCTCCAGCCGGCCCATCGCCTGGATTTCAAACCTGCTGGAAGCGATAAAAGTCCCTATGATGCCTATGTCTCAGATCCTTCGCATCCCGTACCGTACAGGGAACGTCCCATCCAGCCCGTTTATTCCAAAGATTCGACCTGGATGCGTTGGCTGGTTGACAACCAGGAAAGGTTTTCGAAACGCGCGGATGTCTTGAGCTACACTACGGACGTTCTGACAGAACCGGTTAAGATCAGCGGTCTTCCAATAGCCAATCTGTTTGCATCAACGAGCGGCACGGATATCGATTTTGTGGTCAAACTGATTGATGTATATCCTGACAGCTATCCCGACCAGCCTGAACTTTCGGGATATCAGCTCATGATATCAGCCGATATACTTCGGGGCCGATATCGCAAGGATCCTGCCAAGCCATCTCCTGTTCCCGCGGGTCAGGTAGAGCAGTATCGCTGGACACTGCCTGCTGCAAGTCATGTGTTTTTGCCCGGACACCGGATTATGGTACAGATCCAGTCGAGCTGGTTCCCGCTCTACGATCGTAATCCGCAAACATATGTAGACAATATATTCAATGCTGCTGAAGAAGATTTTAAAAAGGCAACAGTTCATATATATCGCTCAGGGAGCTATGCGAGTTCAATCGAACTGCCCGTCGTTTCAAAATAAGTTCTGAGTTCTGAGTTCTAAGTTCTAAGTTCTGAGTTCTGAGTTTAGAGTTTTTGCTGGTGGTAAATGGAATTTTGATGGATGAATGGTTGGGATGCGGGAGTGACGTTGCTGAGCCTTCGAACTACAAACATAACTTGTAAAACGGGCAACTTTCGAACCTTTTAATATCTTTCCTATTTATCCGCCAATGTTCCTCATACCATCAACGAAGCTTTGACAACGAACTCAGAACTCAGAACTCAGAACTTCATACCTTACAGTGCGCGTCCGATTTGAGTGAGAAAGCTCCGGTCGGACAAACTTCTGCCACACGCTTAGCTGCATGTGGCAGCGCTTCAACCATGGTTCCCCGCAAAGGTACGGCCACGGTGGCATCGAACCCTCTGCCGACAATCGCAAGCCCCAGCCCGTCTCCTGTTTCCGCGGCGGCGGTGACGCATGCGCCGCAAAGGATACACTTGCCCGGCTCGTAGACAATTTCCGGGTGTGACAGGTCCCGTTGGAATTGTCGACGGGCTCCCGCAAAGCGCAGAGGATCCGCTCCATATTCCGTAGCATACTGCCGCAGATTGCAGTTGCCGGCTTTCGCGCATCCACAGTTCATGCAGCGGCCGGCTTCCTTTATGGCTGTTTCCTCCGAAAATCCCAGTTCCACTTCTTTAAAGCTATCGGTGCGTTCCTTGACGGGAATTTCGGGCATGGGGGCTCGCGGGGACGTTTCAATATTGCGGAAAAATTCTGCCAGTTCCTCCTCATTCATTTTGCCCATAAGAACGGTGATCATGTCCGGGTCGCCCTGCACTGGCCTTCCGTTTAGGTACTGATCGATCGACACGGCTGCGAGTCTGCCGGCCGCCACGGCACGAATGGCGAGATCCGCGCCCGTGACGGCATCTCCGCCCGCGAAGACACCTTCGAGATTCGTAGCCAGTGTCGCCAGATTGGCTGCGATGCCCCACCGAGTAAGGTCGAGGCTGTCCGCGCCAATGGAAACGGAGTCCACGTTCTGGCCAATTGCCGCAATGACTGCATTCGCTTCCAGCGTGAACAGGGAATCCGGAATAGGCACCGGTCGGGCGCGGCCGCTTTCATCCGGCGGACCCAGTTCCATGCGCTGGCAGGTAAGGCGAAGTCGGCCGTTGTTTTCCCGGGAGAGTTCGACCGGCGCCACCAGAGTTTCCACGAGCACGCCCTCTTCTTCCGCGGCTTCCACTTCGGACATGAGACAGGGCATTTCACGCCGGGACCGTCGATATAAAACCTTTACGCTTTTCGCACCGAGACGTACAGCCGTCCGGCAGGCATCCATAGCCGTATTGCCTCCGCCAAGCACGAGGACATCCTTGCCGATATCCACGCTTTTCCCGTCTGCTACTTTTTCCAGAAAATCGAGTGCAGGCAGAGCCAGCGTATCACCCGGGCATCCGAGGCTCTTCGATTCCTGGGCACCGATAGCCAGGAAGACCGCATCGTAATCCCTGCGCAGGTCCTCCAGGGTGAAGTCTCTTCCGAGTTTCATCCGGAGTTTGAATTCCCCTCCCAGTTTTTCAACATTTTCTATTTCCTTCTGCAGGACCTTTCTCGGCAGGCGGAATTCCGGTATCGCCCAGCGAAGCATGCCGCCGGGCGCGGATCGATAGTCGAAAAGCGTGGCACCGTGGCCGCGGCGCAACAGGTGATGCGCGGCACTAATGCCGGCCGGACCTGTGCCGACAATGGCAACATGCTTTCCCGTGTCTTTTTCTCTGTGCGGAAGGTAGCCGGACGCGGAAGCCATGTCCCGGTCCCCGGCAAGCCGGTGCAGGTTCCGCACGGACAGGGGTTCTCCCGTTTCACAGCGGTGACAGCGCTGTTCGCACAGGCGGGGGCATATGCGGCCCAGCGAGGAGGGCAGGGTCAGATAATCTGTCGCAATTTCCGCCGCCCTGCGAAAATCGCCTTCGGCGATCCGTGTGACAAATCCAGGAATGTCCAGTGTTGCAGGACACCCGGTTCGGCAGGGGCCGATGCAGTCGCCCACATGGTCGGAAAGCAGGAGTTCGAGCGCCATTTTCCTTGCTGTGCGCACTTCATCGGAATTTGTATAGACCACCATCCCGTCCGCGGCGGGAGTCGCGCAGGATGGGGCCAGGTTGTTACGGCCCTCAATCTTTACGGCGCAGAGGAAGCAGGATGCGGGAGGAGAAAAATTTTCCACCCTGCAGAGGGTGGGAATACGGATCCCCAGCTTTCCTGCGGCATCGAGAATGCTCGCGCCTTCTTCGATCGATACATCCCTCTCGTCAATCTTTAATGTCACCATGTTCAATCCGTCAGGTACTACGAAATATCTTCGATTTGTTTTGCGACCGCATTGTTTCAGCTTACATCCACTGCGCTTTCGGGGCAGGCTGTCACGCACATCCCGCACCGTGTGCATAGAGCATCGTCGACTTCGTGTTTTTCATAGGGACGGGCTGCAATGGCTCCCGCGGGGCATGCCTGCGCACACAGTGTGCATCCGGTACAGGAGTCCGTAATACGAAAATGGATCAGTGCTTTGCACTGCGCGGCCGGGCAGCGACGGTCCTGCACATGCGCCTCGTACTCCTCCCTGAAGAATTTGAGTGTCGTCAAAACGGGATTGGGCGCCGTCTGACCCAATCCGCACAGGCTGGCTTTCCGGACGTGCAGGCTCAGGTCTTCCAGTCTTTTGATGTCTCCTTCTTCTCCTTTGCCTTCACAGATCCGCTCCAGGATTTCCAGCAGCCGTTTGGTGCCGATCCGGCAAAAGGTGCACTTCCCGCAGGATTCGTCCTGGGTGAAACGAAGGAAGTAGCGGGCGATATCGACCATGCAGTCCCGGTCGTCGAGTACGACCAGTCCCCCGGATCCCATAATCGCTCCCATGGCCGCCAGTTCTTCATAGTCGATCCGGGTATCCGCGAGGCATTCGGGAATGCACCCCCCGGAGGGGCCGCCTGTCAGGACAGCCTTGAAGGTTCTGCCGTCTTTTATACCGCCGCCGATTTCTTCGACAATCTCCCGGATGGTGATCCCCATGGGAACCTCGATGAGTCCTCCCCTGTTGATTTTTCCGGCAAGAGAAAAGACTTTTGTACCCTTCGATTTCTCAGTTCCGAGTGACGCGAAGGCCTGAGCGCCGTGCCGAAGTATCCAGGGAACGGAAGCGAAAGTTTCCACGTTGTTGATCAGAGTCGGTTTGCCCCAGAGACCTGATTGCGCGGGAAATGGGGGTCTCGGTCTGGGCATTCCCCGTTTGCCTTCCAGGGATTGGATCAGTGCGGTTTCCTCTCCGCAGACAAAGGCTCCGGCCCCTTCCCGGATGTGCAGCTTGAAATCGAAAGAGGTTCCAAGGATCCGTTGACCCAGAAATCCCCTTTCTGTAGCCGTCCGGATCGCCGAGCGCAGGTGTTTTGCGGCGATAGGATATTCCCTGCGTACATAAATAAATCCCTCCGATGCCCCGACAGCGTATGCGGCAATAACCAGTCCTTCAATAACACGGAAAGGGTCCGCTTCCAGGACGGCACGGTCCATGAAAGCCCCCGGATCCCCTTCATCCCCGTTGCATATGACGTACTTTGTCGATCCTTCGGCTTTTCTTGTAATGTCCCATTTGGTGGCAGTCGGGAAGCCCGCTCCGCCCCGGCCCCTCAGACCGGATGCCTCAATCGTGCGGATGACCTCTTTGGGAGTATAATGTTTTAGACACTCTTCGAGCGCCTGCATACCATTGCGTTTTGAATAGTCTTCAAAAGACAGCGGATCGATAATCCCGCAGTTTTCCAGAACGACATGAACCTGCTTGCCTGTATAGGGCGAAGCATCAATAAGGCGCTTCGATACAGGCTTCCAGGCATTGTCATCCGAAAGCCGCGTACGCACATCTTTGAATCCTTCGCGCAGCTGCCTGACAAAGCTTTGCGTTTTCACGTGCTTGCGGACAATCTTGCGGGCATCCGAAGACCGTACGTTTCCATACAGGATGCTGTGACCGTTTTCGACAATTTCAACAAGCGGCTCACAATGACAGATCCCCCTGCATCCGACCGCTTTAATCACCGCGCCGCCGCCCATCAACTCTACCTGGTGTTCCAGTTCGTCGTGCACCTCGAGCGCGCCGCTGGCTATGCCACAGGATCCCGTGCCGATCCGTATCTCAATCGGGAGCTTCGATGATCCGTCATCGCTTTCGGGGGCGGCATGAGAGTGGGAGGCTCGCGATCCATTGCCTCCGTTGCTGCCTGAACCGGTTTTCTGGATGAAATCGCGGAGGGTGTCCCCCGCGGTAAGGGCACTCATATGCCCGTAGATACTGTCGTCGATAGTCACGATCGGGGCCAGGCTGCAGGAGCCGATACATGCGACACGCTCGATGGTAAACTGCCCGGTGGGATCGGTATCCAAATGTTCGGGAATGTGCAGGCAGCGTCGCAACTCGTTGCCGACTTCAGCGGCTCCCGAAACATGGCATGCCGTGCCCACGCAAACGCGGATAATATGCTTTCCTACAGGGCTGTGCCGGAACTGGGTATAAAAAGTCGATACGCCCGCGATCTGTGCCGGTGAAATATCGCCTTTCCTTATGATGTATCGAAGCACGGAATCCGGTAGATATCGGTAATGTTCCTGGATTGATTGAAGAATGGGTATGACGGATTCGGGACTGCGCCCTTCCGTTTGGAGTATCGAATCCACAGGTGCAAGGTCCAGGACCTCCGGGATAGCGAAAGTTTCTTCCGGTAAATCGACCGGTTGGGGCAAGGGCGTTGCCTCCGGGCGGACGCCGCCTGCGGATTGGGGGCTTATGAATGCAGGTATCTGCCGGGTTTCCATATCGACCGGGGATCCCAGGAACTTTTCAATCCCGGAGGGGATCCCGACCCATTCGCCGGGACCGGGACGGAGCCAACGAATCCAGAAAAGAAAGATCCCGATTGAAACCAGTAGAACCAGTCCACCCAGGTCATAGGTGTGACGCCTGAGCGCCAGTTTCTGGTAGTGCCTTTCCAGTATCGGCTGAAGGATTTCCTGAACGCTTGGATCCTCCTCTCCCTGCACCTTCAGGGTTTCGACACTTTCCTCGACTTTCGAGTCGACGATACGGGCATGGGTATAGACCGTCGTGAGCCAGACGGCCGCTATAATGGCGATACAAACGGTAAAGATTCCCACCCAGGAGCGTATGGCATAGATTCCCCGTTCCATATTTTTGGAGAGACCGGCTGGAATTCCGGCCCATTCTCCCGGACCTGGATGAAGCCATCGGATCCATACAAGGAAAAATCCAACGGAAACCAGAAGAACAAGACCGCCTGTGTTGTACGCTGTTCGTCTTTGTGCCAGAGTTTGTCTCAGCGTTTCCAGCTCAACTTGAAAATTTTCCTGTGTAGCCGGATCGTTCTCTCCCTCATTGAGCATAACTTTTATCTGTGCCGAAATTTCCGGGTCGACGGTGAGTGCCTGGTAATAAACGGACAGTAGCCAAGCGGCTGCAGCGATGGCGATGAATCCGGCAAGGATCCCCATCCAGGAGCGTATCGTCAATATCCATCGATCCTTGTTCAAACCAATCCTCAACCAGCTGCGGAAGGGTAAAAACGGCTGCGGGAAATGGAAGCTTTACCCCCGCGCAGCCCCGATTTCATCCCCCCGGGAACCTTCCGTGATCGTTACAAGTCCGGTTCCGGATTTTAAATGGCGCGGGCAGGAATCATAACAACGCGCACAGGCGAGGCACGAGCCCCGATCTGCCCTGTTGTTTTTAATAGCGCCGTAGGGGCAGGCCTCGGCGCATAAACCGCAGTCAAGCTCTTTGTCCGGCGTGATCTGGACGTTTTTCCAGGCGAAACGGGACAGTATTGCCAGGATACCCCCATAAGGACACAGCCAGCGGCAGTAAGGGCGCCCGATGAACATTCCTCCCAATATAAAAACAGCCCCTATGGCCAGCATATGAAAAGATCCGGTGATACGGAAAAGGCCTACGAATGGATCCCATTCGCAGATAAGGAAGCGCCTGCCGATTTCAATCTCCATGGATCCTGTCTGTATATGCACCCCCCGGATAGCAAAAAATACGGCGGCTGCAAGGTATATATACGGAAGCCAGCCCAGGATTCTGTCGAGTTTTTGGGGGACTTTTTTCGGCCACAGGAGTACCAGGTCCTGGATTGCTCCCAGCGGGCAGACGCCCCCGCAGAAAATACGGCCGAAAAGAAGGGCCGCAAACAGGGGGAGAAAGAAAAAGACGATCACGCCAATGGAAACGATGTAGTGCGGATCCAGAAGCGAAAGGGTTACATTCTGGATTGCCCCGATGGGGCAGATGCAGCCGTTGCGGTAAAAACCGAAATAGGCCATGGCTCCTATGCTGAGAAATATGACGCCCTTTCGGCTTCGTCGTCTTAGAATGAGCCAGGCTGCCAAGCCCAGCCCTGACGCCAGCATAACGATATCCAGGATACGAACCCAGCTGGAACGCGGTTCGGGGTGCGTGGGTGTTGGCAATGTGTAGGAATCCCCGAAATCCGGGGGCGGCAGCTGATATTGGGCGAAAAGGATGCCGGGCACCAGCAGTACCAGAAAAAGCAAGATCCAACGGAGATGTCTCGAATTGAAAAACCGAAAATGAGAATTATGCATGCGTTTCTTCATCAGGTGCCTGGGTCGGGGCCCAACCCGGTGTTTGCACTTGTACAATCGCATCATCCGGGCAGGCAATCCTGATGGTGCACTCGTTGCATTCCAGGCAGCGATCGTAGCGGATTTCCAGTCGGAGTGATCCGTTGCCGGCAGGCGGTAAGCAGGCCTTGACGCATTTTCCGCATCCGTCGCATCTTTCTTCATCCACTTCGTATTCGTAGTAGTTATTCATGGGATCGTCCGGATCCACATCCCCGACAACACGCCGCAGAAGAGCATCCTGAGGACAAACCTTACCTGTCGGTATGCCGCGCTCGTCCGGAATACTGCTTACATCCATGTAAGCCGGGCAGAGCATTCAATAGCCGCACTTATCGTAATCATTGACCGCTTTTACGGCCGAATGGCTTAAAACGCAGGAGGTGCGGCACAGGTCGCAGGAAGTACATTTGAACGGATCTACCTGGTAGACGGCATTTCCGGATGTCCGTTGTGCCAGCAATCCCGCTGCTCCTCCGATCCCGGCAATACCGATGACGCGCACCGTTTTGTCGATAAATTCGCGACGGGTTGATTTCTCACTCATGTTGCGTGCAAACTCCCATAATGTAATTATTTAAATATTTAAGTCTAAATACCTGTCAAATATCATTATTCACCTTGTATCTGAGGTGTAAAAATCTTTATCTCCCTACGTATGGGATCGGCTGTAAGAATGCGTCCCCTGGAATCGACCGCCAGGTGAATAAGCGTGCATTTTGGATCGAAATTCTCAGGGCCGATGAAGGCCAAAAGAGTTCCGTCGGGATCGTAAACCTTAACCCTCGAGATCATCTTTTCAGCCGTGACAATATTACCATCCGGAGTCACCGCGATGTTCACGGGATTGCAGCATCCGACAAAATCGGACGGACTCTGCATGCCGAATTTGCCAAAATCGGCGACCGGCGATCCATCCAGTACCCAACCGGTAACTCTATGCCTGCCTGTGTCGGTTGCCCAAATGGTTCCGAAAGAATCCACATCAATATCGAGCCACCCGTTCGGCAGCATGAAACTGCCGGTTTTGAGCTTGTCCCCTATAGTTCCCAAACGTTTTCCATTTGTATCGTATCGATATATGATTCTGGCTGTAGCATCCGCAACGAGAATCTCACTTCCAAGAATCCTTATTGCCGTAACCGCAGCCGGTCTTTTCTCTCCTGATATCTCCAGACTTCCGGAGTGTTCTCCCAGTGGGGTGTAAATTTCCACACGGCCAAGTGCTCCGACATAGACACGCCCATCCGGCCCTACTTCAAGGCAACCGGTTTTGGGCACCACGTTCCATTTGCGAATGAAAGTTCCGTCGGAACCAAAAATTCTGACCTCATCGTCACCCAGACTGTAGATGGTGTCTTCAGCGCCTATGTCGATGTCTGTCAGAGAATGACGAAAAGGATGGGAGGAGGCATCTCCGCCCAGGACTGCGGTTTTAGCATACTTCCGCTGTAACTCAACTGGTGGTTCGATTTGCAGAACTGTAAGTTCCGGCTGTGTTGGAGAATCCGGCGGCTCGGATGATCCGGGATCTCCTGCCGGTACCGGGCGGGTTCGTAAAGAAGCCGCCACGAACGAAGTCAGGGCTCCGGCTACGGCGGCCACAGGGAACCATGATTTCTTAATACGATTAAGAAATGGGGAGATTGGGATTTCCTTTTCATTTGAGTCCATTGACGAACTCCTGATAAAGAAGAATTACAAAAATAGGAACTCCCAGGGGGGGCGGGAGGCCCGGGATTCTACTTCCCGACCTGAAGGCAGATCATTTTGGTCATATCACGTATTACAAGTTTCCCGTTGGAAAGCGCAGGAGGGCCCCAGACATCAGGGCCTTCAAGAATTTGAGCGCTGGCCAGCTCCTTGTATTCCTTGGTGTTTGCGTCAATAAGGCGCAGCTCTCCGGTTATTCCGTCCAGGGCGAAGAACATACCGTCGGCAAGCAGAAATCCTCCCAGGTCAAACGTTTTCCTGCCGCCGGTACTGCCTGAGGAAGTGGGGCTTTGCCAGACAATTTTTCCGTTAAGGTCCAGGCACGTAAACTGTCCTTTCTTTGTGCTGCTCACGGCAAAAAGATGGTTCTGGTATAAGATCGGAGTATGAACCTCGGAATTGAATTGCGTGCTTGTTAAATCAAAAAGTTTTTTGGCTGAAAACCCGGGTGACGATTTTTCAACCTGGTACATTGCGCTGCCCACTTCATAGGCAGCGGTTACGAAAACTTTGCCGTTTCCTACGTGAATGGGCGATGGTGAGACGGCCATTTTGCCTATAAAGGGACTTTTCCAGAGCAGACTACCGTCCGATGCGGAAATCCCGACAACTTTATTCATGGTTACGTAGAGATACTGCTTGACTCCGCCTATCGTCGTCGGCATCAGCGAAACGTGAGACATCAGGTCATTATCCGGATTCGGTGATTTCCAGACTTCCTTGCCTGTAGACTGGTCGAAGGCGACTACAATCGCATCGCCGCCAGTCGCGACCAGCACCCTGTCCCCGTCAAGAAGCGGATTCTGCCCTGCATACCACTGGGGGATTGTTGCCTTATATTCCTGTACAAGGTTTTTCTGCCAGACCAGTTTTCCCGTTTTGGCGTCCAGCGCATGGAATCGGCATTTCGGATCGAGAGAAAAGACCAGTTCTTCTCCCACGGCCGGAACCGTTCGGGTGATTCCATGATTTGGGCGTATTACGACCCGATAAGTCCATCGCCATACTTCCTTGCCGTCTGCCAGGGAAAGACAGCGGACTGCGTGTTCCTTCTTATCTTCATCGTAGTCGTTTATGTATACAAGCCCGTTCTTAATGGCTGCGCTGGCGTACCCTTGGGCTACGGGAGTTTTCCATAACACCTTGGGACCGCCTGCCGGCCAGCTTCGTAAAAGTCCGGTTTCCGTTGAAATATTGTCACGGTTCGATCCGCGAAACTGGGGCCAGTCTGCACTCCAGGCGTTTGTGGCGGCAAAACAGATTAAAAAAGCAAGCACAAGACATCGGTTCATAGGGAACAATTCCTCAAATCCGGTTAAACATACAAATTACCCCAACATAATTCATATTTGCATTTATGAAATTCAGGTGCAAGTATAAACAATCTTGACGTGAAAGGGAGCGGATGCCCGGGTGTGATTCTTTTACCGGGGATAATTTGGGGGCATCCGCTGTGACACTGCGGACTTGCCTGGATGGGCTACCGGCTGTTTCTGCGGAAGTTTCGGAAGTCCCGCCTTAGTTCCCGGCGGTCCGCTCTGAGCTCCAGGCGGTCTCTTTTCATTTCCCGGCGGGTTTGTCTAATCTCTGCCAGGCCGGCACGAAGCTCGGCAGGATCGGCACCGTTCCGTCTATTTCTTAGCAGCTCTATTCTTTCAGCCCTGAGTTCTCTCCGGTCTCTCCGGATCTGCAGCTTGTCATTATTTATTTCCCGAATTTGTCGCCTGATTTCGCTACGATTTCGTCTTACTTCCTGATTTTCTGCAGTCTGAGCTGTCGCCGATCCGGCACCGGCTATTAGAAGGCTTCCCGCCAGTAATGTTAATGTTTGCATTTTAATTTTCATTGCTGTCTCCTTTTTCACATGACCTGATAACTTAAACACAAACAGCGGGGGAAAGTTCCGGGATTATTTAAATATTCAGTATCCGGTTGAAATAATGTAAGAAGCGCCTTTTTGAATCTTCGCAGCAATGAGATTTATAGATGCGCCGGTTCCATGCAGTAGGTCTGATGTGAATTAAAAATCTCTCAAACGATCCTTGAATAATTCCTTGAACTTCTCGATCTTGGGCTTGATGACCACGGCGCAGTATCCGTTGGAGGAATTGTTCTCATAGTAGTCCTGGTGGTAGGTCTCGGCGGGCCAGAAGGCGGTAAATGCTTTGATTTCAGTGACAATCGGGCGATTCCAGATTCCCTCCGCTTCAAGCTTGCTCTTGTAATATTCCGCAAGCTTTTTCTGATCCTCACTGTGGTAAAAGATTACCGATCGGTATTGAGATCCGACATCATTCCCTTGACGGTTTTTAGTCGTCGGATCATGGATTTTCCAGAAAACCTCAAGCAGTTCCTCGTAGGATACCTTCTCCGGATCAAAAGAAACCTGAATTACTTCGGCATGTCCGGTCTCTCCTGTGCATACCTGCCTATAGGAAGGATTTTCCAAATCTCCCCCCGAATAGCCTGAAAGGACTCTTTCCACCCCATTGAGTTTCCGGAAAATCGCTTCGATACACCAGAAGCATCCTCCACCGAAGGTTGCCAGTCTGTTTGGATCGGTTTCCTCCATCGCGGTCTTCTCCATTCAATAGTGACGGGGAACGAGAGTGTATGTTCAGGTCAATCCCTTTCTGGATGTTTAACATAGAAGTGGCGGCTCAGGCAAAAAAATTAATAAAATTAAAAAAAGTTGCGAAACCGGCGGAACTTTTTTTACAGAGGCGTGTTTAAGGTAAATAGGATAAAATCGGAGTTCTCAATGGAAGCGGCACTCTACTGGAGTTCGGTAATCGATATGGTTGAGGACACAGGCGCGGAAGTTCTGGACCTCGATGCGCAGCTGATGCTTCGATTTAAAAATGGTGACAGGAGCGCTTTCGACAGGCTGTTTACAAAACATACGCGCAGCATTGTCAATTTTGCCTATCGATTTGTGCGGAATCGGGAAATCGCTGAAGAATTGGCCCAGGAAGTTTTTTTAAAAGTGTACGAAAATGCTGCTGGTTACAGCGCCCGGGCAAAATTTACGTCGTGGCTTTATACCATCGCAACGAATGTTTGCCTCAACGAAATCCGCAAACCACAGTTCCGTGCCAGGCACCAACCGCTGGAATACCTCCGGCCTGACGGCGGCAGAGATGAAGAAATGAAAATCGAAATCGGAACAACTGTCGGACCGGATACAATTTTTGAAAGGCAAGCAATCGCGGCTGTTATAAAAGATGCCCTGGAGCGGATACCTGAAAAGCAGCGCATTGCCTTTATATTAAACAAATACCAGGAACTGTCCTATGCGGAAGTTGCCGAAGTTCTGGACAGTACCGAGAAAGCGGTAAAATCATTGATTCATAGAGCAAAGGAGGCTTTGGCAGAGAGGCTACAGCCTTTAATGTCGGAGCTCTTACCAAAATGAACTGTCAACGCACACAGGATTTACTCGAGTTTTTGTTAGACGGCCGGTTGCAGGGGGAAGTGTTGCGTCAGGTTCGTAAACATATCGTTTCCTGCCCCGCATGCAGGTCCGGTCTGAGCCCTCAGGATATGATGGAGATTCTGCCCGTTCTCGATGAATCTATCGAGCCTTCGGAGGGTTTCTCTCCGCGCTTTTATGCCGCACTGGATGGGCGTCATCGGACCGAGCCTGGGAAAAAGCCGCAGCCAGCCAGTTCGAAATCGATGCGGATATTGATTTGGTCCAAAGGATTGGTCGCTGCAGGCGTACTGGCCGTTCTGGTTGCTGCCGGTATTTATTTCAGGCAGTCCCCCTCCAGGATACCCGATACCTCCGCCGTCTTTTATGAGCTTGAAGTTACTGAAAATCTGGCGTTTTTTGAAGATATGGAGTTGATCGAGAATCTGGAATTGTTTGAAGACCTCGATACGATTGAAAATCTGCCGCAAACATACTGAGAAGCGGTTGTTTGGACCGGAAAGTGGGAAATGAGTGTTGATGGATAGGAGAGAACCAATAGTGGCCTACAGGGCTTCAGACTTAAAACACGGTATTCAACGAATGATTCCCGAATTATCAGGACGCTTCATTCGTTCATTCGGAGTGACGTTGCGGAGGTTCATTCTGGTACCGGTGATTTTATCCCCCTTGGTCTTGCAATCGACTTTTGCACAGAAACAGGAGCAGGAAGCGAAGAATCCTCCACCAACGTTGACGGATGAGGAAAAGGAAATAATCAGTAACCGCGAAATGCTGGAAAATCTGCCTCTTTTACAAGACTTCGATAGGATTGAATTTATCGATTTGTTGAACGAAATGGAGCCGGATTGGTCGGAAAATGACGGCCCGGACGATCCGGAAGAGAAAAAACAAGAGGGCAATGAACCATGAAAAAATATACCATCACTGCATTTTTAGCCGCCCTTTTATCCCTTGGATGTTCTGCAACCGTTCTTCTGGGACAGCAGTCCGAAATGTCCCCGGAAGAGGAATGGAACAGCCTGACGCCCCAACAGCAGCAAACTCTGCGGCAACGGTATCGGGCTTTTAAAAAACTCCCTCCCGAACAGCAGGAAACAATCCGTAAACGGCAGCAACAGCTTAAGGATATGGATCCTGAGCAGAGGGCGAGAATTCTAAGAAACTATGCCCGTTATCAGGAGCTCACACCAAGACAGCGACAGCGGCTGGAGGAAAATTTTAAGCGTTTTAACAGTCTTCCCAAAGAGCAGCAGGAGAGGCTTCGGGAACGTTACCGGCGTTATTTACAAATGACGCCCGAAGGCAAGCAGCGTCTGCAGCGAGATTTCCGTCGTTGGCAACGGCTTACGCCTGAAGAACGTCAGCGCCTTCGTCGACGGGGCGATGCTACCGGTGCAAGGTAGTAAAAATGAGGGCTTAGTACTGGATTCCATAAATACGGCATACATCACCGTATTTATGGAATCCAGTACTTAGTAAAACCAGCGCATGCCGGAGAAAGCATCATCTTCCATTTCCTTGTCATGAAAGATCACTTCATAATATTCATTCCTGAACCGATTCATGAGCAGCCGCTGCCAATGATCCGAATACCAGTGCAGCTTTAAAAGTTGTTGGTTGTGTTTGAATGATCGATACGCGGCCCAGTAATGAAACACATCATTGATCTTGGTATCGAACTTCGATGTGGATAGGGTGGTAAGATCCAAAGTTTTATTACTTTTGACGCTTATCTTCCGGCCGGGACTCTGCACGGTGGCTTTACCGCCATATACGCGAATCCATTTCCGGTTTGCATCCAAACGGTACAGACCTTCCTGATCGAATTCTATGAGTGCATCCTCTATATGCACGCCAATATGGTTGTCCTTGTACATTTCAAAAATTTCGATCAGGATAGAACCGCGCTCGAGACAGAGCAAGATGTTTGCAAGGCTTACATTCTCCATCCGTAAGGAGGTTTTTTGATTTACACGAAGGAAGGCACCGGCCCCGAGTTCAATTTCGGCAAGGCCGCACTCCGTCTGCAGGTTCATTCCGACGGGAATCTCCTGGGGTTTGTTTGCAGGGAACTCCAAGCGCTGTCCGTCCAGAAAAACGCCGCCGGCGGCAAAGTTGACAAGTCCGGCACGAACTCCAATTATCTGTTGTGCAGATGCATAGAAAGGCAAGAGGCATGCCAGAACAATCCTACCAGGGAACGATAACCTTTTCATGATATATACTGTTGTTGGTTACTTATCCATGTCCTGTTTGAATTTCTTTTAAAGTAACACGCTCTGCATTATAAATCATCAGATACCTGAAACTTGAAACTCCAAACTTATTGCTTTCTGTCTCCCGGCTTCTTCACACCATTGGTAAAGCAAATCCTGAAACCCACACCGGTCAGCTCCATTGGAATAATATCAATAAATTCATATTTTCCAATTGCCATACGGTTGCGGGAAAGCTAGGATCCTTTGCCGTGGAGATTCTCTGTGGTTGAAAAACTGAAAAAATCGCTGCTTCATACCTACGGGATAGCCGACCTGGGCTTTGTCCTGATGATAAATATGGAAGTATATTTCTTCCCGATATTTTTAACGGATCATGCGCAGTTTTCACTCTCCCTGTCCGGTCAGATTCTCGGGATCACGAGTTTGATTGATATTTTTTTTGCCCTTGTAGCCGGGATCCTGCTTCAGAAAGCGACATTGAAATTCGGCGGGAAATACCGTTCCTGGTTCCTGGTCGGACCTCCTGTCGTTGCTGTTCTTTTTCTGCTTCAGTTTACAAAAATCGGAAGTGATCCCGTTGCAGCCGCTATCATTATTTTCGGTTTCCTCTCCAGCCATCTTATATGGAATATTGTTGTGACTGCCGGAGGTTCCATGGTGGGACGGCTGAGCCAGATTCCTGACGAAAGGACTATCCTGTCTACCAGCCGCGCTCAGGGTATATCCGCCGCCGGACTGATCTTTTCCGTAACTGCACCTCCGATGATGCTTTTTTTCAGCACACGCACAAACGATATTGTCGGCGTTACGATCACCGTGGGCATCTTTAACATCCTGATGGTTCTCGGCTACTGGTACATTTTCAAGATGACCGCCGGCAAGGATCCCTATGATGAAGCCGGTTCCGATTCTGATCAGGCAACTGCAGGGCTTTCGATTTGGGGAATGATCTTACTGTCACTGAAAAATCCGCCTCTCCTATTGCTCATATGCGCTGAAGTATTCAGAAATTCCTATGTTCTTGTTATTACGGCATTAGCCGCTTATTGCTTCAAGTATGTCTTTAACCTGAGCGAATATTATCTGTCCCTGTTTATCCTTGCCATCAGTATTTCACGATTAAGCGGGACGGTTGTCGCGTCCTGGATTGGAATTAAAATCGGCAAACGGAATGCCTATTGGACATCTCTTGTACTGGCTGCCATGGGATTTGGATCAGCCATATTCTGTAGCCGTGATCCCTGGAGTTTTACCGTTGTTTTCTGTATCGCCTCACTGTTGGGGATGGTTGCCGGTTCCATGAGCACTGCGTTATTTTCAGATACGGTTGTCTATGGTGAATGGAAAACGGGAAAGAACAACCGGGCTTTTACGATGGCACTGCAGAGTTTCGCCATAAAGGTGGCGGTTTTTATAAGGAATCTTGTGGTTTCTATAGGCCTGATTGCAATAGGATTCGTTGCCAATGCCGACCCGACTCCAGGTGTTATTGAAGGTCTCCGATCCATCACGATTTTCTCTCCTGCCGTGGTATGCGTCATCTCAGCTGCCATATTCTTCTTCGGGTATAAAATAGAAGACTCCCAGGTTCCAGGGATGCAGGATGAAATCTTTTCAAGAAAAGTCAATGGGGCTTAACCCGCGTTTTTTCATTTCTTTCATTCCAATGGAACCTGTCCTCTCCGGTAATAAAAATTAAAAGAATTTCTCCCGTTCAGCGGGAGAAATTGGACGTTTCCGTACATTTGAGCGCTTTGCCTCAGTATATAAAGAGTCTGAAAATCTAAATTTAAAGGAATCTATGCTTTGCGCCCACCCTGTCCAGGCGTTATATTAACTGTGTCAGAAATGAGTTTTGACGCCTTAGCAATATTAGCAATAACGCTTATTACTTCGGAGTTCTGAGATGAGTTGGGAATACAGCGAGAAAACAAAACAATTGTTTATGGATGCGGTTCACGGAAAACCCGGC
>Ga0209536_100001551_pt1 | contig 37844 bp, 33 predicted proteins | sample DeeMarSeWOR28_12_FD_187461 | JGI IMG/M metagenome (GOLD analysis project Ga0209536, IMG submission 187461) | Marine sediment microbial communities from White Oak River estuary, North Carolina - WOR-2-8_12 (SPAdes) (version 2) | ecosystem: Environmental > Aquatic > Marine > Intertidal zone >... | reverse complement strand
TCATTCGAGGCCTTCCACCCGGACCCATAGCCAATCCCGGTCTGGAGGCCATAAGAGCGGTGCTCTATCCAGCCAAAACCGACTATCTCTACTTCGTGTCAAGAAATGACGGCTCCCACCATTTTTCTAAAACCCTATCCGAGCATAACAAGGCAGTCCAGATCTACCAGAAAGGTGGACGCAAGAGGCGTGGGAAAACCCCTTGACAGATCAGGATTGTACACAGTATACCAAACGAAAAGTGGCGGGCCCTGTAAGTTTTTGACTTGTTGAAAACCAAACCTTCCCTATAAAAGATTCAATTTTAGGCAACTCTAACCCTCTTCACACCCGAATCAATTGGAGTCGATCTGTGAACCTATTTGAAAGCCTCACGGTTCTCTCCCTTGAGCAAGCCACCGTCCTTCCTTATCTGACCTACAGGCTCGCCCATGATGGCATACAGGTGATCAGGATAGAACATCCTGTTTACGGTGATCCCAATCGGATGGTTGGCGAAAATGTCCTGGGAGAAGAGAGGATGAACGCCTATTTCCTGTGCATCAATGCAGGGAAAAAGGCGTTGACATTGAACCTTGCTGATTCGGAGGGACAAAAGATCTTCCAATCCCTCATCCAAAAGCTGCAAGTGGATATCTTTGCAACGAATCAACTGCCCAAGAACTATAAGAAACTGGGTATTGACTACGAATCCCTGAAGACCATCAAGTCGGATATCATTTGGCTGGGTGTGACAGGTTTTGGACCCGAAAGCAATGAAGCGGCCTATGATCCCATTTTGCAGGCCAGATCGGGATTGATGGAGTTGACCGGCGAGGCAGATGGTGACCCGCAAGTGATGGGAATCCCGTTACCTGATATGGGTACCAGTGAACATGCCTATGGACTTTTGATGAAGGCCCTTTATAAGCGTCAGATCATGGGAGAAGGCACAAGAATCGATCTGGCCATGTTCGAATCTAGCGTGTCGTGGCTGACCGTTCCCATAACGCTCAACGATAGTTTCGGGAAAACGATCACGCGCCGAGGGAACACTCATGAATTCTTCAGTCCGGTATCCGTGTACAAAACCAGCAACGGCTTCGTGTATATGGCCGTGGGGAATGATCGACAATGGAAATCTATTGTCTCTATGGAGATGTTCAAAACTCTCGACAAGCCCGAATACGAAAAGAATGCGGGGCGCAACGCAGATGCACAAAATCTAAATGAGGCCATCAACGAGATCACGATGAACCATACTTCCGAGGAACTGATCGACCTATTTAATGCCATAACCGTTCCTGTCAGCAAAATAAAAAGCATACCAGAAGTGATCAAAGATCCCTTGGTAAAGAGAAGGCTCCTGTTCGCCAAAGACCCTATTAAGGGCAATAAGATCACTCTGGCACCGCCACCCAACATGACGCCGTTTCTTGAAAAGAGACAAAGAGAGCTCTCCTTTCCTCCGCGTTTTGGGGAGCACAACGGAGAGATTTATGGTCAACTGGGCTACTCGAAGGAGGATCTGAATCAACTCAAGGGAAAAGGGGTTATTTGAGAAAAATTTAAGAATTGAGGGATTAATGGATTAATGAATGGACTTCTAATTCCTGAATTCTTTAATCCGAGATGGAGTTAGCGTTATGAAGATCATAGTACTTGTAAAACAAGTTCCCGATACCACAGAGGTTAAGCTTGATCCCAAGACGGGAAGTCTTATCAGGGAGGGTATCGAGAGCATTATCAACCCGGATGACCGCCATGCACTCGAAGCAGCCATCGGCTTGAAAGAGGCCCATGGAGGAAAGATAACCGTCATGTCCATGGGGCCGCCTCAAGCCATAGATGCCATATCTGAGGCACTCGCGATGGGAGCAGATGAAGGCATTCTCCTATCTGACAAGGCTTTTGCCGGTGCAGATACCTGGGCCACCTCCCTGACCCTAGGTAAGGCCATAGAAAAGGTGGGAGACTATGATCTGGTCATCTGTGGCCGGCAAGCTATTGATGGGGATACTGCTCAAATAGGGCCACAAGTGGCAGATCATTTGGAACTTCCCCAGGTGACCTACGTCTTCGAGATTGAGCAAATTGATGAAAAGAGCATGATTGTCAAGAGGCGCCTTGAGGATGGATTTGAACGGGTTCAATGCAGTCTTCCTGCCGTGATAACAGTCATCGGCGAATTAAATGCGCCTCGTTATGCCATAGTAGGAAGGCTCATAGATGCGTGTAAGGAGAAGGCACCAATCATAATCTGGAATGCTGCGGATATTGCTGTTCAGACGCGTGATGTGGGACTGGAGGGTTCCCTGACTCATGTCATCAAGACATTTGCCCCAAAGTTTAAGAGAGAGACAGAGATCTTGGAAGGGGACACGAAGGAGTCCGTTACAAGCTTGATGGGGAAGTTGAAACAAAATAAACTGATTTAGGAAGTCGGGAGCTAACATGAGGAAGTCAAAACGCAGATTAAGGAAACCAGGCTCATCGGTAAAGGAACGGAGGAACGGGATGATCGTTCCCCTGTCCCTTTGTTCCTTATTCATGCTTTGAACGAGAAGTGAGGCTGAACTTAGCCAATTGAAGCGCAGGAGAAGCCTATGAGTGTGTGGATTGAACTGGATCTGTGTAACGCGTGTAAACGCTGCATCAGGGCATGCCCGTATGGCGCCATTGAAATGAGGGAGGATAAGGCGCACATCCTGGAACGTTGCACCTCCTGCGGCGCCTGTCTGGAGGTGTGCAAGGAAAAAGCCATCCTATCGGATATAGAGCCCAGGGTGGTTCCTGATTTCAGCGACAGGAAAGGCGTTTGGGTTTTTGCTGAACAGAGAGGCGGGAAGCTTGCCCCGGTTTCTCTGGAACTTCTTGGTAAGGCCCAAGAGCTTGCTGGGCAACTCAAAGAAGAGGTCTCTGCTCTGCTTTTGGGTTCCCAGGTTTCAGCAATGGCCGACACATTGATAAAGCACGGAGCCGCGAAGGTATTTTTAGTGGAGCATTCAGCCTTAAAAGATTACAGGACCATTGCCTACACAGAAGTGGTCGAAGAGTTGGTAAAAGCGCACAAACCGAATATCCTCCTTATGGGTGCAACGCATCTCGGACGGGATTTGGCACCTCGTGTGTCGCGACGTGTGGGGGTGGGTCTCACCGCAGACTGTACTGAGCTGATGATTGATCCTGATGAAGGCATTCTTCTTCAGACCCGACCCGCTTTTGGTGGCAATGTGATGGCCACCATCGCCAACCGGTATTCACGCCCGCAGATGGCCACGGTGCGACCGGGTGTGATGGAGCCCCAACCAAAGCCCGAAAACAGAGGGGATGTGATCAGCCAGGAGGTCTCCCTGTCAGAGGAGAGGATAGGATTAAAAGTGCTTGAAAGGGTTAGAGAAGAGAGAAGGGGTGTCAACCTTGCCGATGCCAAGGTGGTTGTGGCAGGAGGAAGGGGCATTGGAGAAGCCGATGGATTCAGGGTGGTAGGGGAGCTGGCCGAGGCCTTGGGTGGTGAGCTGGCTGGAACGCGTGTAGCCGTTGAGGAGGGCTGGATCCCAGCGGATCGACAGGTGGGACAGACAGGGCAATCGGTTCGTCCGGAACTCTACATAGCCTGCGGTATTTCAGGGGCTATTCAGCACAGAGCCGGGATGATGAATTCCAGATATATAATCGCCATTAACAAAGATCCGAGAGCACCCATTTTCCAGGTGGCTGATTGGGGAATCATCGGGGACCTCTACGATGTCGTTCCTGAAATGATAAGACAGCTGAAACGCGCATAGAGCATGGAGCACGGAGCATGGAACACAGGGCATTATGCATATTGCCCCAGTTGAATGGGTTTCGATTCAACGGGGTAAACACAGAGCAAATGGCATGTCGCAGAGAGCATTTAATATGATCTAAAGCGAGAGATTCAGTTCCCCCTCCCCCTTACCCCCTCCCGCCAGGGGAGGGGGAATTTGTGAGGGCTATCGAATAGTTCCCTCCCCCTTGACGGGGGAGGGCAAGGGTGGGGGTGGGATAGCATGGGGCAATGGATTGACTCAATCATATGCACAGGTGGGTTCAGCTTCTTCTGGTTTTTGTGTATACGCTACGCTCCATGCGCTTTGCACTATGCGAAAGGGGAGGAACACATGTTGAGGTCAAATGCTGAGGAACTCATCAGAAAAACCATGGCCCGTTTTGTGGATACCGAACTGATCCCCCAGGCCCAGGAGATTGATGAGAAGGGCGAATTTCCTTGGGAGATGTTTCATAAAATGGGACAGATGGGTGTCTTTGGGATCAGGTATCCTAAAAACAGAGGGGGTTCCGGTGGAACCACGACGTTATATTGTATCATCTGTGAAGAACTGGCCCGCGGCTTGGTGGGCGTGGCAGCAGTGACGGCCATGCAATGTCTCATGGGAACCAATTTTCTTTTTCATTATGGCACCGATCAACTGCACGAGAAGTATTTCCTGCCCGCCATGCGGGGTGAGAAAGTGGCCTGTTTCTGTCTCACAGAACCTGAAGCAGGTTCAGACCTCGGGAATGTAAGCACTCTGGCAACAAAAACAGATGAAGGGTATCTCATCAATGGCATGAAGACCTGGGTAACTAACGGGCCGGTGGCGAGTTTCTATACTGTTCTTTGTCAGACCGATCCTGAAAAAAAATTCAAGGGGCTTAACTTTTTCTTCGTTCCCAGGGACTTCCCAGGCGTCTCTGTCGGGCCGCCGTTCGATATGTTAGGAACGAAGACGACACCTATCTCCGAATTGGCTTTCAAAGATGTACTTATCCCTCATGAGCACATGCTGGGCACTGAGGGACAGGGAATGAATAATCTGCTTTCCATTCTTTCAGAGATCAGGGCAATGACAGCGGCCCTCGCCATTGGTCTGCAGCGGGCGGCCCTTGACGATTCCATCCGTTACGCCCATGAAAGAGTGGCCTTCGGGCGGGCCATCAGCAAATATCAGCTCATTCAGTCAAAGATTGCGAATATGGCTGTTGATCTTGAGGCCTCTAATCTCCTAACTTACAAGGCAACTCGCATGATAGACAACAAGATGGAATGTCTTAAGGAAGCCACGATGGCCAAGTATTTTGCTACGGAAGCCGCATGCAGGGCGGGCGATGAGGCGACCCGGATTTTCGGGGCATATGGCTACGCTATGGAATATACAGCACAGCGATACTATCGGGATAACCGATTCTTTCTTTACGGTGGAGGGACCCATGAGGTTCTTCAGCCCAATATTGCTAGGTGGGTGGGGTTGTAGAGCTAGTGGAGCTATAGGCATGAGTGGTGAAAGTGAATTGAGAAATCCTGATCTTGGGTCTTTATCGGCAATACCCGAGCGAAAACCGCTTGGGCATCACGTTTTCGAGAACTTGAAACAGGCCATCGTCAGAGGGGATTTCTCACCGGGCAACCGACTGGTGGAAAGCCGCATCGCAGAAGCCATGGGTATAAGCCGGACCCCTGTCAGAGAGGCGATCCACAAGCTGGAACGTGAAGGATTGATACAGAAGCTTCCACGGGGCGGTTTCTCTGTCTCGAACCTAACCCGCGAAGAGATAGAGGAGACGTTCGGCATAAGGAGTGTGCTGGAAAGTTATGCTGCTCGCCTGGCGGCCCTCAAACATCAGCAACAGGAGTTGGTGCCCCTGGAAGAAAAAGTAGAGGAATTCCAGTATTTTTTGAATCGTGGAGAGATGGAGGCGCTGCTCAAAATAAATACGGAATTTCATGGTCTGCTTTACGCCATGAGCCGAAGTCCCAAGCTGATCAAAATGATTAATGATCTGCAGGACCAGATCTACCGTTTTAGAAGAATCATATTGAAAATGGAGACGATGGCGAAGATGAGCAATGATGACCATCGACAGATGCTAAGCGCCATGAAGAAGCGGGATGCGGACAGGGTAGAGACGCTTGTTAGACAGCACATTCTGAGAGGGCAAAAACTTGTACTAAGAGCCTTAGAGAGCCAAGTTCAAGAATTCTAGTGGGAGATAGAAGGGATATCATGGGAGAGAGAAAAACAAGGGTTCTTGTGGGAAAACCGGGCCTAGATGGACATGACCGCGGCGCAAAGGTGGTGGCACTTGCCCTAAAGGATGCGGGCATGGAAGTGATTTATACGGGACTTCACCAGACGGTCCCGAGCATTGTGAAGCAGGCCCTTCAGGAGGCTGTGGATGTGATCGGTCTTTCCATCATGTCCGGGGCCCATATTCCCATTAGCAGGAAACTGATGGATATGATGAAAGAGGAAGGTATAGTGAACGTGATTGTTATTGTGGGCGGTGTGATACCCAACAAAGACATTCCCCTTCTGAAAGAACTGGGTATCGATGGCGTTTTTCCAGGAGGGAGTCCTTTCGAGGAGATTATTCAGTTTATCCAGCAGTCTGTTCGGGAATGACCTATAACGAATAACTTATAACCAATAACAAATAACGAGAGGTTAGCATGGGAGTTGCCACATATATCAAGGATGAGAAGGATGCCATTGAGGAGGTCATTCTCCAGTCAGGCATAAAGGTCAAGCCCGCCTACACACCTGAGGATTTGGAGAGGGTGGGCTTTGAGTACCATAAGGATCTTGGTGATCCGGGTGAATTTCCTTTCACCAGAAGCCTACATCCTTTGGGTTACCGTAGCCGAAACTGGACCACTCGGCAGTATACAGGGTTTGGCACACCTGAAGAGACCAATGAGCGATTTAAATTGATGATCTCTCACGGCCAGACGGGCCTAAACGTGGCCTTTGATCTGCCTACTCAGATGGGATATGACTCAGATGATCCCATGGCTGAAGGCGAGGTGGGACGCGTCGGCATGGCTGTGGATTCATTAAGGGATTTCGAGATTGCTTTCAAAGATATCAAACTTAACAGGATCGGAGCGGGCCTCACGATAAATGCGGTGGCCTCTGTCATGCTGGCCATGTATGAATCCATGGCCGAGAAATTTGGATATAAGAAGACAGAGATATCTGCCACCCCACAGAATGATATCCTCAAGGAGATCGTGGGAAGGGGGGCATGGATCTACCCCGTGGAGCCGGCCGTACGGCTCATTGGCGACACGATCGAGTATGCCATGAAGGAACTGCCCAGGTGTAATCCGGTATCCGTGGCCGGCTATCATATCAGGGAATCCGGGTGCACCCCCGCACAGGAGATATCCTATGCCTTCATGATTGCCTTTGCCTACATCGACAACGTGGTGGCCAGGGGGTACAAGGCAGAAGATTTTGTGGGGAGATTCTCTTTCAACCTGAATGTTTATGGGAACCTGTGGGAAACAGTGGCCAAATTTCGTGCTGCGAGGAAATTGTGGGCACAACTGCTCAGAGAAAGATATGGTGTTCAAGACAAGAAGGCGCTCTTTCTGCGTGGTATATTCGGAGGGGGAGGCTCGGGCATGACCAAACAGCAGCCTGAGAACAACATTGTGCGGGGCGCCTATTATGCCCTTGCAGCGGCCCTTTCCGGTGCGCAGACCACCGCCCTCTGCTCTTTTGATGAAGCCTACACCATTCCCACAGAAAGGGCGGCGCTCATATCTCTGAGAACATTTCAGATATTGATGGACGAGATGGGGCTTAGAGATACAATTGATCCCCTGGGGGGTTCCTACTTTATAGAGACTTTAACAAAAGAGATGGGGGAAAAGATTCTGGAGGAGATGGAAAAGATAGAGAAAATGGGCGGAATGGTGGAGGCGGTTGCATCCGGTTATGTGCAGCGGGAAGTGGCCAGACAGGCCTACGAGTTTGAGAAAAAACTCCAGCAAGGAAAAGTGACAAAGGTGGGAGTGAATAAGTATACAGAAGGGGCCGACATGGAGGTGGAACTGCACGAGTACAACGAAGAATGGGCCCAGCTGCAAATTGAAAGACTCCAGGACTTGAAAAAGACCAGGGATAATAAGGCCGTTAAGGAATCACTCAAGGCACTGGAGAAGGCAGCCGAGGTGCAGGAAAATGTCATGCCGTATCTGCTGGACTGCTGCAAATGCTATGCAACCGTTGGGGAGATGGCAAACGTCTTCCGCGATGTCTTTGGTGAATTCCGGGAACCGAACATCTTCTAGTCACCCCCTACCTGCCCTCTCCCCACTTCGCCGAAGTGGCCACGAAGGCTGAATGGGGGAGGGTTGGGGTGAGGATGATATTGGATTTTGGATCGAAGACAACAATGAAACAGATTGGGTTTTAGGAGAAGGCAAGTGGAAAAAAAAGATACGCTAACGGGAAAGAGGATTCTAATAGTCGATGATGAGCCAGATATTTTGGAAACCTTGGAAGAAATATTAGACATGTGTGTCATAGATAAGGCCGCGGATTTCGAGACAGGCAAAGAACTTCTGGGGAAGAATACTTATGATGCGGCTATTCTCGACATCATGGGTGTCTACGGCTACGATTTGTTGGAGATTACCACGAAGAAAGATATCCCCACCCTGATGTTGACTGCCCACGCCTTGGATCCGGAAAACTTCGTCAAATCCATAAAGAAGGGGGCCCTCGCCTACATTCCAAAAGACAAGATATCGGAGATAGAGACTTTTCTCGAGGACATCTTGGAGGCGCATGAAAAGGGAATAAAGAAGATCGGCAAATGGTTTGCCAGGCTGGAACCTTTTTTTGTGGAGAAGTTCGGTGCGTATTGGGAGAAGAAAATCAAAGAGGACCCGGAATTCTGGAAGAAGTACATATAGCTTTGCTTAGTAGTGCGATTGGCCTCCTGCCTGGAGGGTATATTGGATTGCTGGGTTTGGATGAAGAGGAATTTCAATAATGAAAACGACGTTCAACGGAGAAAGGAGGTGAAGCAATAGGGCTATTGCGGGGGAAGGATTAATAAGTTATTTACCAATAAGGAGGTACATGACATGAGAAGAATAATAGGATTTGTATTGGCCGGAATCTTTTTGGCATCATTGTGCACCATCATACTGATGCCAGAACCTGTCGCGGCAGGGCCGATCAGATTAAGCTATGCCCAATTCGCGCCCCCTTCCACTTTTGTGGGTGTTCAGCTTGAGAGGTGGAAAAAGGAAGTGGAAAAGCGCACGGGTGGCAAGGTTGTGGTAGATGCTTTTCACGGGGGCACGTTGCTTGGTGCAAAGAACATGATGGATGGCGTGATTGCAGGCACAGCTGATATAGGCTCGCTGTGCATGGCTTACCAGCCTGGCCGTTTTATAGTCACCAATGCCACCAGTCTGCCCCTTGGATTCCCTAATGCGCGCGTAGCTAGCCTTACGCTCTGGGATCTGTATCTGAAATATAAGCCAAAGGCTTTTTCCCAGGTCAAAGTCCTGAGCATGTACACTTGCGGAACCTCCAACATCATGTCTAGAGTTCCCGTAAGAAAACTGGAAGATCTCAAAGGCTTGGATCTGAGGGCCTCGGGAGGCGCTGCCAAGATTCTGAAGGCCTGGGGTGCCAACCAGGTGGGTATGCCCATGTCTGCAACCCCTGAGGCCTTGCAAAAGGGCGTAGTCAAAGGTCTTTTCTCATCACTTGAGGTCTTGAAAGATTTCAAGTTTGCCGAAATCTGCAAATATGTCACGGTGACGGATACCGTTATCTATCCCTTTTCTGTGGTCATGAACATGAAGAAATGGAATTCTTTGCCCAGGGATGTGCAGAAGGTCATGGATGACCTGGCCAGGGAACATGCGGAATGGACAGGCACCTACATGGATGAGCACGTGATAGAGTCCATTGACTGGTCCAAGAAAACCCAAGGCGTGGAGATCATTTATCTGCCCAAATCAGAAAAAGCGAGATGGGATGGGCTCCTCGAACCTATTACGTCTACCTGGATCAAAGATACAAAAGCGAAGGGCTATCCCGCAGAGGCTATTGTAGATGACATCAAGGGGTTTATGAAGAAGCATCAATAGAAGAGTTCAGACGGATCTTAGATCCGATGACATGGTGGATTGTGGGCTCCAGAATCAATGCGTCTTAATACGCGGAGTCCACAGTCCCTCTTTTGTGGTTGACAGGTATGGCAATGAAACCCGATTTCGGATCGGGGCATAGGAGGGCTGACATGAGGGCTCTCGACAAGATAAGCAATTTACTAAATCAAGTTCTTCTATGGATGGCTGGGTTTTTTTTGGTCGCTATGATCCTTATGACCGGCGCTAATATAGTCATTCGTATTTTTTGGATGCCGATCAGAGGCACCTATGAATTGATGGGATATTTTGGTGCTATCGTCACAGCCTTTGCCTTGGGTTACACCCAAGCTGGACGTGGTCATATTGCGGTAGATATCTTGGTTCTCAGGTTCTCACAAAAGACCCGGAGAATTCTGAATGGGATCAATTACTTCATTTGTATGGTGTTCTTTGCCGCCGTCGGCTGGCGGATCGCCATATATGCCACAACCCTGCGGGAAACAGGAGAAATCACAGAAACCCTCCGGATCATCTATTATCCTTTCACGTATGGCGTTTCACTCGGGTGCTTCGTTCTTTCTCTCGTTTTGTTGGTTGATCTTTTGAGATTGTTCCTTGGAGACAGGGAGGGCAATGGATGAACTTAGCACTCGTTGGAATTCTCGGAATTATTGTCCTGCTCTTCGTTCTATTCTTTCTGGGAATGCCAGTCGGATTTGCCATGGCTGTGGTGGGATTTTCCGGCTTTGCTTATGTGGTCTCTTTTGATGCAGCTGTAAGCATGGTAGGCATCGACATATGGACTACATTCTCAAAGTATGGTCTCACCGTCATACCACTTTTTATCCTAATGGGGTATCTCGCATTCAACTCTGGTATTGCTGAAAAACTTTATAATACGGCTTATAAGTGGTTTGGCCATTGGCGTGGAGGGCTCGCCATTGCAACCATTGGCGCCGATGAGCTCTTTGCTGCGATCTGTGGTTCCAATACGGCTACGGCAGCTACAATGGGAGCGATAGCTTTGCCGCAGATGCGGAAGTACAACTATGATACAAGATTGAGCAGCGGCACGGTTGTCACCGGCGGCACTCTGGGAACCGTCATGCCCCCCAGTGTCCTTCTCATTATTATCGGACTGCAAACAGAGCAGTCTATCATCAAACTTTTCTTGGGTGGTATATTACCTGCCGTCCTCTTAGGAATATTGTTCATTCTCACCATCGTTGTCATATGTCGAATCAATCCGAAGTTTGGTCCAGCTGGACCAAGAACAAACCTCAGAGAGAAGATAAAATCCCTCACTGGTGTCATTGAAGCTTTAGCCATATTTGTCCTGGTCATAGGAGGCTTGTATGCAGGCGTATTCACACCGACCGAAGCCGGGGCAGCCGGGGTCATATTAACGCTTATCGTCACCGTGCCGAGTCGTAGACTGACCTGGCAAGGTATTATCAATTCCATGAAGGATTCGTTGAAGATATCCTGTATGGCCTTTGTCCTTGTCACAGGGGCTTTGATCTTTGGTCGTTTCTTAGCGGTAACAAGGCTTCCCTTTATTGTTGCGGACCTCGCAGCCTCCCTGCCTGTGTCGCCTTATCTCATATTGACAATTATTTTGGTGATCTATTTGGTCGGAGGCTGTTTTGTGGATGCCTTAGGCTTTCTCGTTTTGACAATTCCTATCTTCTTTCCCCTTGGAAAGGCCCTTGGTTTCGAAGCAATATGGTATTCCATAATCATCACTATGGTCACCACAATGGGGGCAATTACACCACCTGTGGGAATCAATATATATGTGGTCAAGGCCTTGGCTCCGGAAATAGAGCTTGGAACTATTTTCAAGAGTGCATCCTTTTTCTTGCTGGCCTGTATTGTCTGTACCATTATTCTGATAATTTTCCCTCAAATCGTTCTAGTCATACCAAACATGGCACGTTAGATAGGATACGCGGAGGATATCGTGGCGAAGACATTTATGCCCACAGTAAAGACAAGGGAGGAGTTATCAGATCTTCAAGAGGAAGGGTTGAAGTGGACAGTCAACCACGCTTACAGAGGATCCCCTTTTTACCGCAAGAGATTCGATGAACAGGGAGTAAAACCAGAGGATATACGTTCACTCGAAGACCTGCAAAAGCTCCCCTTCACGACCGCCGATGACCTAAGGGAGGGATACCCTTTCCCTCTTCTCTCTGTTCCCTTTGAGAAGGTGGTACGCATCCATGCCTCATCCGGCACCACTGGGAAAAGAAAAGTACTCTGCTACACGCAAAAGGACATAGATGATTGGACCCATTTCTTCGCGCGCTGCTACGAGATGGCCCAGTTGACGCCAGATGATAGAGTCCAGGTTGCAGTAGGTTATGGGGTTTGGACGGCAGGAGTGGGCTTCCAGATGGGGTGTGAGGCCTTCGGCGCCATGGCCATTCCTGCAGGTCCCGGTAATCTGGATATGCAGTGCCAGTTCTTGATAGATTTCCAGACCACGGTCATGGTGTGTACTGCATCTATGGCACTCCTTCTTGGCGAGGAGGTAAACACGCGGGGCATTAAAGATAAAATCAATCTCAAGAAATTGATTTTTGGTTCAGAGAGATCCAGCGATGCCATGAGGCAGAACTTCAAAGACCTTCTTGGTCTGGAAGATATGTTCGACATACCAGGGATGACAGAACTCTATGGCCCTGGAACCGGACTGGATTGCATGTACCATACGGGTATCCACTACTGGGCAGATTACTACATCTTAGAAATTCTCGACCCTGACAACCTCAAGCCTGTGCCTGAGGGCGAGACAGGGGAAATGGTGGTAACCACGCTGAGAAAAGAGGCCGCACCCCTGATACGTTATCGAACAAGGGACCTCACGAGACTGATGCCGGGAGATTGCCCCTGCGGTTCAATCATGCCGAGGCACGACAAGATTCTGGGTCGTTCAGACGATATGATCATATTCCGGGCCGTCAATATCTATCCAGGCCAGATTGATCACGTTCTTTCTAACGTTGAAGGGATCGGGAGCGAATACCAGATACACCTGGAAAGAAAAGAAGATGGTAAGGACTATATGATGCTGAAGGTGGAGCGTGATCAGGGTATAGAGAGCACCAGAGATGCAGAATTGGGTAAGAAGATAGGAGATGAGATTAAGAAACAGATCCTGGTGAGTGCGAACGTGGAGCTTGTGGAGTACGGATCTTTACCACGATCCGAGAGAAAGAGCCAAAGGGTATTTGATAATAGAGAGCAGTAGATTTTGGATTGCCGATTTCGGATTTGGGAATAAGGAATGCAGCGCTTTGATGTCATTGCGAGGAGGCCATTGGCCGACGAAGCAATCTCTCACTTAAACGGATAAATATGAAAAAATTTGATTACTACCAACCTCAAACACTCAAAGAAGCCTTTTCCCAAATGGAGAAATTGATAGGCCGTGCGCAATACATTGCAGGCGGCACGGACATCCTTGTGAGGATAAAGCAGAGGGCCATTCAGCCTGAAGCCTTGGTTTCTCTAAGGGGAGTTAGCACTCTGAGCCATATCAGCCATAACGGCGGATCATCCTTGGGGAGCATGACCCCTATGAGGAGTGTGGAGAGAGATCCCGTTGTTGCCCAAGAATATCCCGCCCTTGCGAAGGCCGTCTCACTCCTTGCAAATCCCCAGGTCAGGAATGTGGCCACCATTGGCGGGAATCTGTGCAATGCTGCCCCCTCCGCAGATTGTGCTCCTCCCCTCTTAGTCATGCAGGCCACTTTGAAATTGCAGGGTCCAGGTGGCGAACGGGAGGTCCCCATTGATAAATTTTTCAACGGGCCGGGCGAAAATTGCATGGAGCCCGGGGAAGTGCTCACCCACGTCCACATCCCGGAGAAAGCGAACCACACAGGCATGGCCTTCTTGAAGGTGGGTAGAGTGGCCCAGGATATCGCCATTGTCAATGCTGCAGCTTTGTTGGTTATGGATAAGAAAAAATGCGTGGAATGCCGATTGGCGGTAGGTGCTGTTGCTCCTGTGCCTCTAAGGCTGGGAAATGTGGAAAAGCTTATAGACGGTGAAGAGATTGGCCCTGAATTATTGGATCGCGTCAGTCAGATGGTGGAACAGGCGGTAAGTCCCATTACCGATGTGCGTTCCACGGAAGAATACAGAAGGATCATGTCCGGGGTGTTGATTAAGAGAGCTATTCAGCAAGCCCTGGAGAATATCGACTAGGCTTCAGAATTCGGATTTCGGAATGAGTGCAAAAATGACAAATGCCAAAATTCAAAGTTCAAATAAATGACAAAGCCCAAAACACAAAAAGATTTTAACTTTATACTGCCCGGAAATCATAAATGTGGCCGCAAGAGAATCGCCCATTATCGCTCTCAATCCCCAGATGGTATCTGAGATGAGGTCAGCAGTTAGAGTAGAGGGGAATGAATGAAAAAGGTCATCACCTTTAGCCTAAACGGTTACCAGGTCTCTGCTGAAGTGGAGTCCCACAAGATGCTGTTGCAGGTCATCAGGGATGACTTCCAGCTCACTGGGACGAAGGAAGGTTGCGGCGAGGGTGAGTGTGGTTCATGCACGGTGCTGGTGGACGGGATGAGTGTGGATTCATGCCTGTATCCCGCCTTTGAGATCGAAGGCAAAAAAGTAACCACCATCGAGGGAATGCTCGGGGAAGGGAATGCACTTCACCCCATTCAGGAAGCCTTTGTGGAGAATGGGGGAGTCCAGTGCGGTTTTTGTACACCAGGCATGATCATGTCTGCAAAGGCGCTCTTGGATGAAATCCCCAATCCTACCGATGAGCAGATAAAGAGAGGGATTTCTGGCAACCTGTGTCGTTGTACGGGATATATCCAGATCATTGATTCCATAAAAAAGGCGGCTGAGGAATCACAAACGCGTGGTTAGGTTGGCTAGGCGGTTTAGGGCTAAGATCGATTGGCACACTCAAATGGTTCTCATTGAGTGGAGTAAGATCCAGGAGATTTCATAGTGGAATACAGTTTCATTGGCAGTGAAACGCCAAGGCCTGATGCCCCTGACAAAGTGGCAGGAAAGGCGGTTTACATACACGACCTGGTAAGGCCTGGCATGCTTTACGGAAAGATAAAGTACAGCGATTTCGCACACGCCAGGATCAGACACATTGATACGTCCAAGGCAGAGAGGCTTCCCGGTGTTCGGGCAGTGATTACAGGTTATGATACACCAGAGATCCGGATCGGATTCATAAAAGACAACTTTGTTTTAAAAAAAGAAAAAGTCAGGCAGTTTCGTGATGAAATTGCTGCAGTGGCCGCTATTGATCAGGAGGTTGCTGAAGAGGCTGTCGATCTAATTAAGGTGGAATACGAGGAACTTCCCGGCGTGTTTACACCTGAAGATGCCATGAAGGAGGATGCACCGCTCGTCCACGAATTGGATTCTAGAGGGAAACCCAAGAAAGAGAATCTGGTTCCAGTTCCCTGGAACTTTGTTGCTGGCGATGTGGAAAGGGCAAAGCAGGAGGCATCTTACATTGCAGAAGGGTTTTTTGAAACCCCTATCGTCCACCAAGCCTGTATGGGGACGGCGGGATGCGTGGCAGAGTTTGATCTCAACAACAATTTGCTCATCCACTGCAAGACCCAGATTCCCTATTTAGCCCAGAACGATTTTAACGGTGCGCTGGAGGCCATGGGCCTTAAGGGCAAAAACGCCAGAATAATCGTTCCAACCCTGGGGGGTGCTTTTGGGACGGGTCTGGATACGCACTGCTATGAATATATTGCTATTCTTTTGGCCCACAAAACAGGTAGACCTGTGAAGGTTGTGCTGAATCGGGAAGAGGAATTCAAGACCACCTCACCGAGGCAGCCGACCAAGGCAAATATTATCCAGGGATGCGATAAAGAAGGAAGACTCAAATTTCGGGATGTGCGTATGATCCTGGACAATGGGGCGTACACCTCCTGGGGCGCAACGACCCCGAGTGTAATGATGATGACCTTCTCTTCTCTTTATCGAGTGCCTAATATCTTTTATGAAGCAAAAATGGTTTACACCAATAACACCTATTGCCAGGCCATGAGGGGATATGGCAACCCACAGTCCACTTGGATTGTGGAAAGCAATATGGATCAGCTTGCTGAGGTCGCGGGGTTCGACCCCTATGAATTTAGAGTAATAAACAGCAACCTCCCCGACGAGATCTCCCCCATGGGGCTTAACATCACCACATGCGGTCTGAAAGAGTGTTTGAGAACGGTGGCAGGGAAGCTTGAGTGGCAAGAGAAATGGGGGAAGAAAAAGGGTGCTGATGGCAAGAGTAGGGGCGTGGGTATGGCTTCTTTACTCCACGTAGGCGGGGGCGCCAGAGTCTATCGGTCTGATGGATGCGGAGTGATCATGAAGTTGGATGACTTTGGCAACGTTTCCGTGATGACCGGTGGTATCGAAATGGGACAGGGCTTCAACGCAGCCCTTACCCTTACCTCGGCGGAGGCTTTAGGTGTAACACCGGATAGAATTACAATTGCTCAAGTGGACACAGCCACCTGTCCCTGGGATGTGGGGACCCATGCCAGTCGCGGGGCTTTTACATCCGGCAATGCAGCCATCATGGCGGCACAAAAGGCGAGAGAGAAAATATTTCAACTGGCCGCAGAACACTTCATGCCCCGGGTACACTTCAATCTCAAAAGGAGACAAAAGAAGGATCCTGATTTTGAGCTACCCGACCTCAATTATGAAAGAATATGCGATCCCTCTGAGTTCGATCTAAAGGAGAATATTATTTTCCTCAAGGAAGAACCCAACAATACGATGCTTCAGCTCAAGCTCGAGGAGATCTTAAGGGAGGCCCATTACAGGGAGCAGGGCACCATGATCGTGGCAGAGGCGTTCTATGACCCGTGTAATCAGATGGTCGATATGAGCACATGCAGAGGGAACATCTCGGAGACTTACCTTTTCGGTACCCAGGGTGCGGAGGTGGAGGTGGACCTAGAGACCGGAGAAGTCAGAGTCCTTCGGTTCGTTGCGGCCCATGATGTGGGCCGGGTGATTAACAAGCAGACCATCGAGGGGCAGATCTACGGCGGTGTTGTCATGGGTTTGGGTTATGCCCTATCTGAGGATTATAAAAAAGAAAGAGGCCGTAATGTTAATCCCAATTTTTTGGACTACAAAGTAATGTCGTCGGCTGACATCAATTTCCCAATTCACGTGGAATGTATCGAAACCAACGATGAAGCGGGGCCCTTTGGGGCTAAGGGGGTGGGAGAACCGGGCCTGGTCCCCACCGCACCGGCTATCGCCAATGCCGTGTACGATGCCATAGGCGTGAGGATCGGAGACCTGCCCATCACGCCTGAGAAGATATTGGCTGCACTAAAGGAAAGAAGAAATTCGAAATCCTAATATCGAATTTCGAAACAGTGCCCTAATGACTAAAATTCAAATGAGCAAAACGTGAAGACAAGACTCCCAAGGTGCACATTTTGTTTTGAACATTGGGAAATTTGAGCTTTGAATTTGTTTCGGATTTCGAGTTTCGAGTTTATCTCAGAATTTCAGGGTGCGAGAGATCAAGGAATTGCTTGAGATCATACAAAGACAAGAGAATAGGAGAATCTTCCGTTGAGACTTCCAAGCTTTGAATATCTTGAACCCGAAAACCTCGAAGAAGCCCTGGAATTTCTTGCGAACCAGGGAGACGAGGCCAGGGTTATTGCAGGCGGTACGGATTTGATCGTGCGGATGAAACAGCGCCTGGTTGAACCCGGATTTCTGATCAGCTTGAAAAATCTCCAGGAGTTGCGGTTCGTCCGTCAAGAAAATGGCATGGTAGTGATTGGTGCCATGACCCCCCTCTCTTCCGTCCTAGATTCAGACCTCATCAGGGCCAATTCCCCCGCACTCCTAGAGGCCGCCAAGCTGATTGGCGCCCCCCCCGTCCAGCACTTTCGAGGAACAATGGGAGGGAATCTTTGCCTTCAAACGCGGTGTCTCTATTACAATCAGTCCGCTTTCTGGCGTTCAGGAAGAACCAGGTGTCACAAGGATAATGGTGAGACCTGTTATGCGGAAGAGAATAGCGATCGGTGCCGGTCCGCAAACCAATCGGATGGGGCCTGTGCCCTGATGGCTCTGGATGCGAAGGTTATCCTTGAGTCCAGCAGGGGAAAAAGAATCCTTCCCATTGAAGAATTTTTTACAGGTAAGGGGGAGAATCCCTTTGCCACTGAATCTGACGAGATGGTTACAGAGATTCATGTGCCAATTGCAGCCAAGGGCCAGGGGAGCAGTTTTCAAAAGCTGACTTACCGTTCGGCCCTTGACTTTGCCTTGGTTTCTGCCGCTGCATCGTTGGCCTTGGAGAAAGGTAAAATATCTGATGCCAGGATCGCGATTGGCGGGGCTGGGGCCTCCCCTCTTCTTTTAAAAGAGGCCGCAGGGATTTTGGTCGGGAAAGAGGCTAAGGACACGAGAGCCATCGATGAGACGGCCGATCAGGTTCGGAGACACGCATCCGCCTTTATGGTGGATAATCTGGGAGCTACCCTTGAATATCGACAGAAGATGTCCGGTGTGATGACCAAAAGGGCGATAAGGAAGGCCCTGGAGAGGGCAAAACCATGAAAAAAATGATACCCATATCGCTGACAGTAAATAAGGAAGCCTATGATCTGTTGGTGCCTCCCAACCGCACACTTCTGGAGGTTTTGCGGGAGGATCTGGAACTGACAGGGACAAAGGAAAGCTGTGGTGAGGGCGTCTGCGGGTCCTGTACGGTTTTGTGTGATGGGCTGCCCATAAGAAGCTGTCTAACGCTTGCTGCAGAGGTCCAGGGCTCAGAAATCTTGACCGTGGAGGGCTTGCGTATGGCGGATGGTCAACTCGATCCGTTGCAACAGTCCTTCATTGATCACGGTGCCGTACAATGTGGTTTTTGCACGCCGGGGATTCTCATGTCCGCTAGAGCCTTTCTAAACCAAAACCCCAATCCGAGCGAGATTCATATCCGCAGGGCCATTAGCGGAAACATATGTCGATGTACCGGGTATACAAAGATTGTTGAAGCGATAATGCAGGTGGCAGGAGGTGGGGAATATTGAGTCACAGAGAAAATGTCATTGCGAGGAGTCCCGCTTCCAGCGGGACGACGAAGCAATCTCGTGGAATACTCGAATAGTAAGATATCGCCGCGCTCTTTTCAGTCGCTCACAATGACGGGGTTTGACTACGCTTAAACATAATGTTTCAGGATCGCTAATATGAGCACAGGCCGGCCCATTGATCCTGTCAGTTGAAGGAAAAGAAAGAATGGAAAAAGAGTTTTCATTAATTGGCAAAAGAGTGCCGAGGGTCGATTCCCTGTCAAGAGTCACTGGGGAAGCGCAATTTTCAGCTGACCTGAAGTTCCCCAGGATGCTTGTGGGTAAGGTCAAGCGTAGCCCATTGGCCCATGCCCAGATCCTTCACGTGGATACGTCAAAGGCGGAAAAACTGAAAGGGGTAAAGGCCGTTGTGACGGGCCAGGATACGGCAGGGGTGAAATGGGGCGTGTTTCGTTACACCCAGGACATGGAAATGTTGCCCAAGGACAAGGTGCGGTACTTCGGTGATGAGATTGCGGCAGTGGCTGCCGTGGATGAAGACACCGCCATGGAGGCCCTGGATCTGATATCAGTGGATCTGGAAGAGCTTCCTGCCGTGTACGATCCCCTTGAAGCCATGGCGTCAGAAGGCCCTCTCATCCATGATGACTTTGCAAACAATATCAACATCCACGTGGAGATCGACGTGGGAGACATCGAGAAAGGCTTTAAAGAGGCTTACATCGTTAGGGAGGATACCTTTACTGCGGCTGAGGATAACTACTTTCAGGGGGAGCCTTTTGCCGTCGCTGCGCGATTTGATGATGCGGGCAACCTGGAGATCTGGACGCCCAATGCGGGACCTCATATGAAGTCTAAACCCCTCGCCAACCTCCTCTCCATGCCCCTTCACAAGGTCAGAGTTAGAAAGATCGCCATCGGTGGTGCCTTCGGGGGTCGATCAGAGGTATCCCCTGGGGATTTTATATGCGCCCTTTTGGCGCGCAAGTCGGGTCGGCCCGTGAAGATCACATACACCAGGGAAGAAAACTCCGTCTGTGTCCGAATGGGCCATGCCCTTATCACCACAATCAAGACGGGCGTGGACCGGGAAGGGCGTGTCCTGGCGAGGGATATTACATGCTACATGGATGGCGGCGCCTATTCCTCCACCGGCCCCATTGCCACCTCTGTCCCCTTCCTCTGCATGGAGCAGGCCTACCGTATGGATAATGTGCGTTACAACGGCTACCGAATTTTTACCAACAAGACCCCTCGGGGCATGATTCGAATGCATGGCCGCTCTTTTGCCTGCGGAATTGATCTCCAACTGGACATGCTGGGACAAGAGTTGGGAATTGACCCGCTAAACATGAGGCTTGTGAATGCGAGAAAGGCGGGAGACTACACGCCCACAGGAAGCCATGTTCCCTCCTGTGGGCTGACGGAATGTATTGAAAAGGCGGCAGAAAAGGCGGGATGGAAGAAAAAACAGGGTAAATTGCCACCGTGGCGGGGCATTGGTATTGGGGTCAATTCTGTACAGACCGGTTTCCCGCTCGGTATCAGGGGGGGATCACAGGCATTTATCAAATTTAATGAAGACGGAGGGGTCACACTGAACTCGGGGGTCGTAGACAACGGTCAGGGAAATGACAACATGCTTGTGCAAGTGGTGGCAGAGGAGCTGGGATTGCAAATGGAGGATGTCACCCTGATTACCGCAGACACTGAGGTTACGGCCAATGATCCTGGTTCCTACTCTATGGTTTCCACGTTTGTAGGCGGAAATGCAGCACGCCTTGCCGCGATTGATGCCAGGGAAAAGCTTTTCCAGATAGCCGCAGAGGCCATGGAGGCAAATCCCGCTGATTTGGCGCTGAGAGACAAGAAGATCTTTGTGGCCGGTAGTCCCGACAAATTTCTTCCCCTTAAGAAGGCGGTGCGAATGGGGCTGATCCAAGGAAAGCCTGTTTCCGGGGAAGGTCACTTTGCCCCCAAGGTGGATAACCGGCGGGAGTGGGTTGAAAATCCGAAAGGGCAGCTCTCTGAGACCTTCTCTTTTGGCGCGACGATCGTGGAGGTGGAGGTGGATCCAGAGACGGGTCAAGTCAAGGTGTTGGAAGTCACCGCAGCTCAGGACGTGGGATGTGCCCTTAACCCCATGGTCTTGGAAGGCCAGTTCGAGGGGAGCGTAGGCATGGGCGGGCATGGAGGGATGCTTACGGAATATCATTTATGGGATAAGGGGCGGTGTCTAAATCCTACCCAGTTGGACTACAAGGTCCCCATTGCACCAGATATGCCCAGAATCAACAGCATCATTGTAGAATCCCATGACCCGACGGGTCCTTACGGCGCCAAGGAGGCGGGCATGTCCGTTGCCATGAGCGCTGCACAGGCCTATGCCTCCGCTATTGCCAATGCCATCGATGTCACCATCACAGATTTCCCCATGACCCCCGACAAGATCTTAGCTGCCATTGAAAGCAAGAAAAACAAGGGATAGACACGACCACATGGATTTAGCACAGCGTCGCTCTGAAAAGGATTATAGGTTGGGCTGCGATATTGGGGGCACCTTCACAGACTTCGTGCTTCTCAATGACCAGACAGGGGAGATAAGAATCAACAAGTGTCTCACCACACCAAGTGACCCTTCAGACGCGGTAGAGCAAGGGATGAAGGAACTGGAGGAACATATCCCTGGATTTATTGGGGAGCTGGATGAAGTGATTCACGGAACAACGTTGGTCATCAACTCAATCATCGAGAGGAAAGGGGCCACAACCGGACTCATTACCACCAAGGGCTTCAGGGATGTGCTTGAGATTGGAAGGGAGATACGCTATGCGCCCTATGACACCTTTGCAGAGTTCCCAAAACCCTTGATCCCCAGGCGCTTTCGTTTAGAGGTGGATGAGAGGATCCGAAGTGATGGCAGTATACTGAAGGCCCTGGATCTGGAAGAGGTTAAAGAGGTTGTGCGCAAGCTGGTTAGGATGGGTGTGGAGTCCATCGCGGTATGCCTCTTGAACTCTTTTGAGAATCCGACCCACGAGTTTATGATCAGGGATATCATAGAAAAGGAGACGCCCAAAATTTCAGTCTCCATTTCCTACGACGTCCTTCCGCAGATCAGGGAGTACGAACGAACAAGCACTACAGTGACCAACGCGTATGTGAAACCCTTGACGGGCAATTACCTTTCAAAGCTTTCCGGCAGATTGGAGTCCATGGGATTCAAGGGCAAGCTTTTCATCATGCTTTCAAGTGGGGGTATCACATCTGTGGAAACGGCCGCCAAATTTCCTGTAAGGATTATCGAGTCAGGACCAACGGCAGCAGTTATCGCCGGCCAGTACTTCGGAAAACTTTTCGACATCCCGGAGATGTTCTGCTTCGACATGGGAGGAACCACAGCCAAGTCCTGTTTGATTCAAGGGGGAGTAGCGGGCGTTGTGCCCACCTTTGAGGTGGGACGTGTGCAGCGCTTCATGAAGGGCAGCGGGCTTACTATCCAAGTGCCAGTCGTTGATTTGATGGAGATCGGGGCAGGCGGGGGCAGCATTGCCAAGGTGAGCAAAATGGGCACGCTACGGGTTGGACCAGAAAGTTCCGGTGCGGACCCGGGGCCCATCTGTTACGGAAGAGGAGGAACGGAACCAGGCGTTACAGATGCGGATCTGTTGTTGGGCTATCTGGATGAGGACTATTTTCTGGGCGGAGAGATGAAGCTCGACAAAGAAGCCGCCAGGCGTGGCATTGAGGAAAAGATTGCCAAGCCCCTTGGCGTTTCTTTGATAAAGGCGGTATGGGGAATCCACGATCTTATTAACGAGACCATGGCTGCGGCGGCCAAGACCCATATCGCAGAAAAGGGTGGGAATCCCAAGTTGGTTACCCTTACGGCTTTTGGTGGTGCAGGGCCCGTGCATGCCTATGGTTTGGCCAAAAAATTGGGCGCACCCAGAATAGTCGTTCCGCCCAACGCCGGTGTGGGTTCGGCCTTGGGTTTCTTCACGGCACCCCGGGCATTTGACCTGGTAAGGAGTCACAAAGTGACTCTAGAAGATGCAGACTTTAAGGAGATTGAAGAAATCTTCAAAGAGATGGAAGCCGAAGGAGGCAGGACGCTGCAAAAGACGGGCACAGAGGATAATATCAAATTCGAGCGCTCTGTGGATATGCGGTTTGTGGGCCAGGGGTCTGAAACCGATACGCCTATTCCCAGAAAAGACTTTACCAAGATCAAAGAAGAAGAGATCCGCCGACGCTTTGACGAGATATATGAAAAGCTTTATGGCAGGACCTATCCTGATTCCCGCGTTGAATTCGTGAATTTCAAGGTGAGAGCAAGTCTGCCAGAAAAGCTCTTACAATTCCCCAAGCTAATGAAAAAAGGTGATTCGCTTCAGGATGCCGTGAAGGGGCAAAGAAGCGCTTATTCAGGCATTGCCGAGAATTTTATTTCTTTCACCGTCTATGACAGATACAGACTGTTTCCAGGCGCAGAGTTCAATGGCCCGGCAATCATCGAAGAGAGAGAATCCACGGTGGTCATAGGGGAAGACGCATCAGTCTCCGTAGACGACTACGGCTTCCTGTGGATTCAATTGAGCTAGGGATTAACCGCAGACGGACGCAGACTAGCAAAGACAAAAGTCCTATTTACGAACGCAGAGTCGACGTACTGTGCAATTTAGGATCGCTTAAAACCGAGGGAAGTGGGCTCAAAGGAAACAAAAGAACTTGTCTTTATGTTTCTCTTGAGCCCACCTCCCGCCATTCAATCCCATCAACTGGGATTGAAGCCCGCTTTGCGGGGGTTTTAAGCAATACCCTAATTAGGTCTGTGTGGGTCCGCGGCTTAAATTATTTGGTACGAACACGGGAGGCTTAAAGGTGGGACAGAAATTTGACCCTATCACTTTAGAGATACTCTGGCGCAGGCTACTCTCCATAGTGGACGAAGCGGATAGCACGGTTTCGCGCACGGCATTCTCAAGTCTCCTGCGCGATGCCCATGATTACACGTGCATGTTTACGGATCGTAAAGGGAGAGAATTGGCGCAGGGGACGTTCGCCACACCAGGTCAATCAGGAGCAATGGCCTTGGGCATCAAGAATCTCGTGAGACAACTGCCTGATGACGGTTATAAGCATGGAGATATATTCATAACAAATGATCCCTGGGCACTTGCAGGGCACCTCAATGATGTTTGTGTCATGAGCCCCATTTTCCATAAGGATCAGCTGACGGCATTTACGGCCTGTGTATTTCACCATTCAGACATAGGCGGGAGGGTCGCCTCGGACAACCGTGAAGTCTTTGAAGAAGGCCTCTTTATACCTCTTGTGAAGCTTTATGACGGAGGCGTTCTTAATGAGTCTGTCTTGGAGATGATTCGGTGGAACGTGCGTACGCCAGATCAAGTGACCGGAGATATCCGTTCCCAGATCGCGGCAAATCATGTTTGTGCAGAAAAGATCTGTCAAATGCTCGAAGACAGCAATCTCGACAGTTTGGACGACTTGGCAGATGAGATCATAAGCCGAACAGAAAAGAGCATGAGGGAAGCCATCGACCAGGTTCCCGATGGGGTGTATCGCGCAGAGGGGGTTATTGAACAGATGGAGGGTGAGGAGGATATCCTCATCAAGACAGCCGTTGAAGTCAAAGGGAGTGATATCATCGTGGATCTTGATGGCTCTTCAGGTCAAGTGGGCTGGGGCGGCAATGTGGTCTACAACTTCACCTATGCCTATGTACATATGGCTATAAAGAGCATGTTTGATCCTGAAATCCCCAACAATGACGGTACTGCGGCCCCCATATCCATGAAGGCCCCCGAGGGTAGCGTGGTCAACTGCAAGTTCCCCGCGGCCGTCGCAGCGCGACTACAGATAGGGCATTTCCTCACCGAAATTATATACAGGGCATTGGCCGGCGCTCTACCTGACAGAGTCATCGCGGCCAGTGGAGGAACACCCGCAACCATGAACGTCATGTACGGAAAAAGGCATGACGGGCAGCCGTTTCACTCTGTAAGGATCCGGGGCGGAGGGATGGGTGCCAGCTCCTCAATGGATGGTCATTATGTGGCCATATTCCCGGCCAACGGGGCCAATACGCCGGTGGAGATACTCGAGAGCGATACACCGTTAATTGTGGAGAAGAGAGAGCTGCTTGCCGATTCAGGCGGCCCTGGTAAGATGAAAGGAGGCCTGGGCAGGAGAGTTGTCTTGAGGATTCCGGATGATGAATATGCCCCTATTCCCCCAGTAAACCTGGGCATGCAGTCAGGAAGATTTCGTTACCCCCCGCAGGGTCTGTTTGGTGGCAAGAATGGTTCAAAAGCCCGGTTTCTGGTGAATGGTGAGCCAGGGAATCCGTATGGGCTGACTCAGCTAAAACCAGGAGATATGGTGATAATGGATGCAGCCGGCGGCGGTGGATATGGCGCGCCGCTGGAGCGTGAGATAGATTTGGTGGAAAGTGATGTGAGAGAGGGATATGTAAGCATAGAGAGTGCCAGAGAGGACTATGGTGTGGTCATTGATCCGGAAACGGGAAAAGTGGATCTTAAAGCCTCCCAGAAGCTACGGAAAGCTTTGAAGAAATCCTAACGATTCTGGGGCATTTACAGCAAGGCCTCTGATTCAGAAAATGGATTTGCATTTCTTCCAAAAAGCGCGTAAGAAGAGTTTCAGTAGAATAGCTATAGGGTGGCAGGTCTAATTGGTGCCTGGAAGGTCCCAAAGCCCGAGGACATGGTTCCATAGAATAGGGGGGAATTAGCCATGAGAAAGCGTAGCATCGTCATTTTTATTCTTTTGGCTTTCATTTTCGGTGTTTCTGTTATTTACATCCCTAAATGGCAAATCCATGATAGAGGCATTGAAGATCAAAAAGAACGAATCATGCTGGAGAACCAACTCCGGGGAAACTTGTCACAAATCCTGGGATGGACGCTTGTCCTAATCGGACTCTATTTTGTCATGCGCCGAATGACCGCAGCCGAGAGGACGGCCGAGCTTTCTAAACAGGGACAGGTTACGGAACGTTTTACCAGGGCGATCAATCAACTGGCTGCAAGTTATACCAGCGGGAAAAAAAGATTAGAAATTAGGGTGGGAGGTATATATGCCTTAGAGGGAATTGCCAGGGAATCCTCGGAATATTATTGGCCGGTCATGGAGATCTTGACCGCCTACGTAAGGGAAAACGCATCCTGGGAAGAAAAAACACAAGAGGCAGGTGAAAGACTTAAAGTCGTAGGAAGAGAATCCAAAGCGGATCCTCTCTACACACTCTATCCAAAACTTCCTGCAGATATCCAGGCGCTATTGACCGTCATAGGAAGACGCGGACTCTCCTACCTGAATGGTGAGGATCATCGAATAAATTTGGCACAAACCAACCTCCGTGGTGCCATGCTCATGGGAGCTAACCTCCGTGGAGCCCTTCTCATGCGCACGAATCTTCATAAAGCGAAATTTACCAAGTCCAACCTGTCAGATGCCTTGCTGGATGAATCGCAATTGGAGGAAGCCGACCTCAATTATGCAAATCTTCAGGGGATCTCTCTCAGGAAGGGCAGGCTCCAGAGGGCTTATCTCATGGGTGCGAATATCCGCCATGGCAAAGTGGCAGGAGCCTTTCTCCAGGGCGCCGATCTGAGAGGCGCGGACCTGAGAGGTGCCGACTTGGAGCAGGCAAACCTTGAAGCCGCAAATCTTCAGAAGGCGAAGCTGGGGGGAGCCAATCTCCGAGGAGCGAACCTGTTGGGCGCCAGCCTTGAGGGCGCAGACCTTGAGAGGGCCGACTTGAGGGTTTGCGATCTGAGGGAATCTAACCTGCGCGGGGCCAACCTCTGGGGAGCTATATTACAAGGGGCCAACCTATTGAGCGCGACTCTGGAGGGCGCCAACCTTAAAGGGGCTGATCTCAGGGTAGCCAATCTAAAGGAGGCTATTCTGCTGGAAGCAAACCTGGAAAATTGCAATTTGGAGAAAGCTAACCTCCAGAAGGCCCATCTTCGTAGAGCAAACTTGAGAAAAGCAAGGGGACTACCGGCAGATCTTCTATCAGAGGCGGAAACCCTTTACGCCGTGAAAATCGGCTCACAGCTTAAGAAACAGATAAAGAAAGACTATCCTCACCTCTTAGAGAAACCATAGTATTGGTTGCCCGCCACGAACCGATCATTTCCCTTAAAGCATGGGCGATGCCACCACCCTAGTGTCACGTCTCGAAAATAGGTTTAAGAAAATCCATCCTGCCGTGGATGGGTGCAATGTTGAATTGGGCAGGTTTTATTGAAATGCGAGGAGTGGGGCGTCCGGCTGGGCTGCCGTGAGTTCCAAATCCAGAAGGAAGGCTTCCTTAAAGCCGAAAGGATTTGCGACGAGTAGATTGGGGAATTTTTCTCGACTCTTATTGTATAACTGAACGGCGTCATTGTAGGCCTGTCGAGCATGGGCAATTTTGTTGTCCATTAAATTGATTTCTGCCATAAATATGCGTACGGTCTCATCGGCTTTGATCTCAAGAGAGTCCTCCACGGCGGTGAACAGACGAGTCAATGTGGTTCTCAGTACTTCCTCTGCTTCCATGAGTCCTTTCATGGGGCCCGGATCACCAGGGTTACCTGCTGCCCTTGTATTGGCGGCGCTGGCCAGGTTGCGGGCCCGAATGACTGCTTCCAATGTCTCTGGCTCATTTTTCAAATACACCTTCAAACATTCCAGGAGGTTGGGAATTATGTCGTAACGTCGCTTGAGCGCCACATCAATCTGGGAATAGGCGTCCTTAAGGAGATTCCTCCTTATGACGAGCTTGTTGTAGATGAGTATACAAGCCAGGATGGGAAGAATGATGAGTATGGCTAAAATGGAAATAGTCGTTGAGATCATCTTTCTCTGCGCCTATACCCCTTTCCTCTGGCGCTTGATGTGCCGGGAGGATTTGTGAGATAGAATTCACACAAAGTATTATTTTACCACGAAATATGTAGGGGTTTCAATACATTATGTGAGTTGTGAGGGAAGATTCAGGAAAGAAATGTTGGGGGAGTTCTGAATATCACTCCCCCCGTTTATCCCTTTGTGACCTTCTCAAGGAATTTTCTGTAGTATACGTAGTTCTCGTAAGGCACATCTTGGCGGACCCGACCGTCAGCGAGCGGGATGTATCCTCCATCGGCAAGAAGCGGGGGCAGCTTCTTTTCCAGCTCCCACCGGATGGTTTCTTTGTCATGGCGCAAGGCGTCCAGGTCTATGCCGCCGATCAGGCGCAAATCGCGGCCGAATTCACGGCGAAGATCGCTGTAGTCCATGTCATCTAGATTCACTTCACAGGCCCACAGGCAATTGAATCCCCACTTCAAAATGCTCGGGATAAGCAATCTGGCATTCGCAAATGTCCGGAAGATGATGTTTTCCACACCATGTTTGCCCAGGACATTCAACAGTGGTTCATAACTGGGCAATACAAATTCCTGATACATTCGCGGTGAAATCAGGGGACCATGGTTTTCACCGATAGGCTCACTGAATACGGCCGCATCCACGTCAACCTTTTGGAGCACCATTTCAGCCAAATTAGCCGCGAATTTTCCCTGAATCCTCATGGTTTCGTGGACCACTTCGGGGGCATAAACGAGCATCCGGATCACCTCTGTGAATCTTTGCCATCCCATTACGCCCATGGATATGAAAAGCCCTCGATGAACCCTAAGCATAAGTACATGGTCTCGATCTTGCCATTCACGAACACGCTTGGCCCATCTCCGGGGTAAACGGCGCTTATCGTATGGGTCTAAGGCACGCTGCAACGCAGGCAGATCGCCCAAGGAAGTGGGCCATTTCCTTGGTTTGGGCCGAGGCTCCAAGTCCACATCTATTTCTTCACGGCCATCTGTTGGGAACATCTTGGAGAGAACTGCCCCCCGAGGTAGGCCCTGTTTGCGCCACGCCTTAATCACCGCCCTCCGGATGCCTTCCTCAAAGTAGGGAACGCGATCTGGAGTGCCATATCGCATTGTCTCCAAAAATCTTTCGCGGCTGTTCATTTCTTTTCACTTTTTTCAACGCCAGGCTCTACGATAAGTGTCAGACCGCGGATTTCTTGAACGAGGACAGGTTCCCCCTCTTCCACGGGCTGGGCCCCTTCCGCAAGCTCGGCCTTCCACAGTTCGCCGCGAACCTGCACATATCCCGAAGGGGCCAGTCGTTCTTTGGCAATGCCTTTCGCCTCGAGCATGGAATTAGAGTCATTTGAGCGATCCCAGTCATATGCACGCCAGACAAAAGGATAAAGGACCGCGTCTTTAACCACCCAGATGATGAGGGAGCCCCAGAAAATCCATGCCGGGAGATCCACCCAGCGCTGCGCAAATATAAGGATCAAAACCAGGAGCGCCAATGCGGGCAGTTGCAGCAGCCAATATTTAAGCAGGATGTGGCTTGACCATTTTTTCTTATTCATAACAAACAGTTTCTTTTAAGTAGCGTCGCAGGGAAATAATAGCCCGCTCTCCCATTCCGTTCCAGAGAAATCTTTCTATAAAATCGTGAAAGGCTTTTATAACGCGTTGAAATATAATCAAATAGATAGTAGTTAATTGTGTAGGGTAATCAAATGGGACAGTTGGGAAAGCGGCAGATTTAGCTGTTTGGAAGAATGCATGGAAAGTTGGTACAGCTTCTCAATAATTGCTTTGTTTCTTATGGGCACGCAGAGGTTCTTGTACAAGGTCTCCGCTGAAAAAAGATGCAATACGGCCTGGACAACCTTCTCTTTCATGGCCACGGTGGCCATTTTGAGTTCAATCCTCTTTGTCGTTCGAGGGGAGTCTGTGGCGAATATTCGATTCCTGTTATTTGTCGCCCTAATAAACAGTGCTGCCTTTCTCCTGGCCACGGTCACTCACATAGAGGCATTGAAGAATATTCCTGCCAGCGTCGCCTATCCCATTATCAGGCTGAGTGCTGTCTTTGTGGTCATATTTTCCATCCTCTTTTTCAAGGATCGTCCATCTCTTTATCAGGTCATAGGGATCCTGCTCGCCATGGTGGTCATCGTCGTCTTAACAAGGGAATCTAGTGATGAGACCACAAGCTTCGGAAAAAGAAGAACGGGCTTTCTTTGCATATTCGTTGCCCTAATAGCCGGTGGGGTGGCCATAATTTCGAGCAAATTCGCCGCCATGAATACAAATAAAATGGCCTTCATTGCCATCTCGTACATCGCTTCAAGCGTTTTTGCTCTCGGATTGAGAAGGAGGCTGCAAACAGAGGAGGCAAACGAAAGCCCAAAAGATGCCATACTCATCGGGCTTGTAATGGGTCTAATCAATCTCGCGGGCTACTATGCATACCTCAAAGCGCTCTCCACCGGACCCCTTTCTATCATCACGGCCATAACGGGGATGCATTTTATCATCGCCATCATTCTTTCTGCCCTGATTTACAAGGAGAAACTGATGCCCTCCAGGATTCTTGGTATTTCCTTGACCGTTGCTTCTATCATCTTGCTACGGCTTTGACATACTTATCCCCTTGGGTGGACATGACCCCCAAAAAATAGGACAGATAAGAATCTATAGGGAGTTCTTTGAAACTGTCGAAAAATCGGCTCCTGTGAGGCTGATGGGCGTTTTCCGACAGCCTCTTAGAAAGTTCCCAACTGGCAGGAAGCGATCTTGATCTTTAGCGCCTCACAGGCAGCGGTCACATCCATTTTGCCAATACCAAGCCTTTCAGCAATCTCCCAGGCGGCAGCACAGGAGAGGCGATCATTGACTAGTGCCTTGCGGATGGCATCTTCCAGGCCAGGTGACACGGATTCAGCCGGCTTGACGAATCCCTTAGGCGGGTTATACCCAAAAAGGCCCAACTGGCATTTGGTGACACGAATTTCCAGAACGTCAATGGTGAAACCCACCTCAAGGGGTGAAACTTCCAGATCACCGACAATCTTAAAGGCCGCAGCACAGGCTATCTCTCCCTCTGAAATGCGGTCTTGGACTGCCTCAGCGAGTTTCTGATCGATTTTTCTGTCCGACGGATGCTTTTTCCCGTAGTGTCCTTTGTCTTTTCGAGCCATGAGATCAACTCCAGAATTTTGATTTTCAGCGAGGTTTCCCTCAACGTCTATTTTTGAAATGTACCCCATCTACGAGTCCAATTTCAACTACCAACTGGAAAATTATCGCCAGAGTCACGCTGTTCGAGCTTGGCTGCAATGCAAAACACGACCCAGGCGCCACAAAGATCAACAGCAAAGTGGGCATGGTGAGGGTTGACAGGAGAAGTGAATTCATACAAAATGCACGCTCTTAAGCGCCGTACACCAAGGCCAGAGCAGCAACAAAGATAACCGTTCAGTATCGAAAAAGGAGAAATTTCATGGGTAATGGCAGAGAGAAGTTTCCACATATTTTCAGCAAAGGGCAGTTTGGGAAGTTTGAGACGAAAAACCGGGTAAAATACGCCGCCTGCTGCGTTTCCAATTACAACAATCCGGACGGCTCTCTCACAGAGCGGGAATTTGCCCGTGACGAGGTCATCTCCCGAATGGGATGCGGCATCTTCACCAATCAGGGGGCCTACCCTGACAAGAGCGGTGTTGGCAAAGCGTATACCACCCAGCTATGCCTGAACGACGATCGGTTCGTGCCTGGTATTGCCAGGGTTGCAGAGATGTTTCACCGAGACGGAGCCATTGCCATTCAGCAAATCCTTCACGCAGGCCGCTACGGGGGCATTGATTTGGATTACTGTGTCCAATCCTCTGATACGCCCCAGACGCTGAAGCATTTCAGGCCTCCGAGGGAGATTACCAAGGATGAAATCCAGCAAACCATTCAAGACCACGCGGATGCGGCCGTGAGGGCCATCAAGGCGGGATATGAAGGGGTGGAGATCACCAGTTTTCTGGGGTATTTGCTGGCCACCTTTCTCTCCTCTTTTGTGAACAAGCGGACCGATGAGTATGGAGGGTCTGTGGAGAACCGGGGCCGTTTCATGGTGGAGACCATTCGGGCCATGAAGAAGGCAATGGGTGAGGACAAGCTCATGTGCATAAGGCTCAATGGGACAGAGCTGATGGATGAGTATGGAGGAAGCAGTGAAGAGGAATGTATTCAGTTCATGAAAATGGCTGAGTACGCGGGTGCGGATATGATAAGCATGGTCATTGGCTGGCATGAGTCCAGGTCAGGCGCCCTTGGCAGGGATATCCCATTAGATGGATGGCTATATTTGGCAGAACGTGCCAAAAAGCAGATTAATGTGCCCCTGGCCTTTGGGCCTCGTCTGGCTGATCCGGTGTTGGCAGAGAAGGCACTGGCAGAGGGGGTAATTGATTTCTGGGAGGTCTGCCGGCCTTTTCTTTCTGATCCAGAACTCCTGCGAAAGGTAGAGGAGGATCGGTTGGATGAGATCAAACCCTGTATCGGCTGCATGATTTGCCTTGCCAAGCTCTTTGCGAATCAACCTTACATCTGCACAGTGAACCCTGTTTTGGGCCATGAGATTGACCCGGAGTATCACATCACGCCCAGCGTACGCAAAAAGAAGGTGATGGTCATAGGGGGTGGTCTTGCAGGCCTGGAGTGTGCCATTGCTGCCTCCCGACGAGGTCATGACGTGACCATTTATGACAAACGGGATCGTTTAGGGGGACAGGTCATCTCTGCGGCCAAGGAGATCAAGGGGGGTGAAGATCTCATGCGGCTGATGGGGTATTATGAAAAGGAGATAAAGAAGAACGGCATTGAGGTGAAGCTGGGCGTGGAGGTGGACAGGACGCTCTGTGGGAAGGAGAGGCCAGATGTGGCTGTGGTTGCCACAGGTGCCGAGATCGTGAAACCGGATATTGCGGGCATTGACAGGGAGAATGTGATCCCTGCCTGGGAGGTATTGGAGAAGGATGCGGAGGTGGCTGACAAGGTAGCCATTATCGGGGGTGGCAAGGTGGGTCTGGTGGCCGCAGAGCATCTGGCTTCTCGAGGAAAAGAGGTCTGGGTGGTGGAGCTCCAGAAAAGGGTTGATTACGATGTGAGCACCACGTTCAAGTGGCGTCATGCGGCCTGGGTGAAGGAATTTGGTGTCAATGTGCTGAATCTGACCGAGGCGGTTGAGGTGACGGAGAAGGGTTTGCTCGTCAAGGATGAGAAGGGAAAGCAGCGGTTGATAGAGGCGGGGACCATTATTTTGGCTGGTCCAAGAAAGTCTGTGCAGGACTTGGCTTTATCCTTGGAATATGTTTGTGATGAGCTCTATGTGATTGGAGATGCGATCCAGCCCCGTTTCATGCACAGGGCTATTCATGAAGGCTACAAACTGGGGGCCAGGTTGTAAGAAGGGGTGGTCGTAGTCTAGTTCTGGCGTCGTGCTTACCATGAAATACTATTTGATTGAAAATATGATGGGATTTGAAAGACCTATTGAAGAAGGGACTCTTCCGGGTCTTGAGTCGAAGAAGCAGGAGTATGAGCGAAAACCGAAAACCAAGAAGGTGGGCTCAAGGTCAGACGCATTTCTCATAGAGGCCACCTATTACATTGTCTCCAAACAGGACTGGGACATTCATAACTGCCCTCTTATCCCTGTTGACCTTTCTTAATAAGGGGTTTTTGACTTTTTGGCGTTCCACAATCCGTAAAGATACATTAAAACCTCTGAAGCCACACCTAAATATCTAACCCTAAAAAATGATCATCCGAGTTGACAGCCATGTCCATACCTTATTATATATGGAACAACCTCAAATAGTGCCTTACATGGGAGGTGGCAGCCATGGACGTCATCGTCTATGGATTGGTAAACGGCATGACATTTTTCTTGATGGCCGTCGGTTTTTCCTTTGTTTACGGGATTAGCAGGCTGCCCAACTTTGCACATGGGGCATTATATGTTGTCACAGGCTTCATCACGTGGAGCTTCATAGAAAATGCTGGACTACCCTTCTGGCTGAGTATCCTTATTTCCCTTATTATCGTTTCCCTGGCCGGCATGGCCATATACCGGTTTATCATGATTCGGGTCAGGGGCATGCCCATTTCAGAGATTATTGTCTCCTTTGCTATCGCCCTGGCCATCCTGGAAGGGTTACGTTTGCAGGGCATTGGCGGATTTAAGGGGTTTATCGGGCCAGGTTATGTCCTGCCTCCATTCTATGACGGCGTGGTCGCCACATCCTGGCTGATGATAGATATGCATCGTCTACTCATCATCGTAGTGGGGGTGCTCATTCTCGGTTGCACATGGCTCTTTACCCACTATCATAGGATTGGATTGGCCCTCAAAGCCATGGCGCAACATGAGAGAGCCGCTTTGATGATCGGCATAAACTCCGATCGCATGGCTCTCGTTGCGTTAGCCATTGGTTCAGCCCTCGCTGGGATAGCGGCCATAGCTATTATGCCTTTAGGCAATGTGAACGTGGAGTCGGGGTATCATGTGCTGACCCATGCTATTGCTGTATGCGTCATCGGTGGGTTGGGCAGTTGGGCAGGCACCCTGCTTGCCGCCCTTGTCCTTGGCCTTGGCACAACGATTATGTCCGCCTTTGGCGGAACCATGTGGAATAATGTGCTTATTTTTGGGCTTATCATTTTCATTCTGATCGTGAGACCTTCAGGGCTCTTGGGCAAGCAAAAGGAGCTGGAGGAAAGGGTCTAGGGATGGCAGATGAGGAAAGACGCAGAGAGAGGCTTGACCGTGGCATAAAGGCACGAACAGGGGGCCTGTACGCCGTTAACTCCTGGCGTGAGATAGGATACCTATTGGCGCCCAGAGCAGGATTGGTCCTCGTGCTGCTCGTTGCGCCTTTGGTTGTCCCGGGGCTTTACTGGCAGAGGGTTTTGTGTTTTGCAGCGGTTTACGCACTGCTCGCTATTTCTTTTGATTTCTTGGCCGAACGCGTGGGACTGGTTTGCATCGGCGGCGCATTTATGATCGGGGTCGGGGGCTATATTTCCGGGAGCTTGAACTACTACCTGGGTCTGCCGGCCGCTTTGACCATACCCATAGGCACGCTGGGGGGGGCTGTGGTGTGTACCCTGTTCTGGCTCCCCTGTCTGCCCCTCCGGGGCATCTACTTTGCGGTGGTCACATTTATGTTCCCATTCCTGGCCACGAGTATCATCCTAGCAACGGGTCTTTTCAGGGGTACTGAAGGGTTAAGCCCAGTTGCGGGATTTCCCAATGCATGGGTTGGCATCTATCTCATTATGGTAGTGGTGCTTGTTTCTATTTTTGCTCTCAGGAGACTTTGTGGTGAGGATATCGGGCTTGTCTTTGCAGGTGTAAAGGATAATGATCAAGCCGTTCTGGCCTCTGCGGTCAATATTACTCGGGTAAAGGTTTATGCGCTTTTTATTGCCACCCTCATAGGGTGCTTTGCTGGTGCTTACATCTCACATTTTTCCGGGTTTGTTGGCGTATCTCTTTTCGCCGTGGATTTCACCATAATGCCTATCGCGGCGGCGATAATGGGTGGGCCCGGGAGCATCGCAGGCCCGGCACTGGGGGCCTTTATCTTGGCTCCCCTGTCAGAGGCACTTCGTGGGTTTGGACAGCTCAGGGTCGTTCTTTATTGCGTCGTCCTCGTGGCATTTATCCTGTTTAAGCCCGAAGGTCTATTGAATTGGGCCACCCGTAAATACCACCAATTTGAACACTGGGTAAAGGTCTAGGAATGATGACGGAAGAAAAAAAACCACTCATTAGGTTGAGGAATATCAAGAAATCCTTTGGCGGTGTGGTGGCGGTGAACGACCTGGCTTTTGATCTACTGGAAGGGGAAGTCCTGGGCCTTATTGGTCCAAATGGTGCCGGCAAAACCACAATCGTGAATACCATAACGGGCTTTACCAGGCCAGACGCTGGTGAGATCTTTTTCAGAGAAAAGAAGCTCACCGGACTGCCCCCTTACAAAATTGCGGAGCTTGGGGTCACACGAACTTTTCAGATCGTGAGGCCATATCCCAGCCTAAGGGCGTACAAGAGCCTTATCGTTCCACTCTGGTCACAAAGGGCCCGGCGATTTGCTGGCAGTAGAGGAGGGGACCGGGATGCAGTAGCCATAGATCTGCTTGAAGAAGTTGGCTTTGAGCGGGACGCCTATGTCCCTTACAAACTTGCCTCTGCCCTCCCGCTAGGCTACCTCAAGAGGTTAGAGCTTGCCAGATGTCTGGCCCTGAGGCCTGAGGTCATCATCTGCGACGAGGTGTTCTCCGGATTGAGCATGAGTGAAATCGCAAGTATGGTTCCCCTGGTGGAACGGCTTCGTAGGAAGGGGGTAACCCTATTAATGATTGAGCACAGACTACGGGAGCTCTTCAGCGTAGCAGACAGGGTGGTGGTGATTGACTTCGGTGTTAAGATTGCCGAAGGCAAACCAGAGCAGGTTATGCAGGATAAAAAGGTGAGACGGGCGTATCTGGGGGAGGAATTAGAGCTGTGAGTCCCATACTGCAGGTCAAAGACCTGATGCTGTTTTATGAAAACGCAGTGGCTGTCAATAATATGAACTTTGAAGTAAAGGAAGGTCAGATCGTTGGGCTTTTTGGCTCTAATAGTGCTGGTAAATCCTCTCTCATGTATTGCATCTCCGGAATCATCTTTGACGTGAAGAAGAAAGAGGCAATGAAAGGTGGAGAGAGGATAACCCTGACCGGGGAAATCAAATTCAAAGGTGAAGATGTATTGAGGGTTGAACCGAGTGAAAGGGCCAAGAAAGGGATCATACTCTGTCCAGAAAGGCGCCTCATTTTCCCGGAAAGCAGTACCATTGAGAACCTGAGGATGGGCGGATACTTGGCCAGCAGAGAACAAGCCAGAAAGACTCTAGAGTATGTGTTCGTTCTCTTTCCGGAACTGAAGAGACTGAAGAGAAGAGCTGGTGGATTTCTGAGCGGAGGTGAGCAGCAGATGCTGGCCATTGGGCGAGCCCTTATGGCTCAACCAAAACTCCTTCTTTTAGATGAACCCCTCCTGGGTCTGGCGCCAATCATAGAGATACGACTAGCCCAGGCTGTAAGGGAGATTAATAAGGAGACGGGGATCACCGTATTGGTTTCTGAGCAATATGCCCGGCCAGTCCTTCCCATCATAGAGTACGGCTATGTGCTTGAGAATGGGGGATTGGTTGCAGAAGGGAGCGGTGCTGAGCTTTTGGAAAATCCAGATGTGAAAGAGGCCTACTTCGGCTTGTGAGTTTGCCCTTCAATTTGCCCACCATTTAACCCAACCGAAACCATCATTATTTAATACAGGAGACACTGTGATGAGCAAAGGTGTTATTTGGGATTTGGATGGCGTACTGGCGGACACGGCTGAGGCGCACTTTCGCTGCTGGGTCACGGCACTTGCTGAAAAGGAGATTCCCCTTGACCGACCCACATTTGACGGCCTTTTTGGAATGAATAACAGAAATATGTTGGCCCAATTGTTGGGCAGGCCCCCAGAGCCTAGCGAGCTGGAGGGCATTGCGGGCCGCAAAGAAGAGATCTTTCGGATGGAGTCCCAATGGCTCATTCGTCCAATGCCTGGTGCGCTCTCTCTTCTAAAGGAACTTGAAGGGGCAGGCTGGAAACAGGCGATCACCTCCTCTACGCCAAAGGTCGACGTGGAGCTGGTGCTAGGCATACTAGGAATCCGGCAATGCTTTCAGGCAGTCCTTTCTGGCGAAGAGCTGTCCGCCAGCAAACCGGAGCCCACCCTGTTTTTGGAAGCAGCCAAAGTGCTGGGGCTGTCTCCTGAGCGTTGCATTGTTGTGGAAGATGCCCCGGAGGGGGTGGAAGCGGCGCATAAGGCCGGGATGCCTTGCATTGCGCTCGCCA